>ERZ1505028.700-NODE-700-length-8163-cov-4.584978_pt1 | contig 8163 bp, 9 predicted proteins | sample MGYA00572409_ERZ1505028 | MGnify/ENA primary metagenome ERZ1505028 (study PRJEB39906, sample SAMEA3182112) | gut metagenome | biome: human; feature: gut; material: Stool; isolation source: human stools | place: Canada | collected 2013-05-06 ... | reverse complement strand
CAGACTTATGTAGAGCAGGACAAGCTCCTGGACGCCGTGTCGATGCTGGATCAGGTGGCCGATCCCGCCATCAAGGCGCAGCTGGACGCCCAGCGTCCCGCCGTTCCCACCTCCAGCGTAGAACCCGGCTTTTACAGCCAATATATGAACGTCACCTTATCCGGTCAGGGGAGCCTCTATGTGAGCATCGGAGATGGGTTCCCCTCCACTGCCTCCCCCTATCAGGATCCCATTCCCCTGGAGCTGGGCGAAACCTCCATTCGGGCTGTGGCCGTGGGGGAAAACGGCTTGGTCAGCCCCCTGGCCATTTTTGGCTATACCATTTCCGGCGTGGTGGAGCCGGTGGAGCTGACTGATCCTGCACTGGACGCCTGCGTTCGTGAAATTCTCGGCCGGGGCGCCGACAGTCCCCTCACCACAGCCGACTTGTGGGGTGTGGAAACGCTGACCGTCCCCTCGGAGGCCTCCAATCTGGAGGATCTGCAGCATTTCACCGGTCTCACCACCCTGGTCATCCAGGGCCAGGCCAGTTTGAATCTCAGCTTCCTCTCCCAGATGACAGAGCTCACAACGCTGGACCTGTCCGGCAGCACCGTCTCGGCCCAGGACCTGCCTCTCATTGGGGGACTCGGGAAGCTCACTTCCCTGAACCTGTCGGGATGCAGCCTGTCCACCCTGTCTGGCTTGGAGTCTCTCACCACCCTCACCAGCCTGGACCTGTCCAATAACAGCGTCTCAGACCTGTCTCCCCTGGCCGGCTGCAAGGGACTCACCACCCTGAACCTTCAGCGCAATGCCATCGCCAGCTTTGCCCCCCTGGCCAATCTGGCAGACCTCACCAACCTGGACCTATCTTATAACGCACTGGCAGACTTCACCCCGGTTGCCACCTGTGTCGCTCTGCAATCTCTGAATGTTTCCAACAACGTCCTGCCCAACCTCTCCGGCATCGGCAGTCTGATCGCTTTAGCGGAGCTGGACGCCTCCTACAACCAGCTGACTGAAGTCACCGGATTGGGCAGCTGCACCACGCTCAAAAAGCTAAGCCTGGCCAACAACGCCCTCACCGCCATGGATGAGCTGGCCACTTTGGTTCATGTCACCGACATGAACGTCTCCTATAATGACATCCTCACCATTCCAGACTTCCCTGCAGACGCTGACCTCGTGATATTCAACGGCTGCCACAATTACTTTGAAGATGTCAGCGGCCTGGCCGGTCTCAACACTTTGAATTATGTCTACCTGGATTACAACAACATCTCAGATATCAATGTCCTGTCCAGCTGCATCAATCTCATCCAAGTGGGCGTCTTCCAGACCAATGTCTCCGACGCCTCCGCCCTGCTGGATATGAACGTCATTGTGAGCTATAACCCAACTTAACAGTTTCACCAACGGGGCCTGTTGTAAGAAGAAACTTCTCACAACAGGCCCCGCTTTCCCGGTCACACCCCAGCTCTTGTAGGGGCGCACAGCGTGCGCCCGCCAGCAGGCACTGCAAATTTGCCGAGGACTTTCATCCAAGGTCGCCGTGATTTACCCCTGGAGTCCCTCCAACAGCAGCTCCAGGGCCCGGCAGCAGGCTGCCTCCCGGATCTCGTCCCGGTTTCCCTGGAACCGGCACAGGACGCTCTTCACCCCGCCGGGCCAGGCGCAGCCGATCCAAACCGTCCCCACCGGGTTGCCAAATTCATCCCCGCCGGGGCCGGCGAGGCCAGTGGTAGACACTGCCACATCCGCTGAAACCGCCTCCCGGGCTCCCCGGGCCATGGCCTCCGCCACCGGCCCCGAGACGGCGCCCAACTCCCGGAGCAGGGTCTCTGGGACCCCCAGAAGCCTGGATTTCACCGAATTCGTATAGCTGATGATTCCACCCCGATAAGTTTTAGAACTGCCTGGCACCGCTGTGAGAGCCTGTCCCACGCCGCCACCGGTGCAGCTCTCCGCCGTGGCCAGGCTCCAGTTCCGCGCTTCCAGGGCCGCCAGGACCTCAGAAGCCAGGGTCTGTTTCCGATTCGTCATAACGCACCATCACCTTCTCCGTCCGTTCCAGCGCCCGGGCAATGAGGGCCTCGATATCCAGCCCTGCCTCCGCCTGCTCCACCTGGGCCAAGGTCGGTTTTGTCTTAGGATGCTTGGGCGTAAAAACGGTGCAGCAATCCTCATAGGGCAAAATGGAGGTCTCCAGCGTGCCAATCCGGCGGGCAATGGTGACAATCTCCTCCTTGTCCATCCCGATCAGGGGCGTAAAGAGGGGCAGGCTTACCACCGCACCGGTGACCCCCATGGCCTCCATGGTCTGGGAAGCCACCTGCCCCAGATTCTCACCGGTGACCAGGCTCTTGCAGCCGTGGTCCAGAGCAATCCGCTGGGCAATTCGCATCATAAACCGGCGCATAATCAGAGTGAAGTACTCCTCCGGGCAGTGGTCCCGAATGGCCTCCTGAATCTCCGTAAAGCCCACCACATCCACCGTCATCCGGCCGCAGTACCGGGTCACCAGCCGGGCCAGCTCCAGCACCTTCTCTCTCGCCTGCTCCGAGGTGTAGGGGTAGGAGAAGAAATGGACGCACTCAATTTCTACCCCCCGCTTGGCGATCATATACGCCGCCACCGGAGAGTCAATGCCGCCGGACAGGAGCACCGCCGCCCGGCCCCCCACGCCGGTGGGAAGCCCCCCGGCTCCCGGCTCCGCCGGTCCATGGACATAGGCCGCCAGGTCCCGGACCTCCACATACACCGTATATTGGGGATGATGCACATCCACCTGCAAGTGGGGATGGGCCTCCGCCAGGCGGCCTCCAATCTCCTGGGAGATGCCAATGGAGGTCAGAGGGAAGGCCTTATCCGAGCGCTTGGACTCCACCTTAAACGATGTTGCCGACTCCAGGTCCTCCCCCAGATACGCCTCGATTGCGTCAAACATCCGGTCCAAATTCTTCTCACAGGGGCGGCAGCGGCACAGCGACACCGCACCGAAGATAAAATGACACGCCTCCCATGCCCCCTCCAGGTCACAGTCTGGCGACTTTGGTTCCACATAGACAGTAGACTGGATGATATACACGTCAAATTCGCCATAGGGCTTCATCCGGCGGCGCACATTTTGTCGGAGCTTATTCTCAAACTGCTTGCGGTTCTGTCCTTTTAGGACAATCTCCCCCAGCTTCAACAAAAAAATCTCATTCATGAGGCAATTCCTCCGTTGTCATTCATATCCAAATTATTGTACCACGTTCCCCGGAAATTGCCTAGCATTTTTTGAAAAAAGCGGTTCCCTTTCCCGTCAGGTCACATATACCTGCCAATTGGGCGAGTACGAATTCGCCCCACACAAATCAAACCAGCAATTGTCCCCGCCTGGCGGACACATGGGTCCGCCCCTACGATGAGATCCCAACGCGGTGTATCAGCCAATTCTTCCGTATTTCCGTAAAAATGCCCATTTTTCTACAAGATATGGAGCATTCAAATAACAAAATGCGTTGAACATCTCCACCCATTCCCGAGATTTGCCGTAGGGGCGGACCCATGTGTCCGCCCGTGGTGGGCACTTCAAATTTGTCCTGTGTGAAAACAACGAAACCCTTCCCCGTCAGCTTGCACATACCTTCCAATCATATGCAAAAGTGCCATCCTGAGCGCAGCGAAGGGTCTGTGCATTCCGGTACGATTCACAGAAAAAGCTTCTGCGAATGCACACCGTCTGCACAGATTCTCCACCTGCGGCCCAGAATGACACCGATTGCTGACGCAAAATAGCTGGATCTAAGGAACAAAACCCTTTAAAAATTCTAACAGCGCCCCGCTGGCCAGGCCGGAAAAGGTGCCAGTCAGGAAACTCGCTGCGTTGTCCTGAAGCAACTGCCGAATTCTCCCCGGGCTCTTCTCCCGCACTCTTTTCTCTAGCTCTGTCACAGATTGCTTCAGCGTCTCCATCTCTCCCAATTGATCTCTCAGATGTTTCAGCTCATCTGCATACTTCTCATAGTCTGATGCCTCGTAGTTAATCATTCGGGATTGATCATAAAAATTCGCGATTCCAATTTTCATGCCAGATTCCCTCCCTCAGCTGTGCGCTCCCTCAAAATTCTGGAGAGTCGCATAGTCCTTGAATTCAACCTTTTTTACCTCTATTTTTTGTGAGGTTATATTAATATTTGCATCATTTTCTTTTTCAGGATTTGCAATTATCTCAATAAGAACATCGTATACCTTGCGCAAAAAATAGTCACTTTCAAATACGATCGAAAAATTTCCGCCGGCATTGGTCGAGATGGATAGGATATATTCCACATTATTTTCCAGTAGTGCAAAAAGCACGAAAACTCCCGCTAAAATAAAAACCCCACCAAGCAGCCAGTGGACAAACAACAACGCAAAGCCAATAAGTAAAATAATCACCCCCCCTAACAGACTCGTTTTCACCTCCGACGTACTGAGAGAAGAAATATTACTTAGCTGGACTGCAGTGTTGCCAAATTCCATGCAGTTCCCGTGAACTCTCACCGATCCCACATTGATTTCTCTCTTCAGCTTCAGATTCGCCATCATTGTTCCTCCCCACTTTTCACATGTAACAGATAGTTTTACTTTATCAGTCACTATGGAAGCCGTCAATCTAAGTTCTTCTTTTTTTCGCGATACACCGCGTAAAAACAACATTCTCACTCTTAAAAACGCCAAAAAGCTTCCCCTTCAGCCACTCGGCCAAACGGGAAGCTTTGTTTTTTCTACAGCTTATTTCGTCTTATCTGTAACATGTTCAAACAAGGTATCAATTGATTTACCATCTAGCCGCATGCGGTAAGTATGGTCCAGCGGCCCCGACCCCCGGCCCAAGTCCAATCCAGCGGATAAGGCGCCGGTGAGGTACGCTTTGGCACGCCGGACGCTCTCCTCCAGCTGGTAACCCGCCGCCAGGCCGCAGGCAATGGCGGAAGACAGGGTGCAGCCGGTTCCGTGGGTGTTGGGATTGGAAATCCGCCGGGTCCGGAACCACACCGCCTTCCCCTCCTGGTACAGAAGATCTGCGGCGTCCCCAGACAAATGTCCGCCCTTGATGAGAACTGCCCCCCGGCAGAGCCGGGAGATCTCCCGGGCAGCCCGGAGCATGTCCCCTTCCGTTTCTACCGGCAGGCCGCTTAGCACTTGGGCTTCCGGGAGATTGGGCGTCATCAGGGCGACCAGAGGCAGCAGCTCCTCCAAAAGGGCCTCGCGTCCTGCCTCCGAAAGGAGCCGGGTTCCACTGGTGGACACCATCACAGGATCCATGACCACGTGTTTGGCCCCATACTGCCGGAGCTTTGCCGCAATTGCCTGGATGGTCTTCTCCCCGGACACCATCCCAATCTTGACGCTGTCCGGCGGAATATCCATAAAAACGCAATCCAGCTGCTTTGCCACAAAATCCGGCGAAACCTCCTCCACGCCATACACCCCGGTGGTATTCTGGGCCGTCAAAGCCGTAATCACGCTCGTAGCATACAGTCCGTGGGCCGCAATGGTCTTAATATCTGCTTGAATGCCGGCCCCGCCGCTGCAGTCAGAGCCGGCGATGGTCAATACCGTTTCCATGCTTCTCTCCTCCAGCCTGGCCCCGGACCATTGCATCAGACAGCGCCCGGAGCTCCCGGCACGCCAGCTCCACGTCTGGTGCGGCAAAAATGGCTGAAACCAGAGCCACTCCATCTACGCCGCTCCCGGCCAGAGCCATGAGGTTGGACCGTTGGATCCCCCCAATGGCGACCACCGGAATGGAGACCGCCTGGCAAATGGCCTGCACCGTCTCAAAGGCCACCGGGCGCGCATCCTGCTTGGTGGAGGTGGAAAAGACCGCCCCCACCCCCAGATAGTCCGCGCCGTCCCGTTCCGCCTGCACCGCCTGCTCCACCGTCCGGGCGGACACGCCCAGAATCCGATCCGGACCCAGAAGGCGGCGGACCTCCCGGGCTGGCCGGTCCTTTTGGCCCACATGTACGCCGTCCGCGCCGCACTGCAACGCAATCTCCACGCTGTCGTTGATGAGGAACGGGACTCCATAAGACCGGCAAAGGGCCCGGATTTCCCCCGCTTCCTCTAAAATCGCGGGAAGCTCCAGGGATTTTTCCCGGAGCTGCACACAGGTCACGCCGCCCCGCAGAGCCTGCTCCACCTGTTCCCGGAGGGTCTTCTCCCCCACCCAAGTCCGGTCTGTCACGGCATATAGCCGCATCGTCGTTTTATCCCAGGTCATATCTGGCTCCTTCCTCCAAAGCCTCCGGCGTCAGGCGGGATATGGCGTCCATGAGAAATACCTGGTAACTGCCTGTCCCCTCCGGCCCGGACAGCCGGGCATAGGCGATTTCTCCGCAAAGCCCCATGGCACAGACGGCCGCCGCCGCCCCCTCCAGCCGTTGCCCCGGATTGGCCGCTACAAAGGCCGCCATGAGGGCCGAGAGCTGGCAGCCCGTCCCGGTGACCCGGCACATCATGGGGTGTCCGTTTTGAATCTGCACGGTTTTCCGCCCATCGGTCACCACATCCACAGCGCCGGTCACTGCCACCACCGCGCCGGTCTTCTCGGCCAGGGTTCGGGCCAGAACAGCTATGGACTCTGGCGTCTCCCCTCGCACCGGATCATCCGCATCTACACCTCTGACCCCACTGGAACCCAAAACCAGCGTTTTGATCTCCGAGGCATTGCCCCGAATCACACCAATGGGAAGCGCATCCAGCAGCGCCCGGGCGGTCTCTCGGCGGAAGCGGGACGCGCCCACACCCACCGGGTCCAGAAGGATGGGGATGCCCAGCTCCCCCGCCCGGCTCCCCGCCGCCCGCATGGCGCTGACGCTGCTATGATGCAGGGTGCCCAGATTGAGATACAAGCCGCTGCTGACTGCGGTAATCTCTTCCACCTCTTCCGGGCTGTCCGCCATCACTGGGGAGGCGCCGCAGGCCAGCAGCAGGTTGGCGCAATCACGGGCCGTCACATAATTGGTGATGCAGTGAATCAGAGGCGCCTGGCTCCGAACTCGGCCCAGCAGCTCCCCCAGCGGCAACGCAAGCCCCTGCCTTTTCTGTGTCACAAATTCCACGATCCATCCTCCCACGGAAGCAGCGTTAGCCCACCTTCTCCTGCATGAGTTTCAGCGCCTTCGCTTTTTGCAGAGAGAACACCAGAATCCCGGACAGAAGCGACCCAGCCACTGTAGAAATCAAGAATGGAATGATGTAAGCATAAAATGCCACGCTCCCCGCCTGCTGGCCCATCAGGAAGATGGCAACGGGATAGGCGCTGAGGCCCCCCAGAATGGCGGTCCCGAAGACCTCCGCCGCCAGGGTCAGGAGAAGGTTCCCCGTTTTCCGATACGCAAGGCCGCACAGCAGCGCGCCGAACATACTGCCCGGAAACGCCATCAGGCTTCCCAAGCCCATGAGATTTCGAAGCAGGCTGGCCGTGAACGCCCCGGTCACACCATACAGGGGGCCAAGGAACACGGCATAGAGAATGTTAACCATGTGCTGCACCGGTGCGCACTTGCTGCCAAAGACTGGGAAGGAAAGGGTGCTGCCTGCCACAGCAACGGCGCACAGGAGGCCTGCAAGCGCCAGTTTTTTTGCTTGATTTTGTTTCATTGTCCAAACTCCTTTGAAATGATACAGAGAATGCGCAGCTGCTGCAGCGTCGCTTCCCTGCCTGGGTATGACAGGCCGCCTGGCCTGCCGGGAAGGTCGGTCGAGACTTGCTGGTCTCCTCTCACGCCGGAACACGGCTTCCCTCGCTGCAACAATTCGGCACAGGGCGCTCCCCCTCTGCCGGCGATCTGGCTGCTTCACCTCTCCCCTTTCAAAAAAGTTCCAAAAAATCGGGGGTATTTCCCAAAAATACCCCCGAAAGAATCAAACTATGACTTCCTACGGCGGCATTATCCGCATCAGGTAAAGGGTCGAAGTTGGATGACTTCCTCTCAGCCTGCTGCACAAGCTCCCCCGATTTTTTCTTATCATACCACAGCCTGCCCATCTTGTCAATTCCAGGCGAATTCCATTCCGGGTGCGTAGGGAACGGTCTTGACCGTTCCGACTGGCAGGGGGGGTGGACCTTTGTAGAAGGCGGAAGATCGTGCGCAGGCGGAGCGGTCAAGACCGCTCCCTACGCATACACAATTTTTCTCCCCC
>ERZ1505028.627-NODE-627-length-8662-cov-3.261067_pt1 | contig 8662 bp, 2 predicted proteins | sample MGYA00572409_ERZ1505028 | MGnify/ENA primary metagenome ERZ1505028 (study PRJEB39906, sample SAMEA3182112) | gut metagenome | biome: human; feature: gut; material: Stool; isolation source: human stools | place: Canada | collected 2013-05-06 ... | reverse complement strand
CTCTTAATCATCCCATTACTTGCCAAATATTCAAAGTCATCGAACATCTTGCCGGTAGCAGCTCCATCGGACAATGTACTTCCTTTCTCTGCGTCCTCAGAACGCATACCGTGGATTGCCAATGCAGTATTGCCGCTTGTCAAATGAAAACCGCGCAACTTGGCATACATATTAAAAACCTGTGTTTCATAAGTACCACCAGTCAAATCATCCTCTGTCTGTTGTCCAAGCGGTTTTCTATCAAACATATCCTCACACGAAGTTAGTGCAAAGCTTACTGCTAAAAATGCTATATAATAAAATATCTTCTTCATAGTCTGTCTCTATATAATTTTAGAAAGTCAAATTAAAACCAATCGTATAAACTGTAGGCATAGGATAGCCTCCACCATCAATACCAAACGAAATAGCACTTCCGCCCACTTCCGGAGTATATCCTCCATTACGGCTCCAGGTCTTGGGATTCTGCACATTGGTATAAAGACGCAGTGACTGTACCTTGATACGATTCAACAGTCGTTTGTCAAAGTTATACCCCAATTCGATATTACGAATTCTGAAGAAACTGCCATCTTCGATGAAATACGTGGAAGCCTCCTGATTTATTTTGTGTGAAGGGTCGAGCAAGGGCTCCCAATTGGAAGTGCCCTCTCCATGCCAACGATTCAATTGCTCTGTGCGATAATTCAGTTGTGCATAGCTACTGCTTCCCCAATTACGGTAAATTTCATTTCCATAAACACCCATCATGTCAACAGTCAGGTCCAGATTCTTCCATCCCAAATTAACATTAAAACCGTAAGTAAAATCAGGAGTTGGATTACCTATCATTGTACGGTCATTATCAGTAATTTTGCCATTACCGTCAACATCAGCAAATTTCAAGTCACCCGGTGTTACCGAGCCAACCGAGTTAATCGGAGAGAAACGGATGTCGTCTTCGTTCTGATATACACCCTCAACCTTGTAACCATAGAAATAGCCAATCGGATAACCTTCGGAAACACGTGAGGGACCACTGATAATATTATAGTCTTTGTTTACCAGTGAAAGCACCTTGTTATCAATAGTGCTCAAATTAGCACCTAATCCATATCTCCAATCTTCCCCAATCTTGTCGTTCCAAGAAGCACTAAGTTCAAAACCGCGATTGCGAATCTCACCCACATTCTGTAATCCGGGAACAGTACCTGCAATACCCGGAATGGAAGTCAACATATCTTTTGTTGTTTTGTTATAATAAACCGGAGAAAGCTGCAAACGATCATTGAACATATGCATGTCAAAACCTACTTCCCATGAATAATTACGTTCCCATCCCAAAGTAGGTGAAATCAGTTTGTTGGGGCCTTTACCCGCAATGATATTGTCACCGAACACAGCTGAACCCGAACTAACAATGGTGGCATATGCCGGATAACTGGAACCAGTATTCTGGCTACCCAACACACCCCAAGAGCCTTTCAACTTCAAGAAGTTAATTACATTCTGGTTCTGCATAAACTTCTCTTCGGTCATTACCCAACCGGCACCGAAAGAGTAAAAGTTGTCCCAAGTATTACCTGTCTTATAGAAAACAGATGAACCGTCCCTACGGAAAGAAGCATTAAGTAAATAACGATTCTTGTAGTTATACAATGCTCTGAACAAATAAGACATGGTAAATCTGTCACTCTGAGAACCGCCATTAGTTGCCGTAGATACATCGTCGATGGTAGAGAGCCACCATCTGTCCGGGTCGTCGCCCACCAAAATGCCGTAGCCCGCAAGCTGGCTGCGTCCACCACTCAAACTGGAAGACTCATTGTAATTGGTTGTAAGACCGGCAGTCAATGTCAATCCATGATTGCCAAACTGTCCGAGATAAGTCAACACATAGTCAGACTGTGCAGCAAGAGAGGTAGACTTGCTTTGGTTCACACTTTCTCTTTCAGTCAACCGTTCTTTCCCCCCCTCCACATCGGGATTATAAACATAAATCAGCGGAGAATATGAACGTCCCTGACTGGAAGCATAGTCCATAGAGAAAGTTGCTTTGAACGTAAGGTTCTTCAGAATATCTATCTCTCCGAACACATTACCTGCCACGCGATAGTTTTCAGACTTGTTGTGAGCACCGCGCAGCTCTGTTTCAATAAGAGGATTCCACACTTGTGCACGCTGGAAGTCGGGCAGCGTATGTATCAGTCCCGATTCAAGGTCATGAGTAGGAGCAATAGGAGCAGCCTTCAAAGCACCATCCACACCCTTTGCATCAGGATACTTGGCACGAACTCCATTAAGCTGAAAACCAAAACGCAGGAAATCGGTTACGCTATATTCACTGTTCAAGTTTACGGTAAACTTATTGAGCTTTTCCGTTTTAATGGAACCTTCTTCCATGACGTAACCCAAACCCAAATAAAACTTGCTCTTATCCGTTGCACCCGTAATGCTCACATTGTTATTGGTCAGAAAACCTGTCTGGAATATCTCATTCTGCCAATCAGTATTACCAGTCCATTGAGTATAATCATAAGGGTCGCTTCCTTGAGATATCAACTGCTCGTTGTACAGCATCTTAAACTCTTCGGCATTCGTCACACCTACACGGTCATAAATAACCTTCCAACCCACTGAAGAGTTGATGTTGACCATCGTCTTCCCTATTTTTGCCCTTTTAGTAGTAATGATGATTACACCATTGGCACCACGCACACCGAAAATAGCCAAAGAAGAAGGGTCTTTCAAGATTTCCATAGATTCAATATCCGCAGTGTTCAGATAATTGATATTGTCCGTGAACAGTCCATCTACCACATAAAGGGGTTTGAAACCGTTAATGGAGTTCGTACCGCGAACACGGATTTCAGGGTCTTGTCCTGCACGACCCGTATTCACCACCTGTACACCGGCAACCTTACCCTGTATGGATGCCAGTGGATTGGTAGAAGGCTTAGAGGCAATCTCGTCCGCTTTCACAGTAACGATAGAACCGGTCAAGTCGCGTTTCTTGGCACTACCATAACCAACTACAACCACCTCATCAATGAGCTGGCTGTCCTCTTCCATCTTCACATTGATAGTTGAACGCCCATTTACGGCAATCTCCTGCTCACGCATACCTATATAACTAAAAATCAAAGTAGCATTAGATGCCACATCAACAATCTGATATTTACCATTTATATCAGTAATACTACCTTTACTCTCCTGCCCTTTTACACGAACAGAAGCACCGATAACAGTTTCGCCTGTCTTGTCCGTAACGACACCCGAAATCGTAATTTTGTTCTGTGCCATCGAAGTAATGGCAAACAATAACATCACACATGTAATTAGTAGATTTTTCTTCATTTTGTATTGATTTAAAATTCTTTTGCAAACATACCGGAGAAGTTGATATATGTCAAAAAACAAGCTACCACAAGAGTACCACAGTTCACCGGAGGGGTACATCATTACTACTACTGTATAACATAAACGACAGATTATAAGGAATATAAAAGTACAATAAATATTTAGGTACTATTCATATATATAGAGCAAGAAGATAGAAAAGCAAAGGGGGCTTTTATCCTATTCTGAAGTTTTTTATCCCATATTCAAGAACGTCATACCTTTCACTGCCTCAAAGCCGACCATAAGATTTCCATAACCGATTGCCATTATACGATAGATTATATACCAAGCAAATACTGCAAAACGTTTGCAGTGAAGATGTAGACAATATGCAGCAACAATGCCATCTCAACGCAGTGGCTCGAATGCTGCATATTGCCGTCTTGAGAATCAGTTAGAGTAACTTGAACGCTGCTTTCTTTACGTCCTGGCTATTTCTGCCAATCATCACCTCAAAGTCACCGGACTCGCATACAAAATCAAGATTGTAGTTGTAGAACTTCAGCAATTCGGGAGTAATCTTGAAAGATACTTTTTTAGATTCACCGGCTTTCAGGAAAATCTTCTCAAAGCCTTTCAACTCTTTCACCGGACGGGTTACACTTCCCACAAGGTCACGAATATAAAGTTGAACCACTTCTGCACCGTCTCTCTTGCCGGTATTGGTCACAGTCACGGTAGCAGTCAGTTCGCCCTTATCCGTCATGCTAGTCTTGTCCAAAGACACGTCGCTATAAGAGAATGTGGTATAGCTCAAGCCGAAACCAAAAGGATAAAGCGGTTCATTGTCTATGTCTATATAGTTGCTGCGGAATTTCTGGAACCATGCACCGTCGGCAAGAGGGCGGCCCGTGTTCTTGTGGTTGTAGAACAAAGGAATCTGTCCCACGCTCTTCGGGAAAGTCGTAGTCAGCTTCCCACTCGGATTCACATCACCAAACAATACATCACCGATGGCAAAACCTGCCTCACTGCCCGCAAACCATACATTCAGAATGGCCGGCACGTTTGCCTGCTCCCAGTTCAGTACCAGCGGACGACCGGTAAACAGTACCAGTACCACTGGTTTTCCTGTTTTCAATAATTCTTGTAACAGCATGCGTTGGGTGTCCGTCATTTCAAGATTCGTGCGGCAACTGCTCTCTCCACTCATTTCCGAAGACTCACCGAGCGCAGCCACAATAACATCCGATTTGGCAGCCACGGCAAGAGCCTCGTCCAGCAACTCCTTGTCCGAACGATTGTCACGGTGTAAAGAACGTCCGAACATAGTGGCACGTTTCTCATATTCGGCATCACTCATCAAATTACAGCCTTTCGCAGTCAGTATTTCGGCTTTACCGCCTGCTACCGCCTTCAAACCTTCAGCCAAAGAAGTAGCATTCTTCAATACGGCAGCCACACTCCAAGTACCCGGCATATTACTGCGGCTGTCTGCCAACGGACCTACCACAGCAATAGTGCCCTTCTTGGCCAGCGGAAGCACATTACCCTCGTTCTTCAGCAACACCAAGCTCTCCGAAGCAATCTTACGCGCAACGGCACGATGCTCTTTGGTAAAGATTTGCTTCTTGGCACGCTTCACATCACAGTATTTATAAGGATTATCGAACAAGCCCAACTTGTACTTAGCTTCCAAAATACGGCGACAAGCCACATTAATTGCTTCTTCTGTCACTTTTCCTTCTGTCAATGACTTCTTGAGCGTACCTACAAATGCATCGCTCACCATATCCATATCTACACCAGCATTCAGCGCCAACGCGGCAACAGTCTGCGTATCGCCCATGCCATGGTCGGTCATTTCTGTAATTCCGGTATAATCTGTCACTACAAAACCGTCAAACCCCCACTGCTTACGCAATACATCCGTCATCAACCACTTGTTTCCAGTGGCAGGAATGCCATCGACCTCATTGAAAGAGGCCATCGCACTGCCCACACCGGCATCAACCGCCGCCTGATAGGGCAACATGTATTCATTGAACATGCGCTGATGACTCATATCTACTGTATTATAGTCACGTCCTGCCTCACCGGCACCATACAAGGCAAAATGCTTTACACAAGCCATGATTTCATCATTACGGCTCATATCCTTTCCCTGATAACCACGTACCATGGCCTGCGCAATGGCTGCTCCCAGAAACGGGTCTTCACCGTTGCCCTCGGACACACGCCCCCAACGGGCATCACGGCAAATATCCACCATCGGACTGAATGTCCAGCAAATACCGTCGGCGCTGGACTCAATGGCTGCAATACGTGCCGATTCTTCAACCGCCTTCATATCCCATGTACACGACAATCCCAAAGGAATGGGAAACACCGTTTCATATCCATGAATAACATCCATACCAAATAAGAGAGGAATACCCAAACGACTTTCTTCAACCGCCTGCTTCTGTACATCGCGGATACGTTCCACGCCTTTCAGATTGAAAAGCCCGCCCACTTCACCGGCACGAATACGTTTGGCCACATTACTACTTTTAGCCTGACCGGTCGTAATCTCACCGGTAACCGGCAGATTCAACTGACCTATTTTCTCTTCCAGGGTCATCTTCTTCATTAAATCGTCGATGAAACGATTCATATCGACCGGAGATTTCTGCGCATACGCACTAGCGGCAGTAAACACCAACAAGACTAAAAATGATTGTAACTTGAAAAGTAAATGCTTCATGTCTTTCATGCTTTTAATTTATAGAAATATTATTTTGCTGCAAATAAAAGAAAAGCATGCGACAACCTCCACATCCCGCACTACAACAAAAGTACACCCATCACTAAAAAACAAAAGAGGAAGTACAATATTAGTACTTCCTCCATTAATATTTTACTGTAAAACAGTCATTTAAAATTTATAAGGAAATCAGTCAAACTTTCTTCCGGAAGCAAATTGAATTTCTTACGTAACCGGTATCTCGCAGCATCAACCCCACGTGTAGAAATGTTGAGCAACTTCGCTATCTCCTTTGTCGGCATATTCAAGCGGAGCAATGCACAAAAGCGTAAATCTCCTGAAGTCAAATCAGTATATTGAAGTTTCAGATTCCGGAAGAAATTTTCATGTATACGGTCAAAATTAGCTTGAAACATTATCCAGCTCTCTTCATCAGACACTATATTATTGTTAACCAAAGCGAGAAGCTTATCCAAATTCTTACGACTATGCTGTCCCGACAACTTTTGCTTCTGTATCTCCTCTTTCAATGAATTCAAAAACTCCTGATGAGCGATATTCATCATTACCACGCTGGACAATTCTTTGCTTTTAAAACGCAAATCGGCCTCAAGCTGTTCCTTTTCCAACTCGATAATCTTCTTCTCTTGCCGTTCAAGCTCTGCCTGATGGGCTACACGCTGCTGCTCAATCACACGATCCTTCTTTTTCTTCACAAAACGATAAACAATATATTGCAGCAAGGCCAGCAGGCACAACCCTATCAGAATGTAGCTTCCCACAGCCCAATAAGACAAATACCACGGAGACAAAATCTCAAAGGGAAACTCTACCGATGCCAAAACTCTACCAGTATCATATATCTCCGCCCGAAAAACATAACTTCCATAAGGAAGACGGGCATACTTTTTCTGCAAATTGCGTCCATCGGGTATCCACTGATCAGAATACCCTTCCAACCGGTATCTTACTTTATAAGTATAATCGTTATAAACCGGATAGCACAATGTAAAACTCACTGTATTAAACTCATGTTCGACCTTGACTCCCGACTGCACGACCAATGTTTTCCGTTTATCACTGAATTCCTCAGTAACCTGCATCTCTGAAATCCATAAAGAACGCCTAGTCTGAGATTTATATAACGAGGAACTATCTGTTTCAATACGGGCAATAGCATTATTCAAGCAAAGATAGGAATGATTATTTCTCTTGTCATAAACCACGCTTCCTCGTTCTTCCACAGCCAGACCGTCAAACAAAGAATATGGAATCCGAAGTTCGATATTGAAAGTATTTATCGCACACTTCACCAAATACACAGTCCTGTCGCCCACAAACCAATAGTAATCTCCGTTCGCATGACTCACAGTCTTGATTCCCTTCAATTCCATCAATTGTTCATTCATTGTTTCATAGGGAACAATCGAATCAGTCATATCTTCGTAAGTATAGAAATATTCCCCATTAGAAAAAACTACCCGACCATTGATTTTGAACAAAGTAAAACTCCCACCTTTCACTTCTCCCAAACTCTCATACTTCCGCACATCCTTTACCTGCTTCATATCCGAATCAATCCGAAAGCGATACAAACCATTCCTTAAATGTTTCGCCCAAATATTCCCTTGATGGTCCACTTCTATATGACGAATCATGTGACTGAACCCACGTAAGGACCGAGTAAAGCAATACTCTCCCGAAGCAGTCTCCGTATATAAATTCAGAAGCGCATAAGCTCCCTCCAACAAAAAAGATTGTTCCTTCAATTCAATTTTTTCCATACACATCCCTCCTTTTACATCAGATGCCAGCTTTGATTTCAGTCCTGATATAAGGAAAGTTCCCTTGTTGTGCCCGCAGAAAATCTGTTTTCCCCATTCATCGACGAACCACGCTTGTTCTTCCAAACCCGGAACTAATTCAGTCTTTCCATCCCTAAGCCAATAAAGTCCTTGATTAGAAGCAATATAAGCTTCATTTTCCCTTACCAAAACATCATATACCATGCCTATTTTACGAAATGGAGGTTCATAATAATAGATTAAAGAATTGTTGTGTATATAGGCAATACCTTCATCCAAAGCTGTCCATATATTGTTGTCATCATCACAATACAATCTCAAAACAGTATTGTTCTGTAGTTTATTATCCGTATTGACCTTCCAAATCAGCTTTCCCTTTTTATCCAACGCATATATGCCATCGGATATTGTGCCAACAACGTAGCAACTATCTTTGGTCATCACCGCACGATTAATGGTATGCTTCTTGAATATATCATCACATTCAGTTTCCCATTTTTCTACCCTCCCATCTCGATACAGGAAACCTCCCTGATTACGGGTAAACATTAAAACCGCATCATCATAAGGGAGCCCGGCCAGGACATCACTATCTCCAAATGCTTTTCTGGGAATAAGTTCTTTCATTTCCCTACCGGCAAAGACATAAAGTCCACCGTTTATTCTTTGAGAATAAAAAGTATTTCCAACCTGGAACAAATTCAGTGGAAGGTTCTTCATTCGAATACCTTCTACCGAATTTCCATTATAAAAAAAGAGAGAACCGAATGATTGAAATACAATTTCTCCT
>ERZ1505028.616-NODE-616-length-8733-cov-5.546900_pt1 | contig 8733 bp, 6 predicted proteins | sample MGYA00572409_ERZ1505028 | MGnify/ENA primary metagenome ERZ1505028 (study PRJEB39906, sample SAMEA3182112) | gut metagenome | biome: human; feature: gut; material: Stool; isolation source: human stools | place: Canada | collected 2013-05-06 ... | reverse complement strand
ACACAACCCGCTACGGGGGAGACTTACCCGAAATCTGATTTATTCAACAAAGCCCTCCGAATGCTCTAATGGTTTCCTGAATTTCGTTTTCAGTCATTTCCCTGCTTTGTACCACTCTCTTCATAAAGTCACCAGATTTTACGCTTGATGCGCTGGCACTAATAACATCGTTATTTGGTACAAGCTCCGGGATGGCTTTATTACCGGCGTGGAAAATCTGCAAAATAGCCGGAGCACCGCCACTTTTGGCTGCAGCTGCTAACTTTTCAAGGCTGTTAATGAAACGGTCGTCATACGCGGCAAATTCATGAGTAAACCCAATGCCGCTTGGCGTGACATAGGTACATCCTGTTATTACTAAACCAACATTTTGTGAGCGACGTTTATAAAATTCGAGTTCTTGCTCAGAGATGGTTCCATCAGGATTCGCTGACCAGGTCGTCATAGGAGCCATAACGATACGATTACGTAGCTTTATTTTTTCTGTCAGCATAAAAGGAGAAAACAATGATGGGTGTTTATTTGTCATAACAATACCTCAAATGTTTATCTGATTTTGATGCGTATGTTTTAACTGGTTAGTTGTTGCCAGCTTTGGAACCAAGGTTTATGGCTTTATTTATAATTCCTTCAAAGGGTTTCTAATAATCTTAATAAGTTGAGTTGCTACTTTTTGATGCTTTTTTCCTTTAATGGAATTCTTTTTGAGTAATTTTATTATTGTCGTGTAGTCAATAAAGGATAAATGTCAGGGAGATAATGAATCTCCCTGCAAGGTTATTACAAATGTGTTTTGTAAAAAGGAATTAATTTATCGAGTGCCTGTTTCACAGGTTCTGGCTTATCATACAGGTCGTAATGTGAATAACCTTCAACCACGACCAGCTCTTTATGTTTTGAGGCAGCGCGGCCAATAATTTCGCAGCCGTCACGGTAGGCACCAAATGCGCCCACTCTATCGCCCACCACAACCATTATTGGTTGAGTTAACAGGACTTCTGCAAGATGAAATGCATCCCAACCCACGGCAACAGTCTGATGTGAGAATAGCGAACGATTTACCCCATTAGGTGCACAGCCTCGTGGCGAACGATAATATTCTGTGGCTTCAAAAAGGTCTATTTCTGTTAATCCCGCTTCAAGAGCTGCATCCGGAGAAGAGGGGAGTAAATCATCTACGCGAAGTTTTGCGCCGTTAGCTTCGTCTGTTCTTTGTTGCGCCATTGCTTCGAGTGCTCCGATAGGATTAAACGCTGTAAATCCCTCACGCATAAGACGCCCGTAGTTTGCACCCGTGACAGTACCAATGGCTTTAATCCGACGTTCTGTCATTGCGGCATTAATGGCATATCCACCTCCACCACAAATACCCAGTACACCAATACGCCCGGCATCAACGTAAGGTAAGGTGGTAAGGTAATCAACGACAATGCTGAAGTCTTTTACTCGCATTGTTGGATCTTCCAGATAACGCGGTTCTCCACCGCTGCTTCCCTGAAAACTGGCATCAAAAGCAATGACGATAAAGCCAGCTTTTGCCAGGGCGGCACCATACACACTACCCGATGTCTGTTCTTTGCAGCTTCCAATTGGATGGGCACTGATAATGGCAGGATACTTTTTTTCACTATTAAAATCGTCAGGGAAATAGATATCAGCAGCTATATCCCAGTAAGTATGTTTTATCGAAACAGTTTTCATTTCAAGCTCCGGGGAATTGCCTAAACAGATTTAAATATCATTTCTATTATCCGCAACTGGCATTCGTGTTCATGTCGAGAACGGCGTAATAGTATGACTTGTATTGGTTATCATCAATGGTCTAATATCTATCACAGTGTTAAGTTAAGGTTTACAATGATGAAAATAGAGCCTTCAATTTTGCCTTCTCTTGCCTGGTTTGCGCTGATTGTTCGTGCCGGCAGTTTTTCCAGAGCCGCTTCTGAAATGGGTATTACGCGGGCCGCATTGTCCCAGAATTTAAAATCTCTTGAGGAACGTCTTAACACCAAGCTGATATACCGTACGACCCGCAATATGTCGCTTACTGAGGAAGGACAGCATCTGTATGAAGTGCTGGTGTCGGCTTTGGGGCAAATTGATGATGCGTTGAAAGATGTCGGTGATACCCAACTTGAACCTACAGGACTGTTGAGAATAAATTCCTCCCGTGTTGCAGCAAGGATGCTTGTTGAACCTCATATTGGCGAGTTTCTTACTCGTTACCCCAAAACAAAGATAGAACTCATTATGGATGACGGTTTATCTAACATTATTGCGGACGGCTGTGATGTGGGCATACGTCTTGAGCAAGGACTGGATGAGCATATGACTGCCATTCCTGTTTCTCCGCTTATTAAACTGGTTACTGTGGCATCGCCAGATTATTTAAAAGAGCACGGTATTCCTGAAACGCCTCAGGAACTGAGTAACCATAATTGCCTTCGGTTGCGGCATAAAAGTAGTGGTGCACTCTCTGCATGGGAGTTTTCTAATGTTGCGGGGGGTAATGAAGAGTTCGAAATAGAGGTTTCAGGTAAGTATATTTCTAATGATGACGAAAGCATGATACGAATGGCGCTGAATGGAACGGGTATCATTCAACATCTGGATTTTGCAATCGCTGAACATATCAATGCGGGCAAGTTACAGCCGATTCTTGAGGATTGGGCTGTTTCATTTCCTGGATTTTATATTTATGTTTCATCACGGGTGAGAATGCCCTCTAAAGTTCGTGCTTTTATTGATTTTATGGTGGAGAAAAGAGTAAAACTCGAAAATTGATGATATGTGTAATTGATGGTTGCTCTGGGCGAATATCGGTAAGAGGAATAACGTAATCATTAGGACGCGTTTACATAATAAACTTTCTGATAATTAATACTTATTTTCTATACGGCCATAATATCAATTATCATTATCACCGGTAATGTGGTTAAAATAATAGCATCTATGCTCCCCCCTTCATGAGTGTCTGTGAAGAGGATGCTTCTACAAGGAAATCGCCAATGCTCAAAGAAAACTTCAACGAACTGCAAATCTTTCTTGTGGTGGCAAGAGAGCGAAGTTTTACCAAAGCAGCGGGCAAACTCGGCGTCTCTCAGTCTGCACTTAGCCATGCAATGAAGGCTCTGGAGGAAAGGCTCAACATCCGCCTCCTGACACGGACTACCCGCAGTGTGGCTCCCACAGAAGCGGGGGAGAGAATCATTGCCTGCCTTGAACCGCGTATTGACGAGCTTGAACAGGAACTGGAGTCACTTATTCAACTGAACGGCACGCCCTCCGGGAATATTCGTTTATCTGCCGGGGAACATGCCGCGCGAAGTCTGGTTTGGCCGAAGCTAAAACCTTTTCTCAGAGAGTATCCCGAAATCAATGTCGAACTGGTGGTGGATAACGGTTTTGTCGATATTGTTGAAGGCCGTTTTGATGCCGGGATACGACTGGGTGAAAATGTTGATAAAGATATGGTTGCAGTCAGGATTGGACCAGATATGCGGATGGCTGTGGTGGGAGCTCCGGCGTATTTTGCTGCAAACCCTGCGCCTGAAACGCCTCACGAGCTACAAAATCATCGCTGCATCAACATGCGTTTGCCAACTGCCGGTGGGCTTTACCACTGGGAGTTCGAGCGAGAAGGGAAACCTCTTCGCGTTAAGGTTGATGGGCAGCTGACGTGTAGTCCATTGCCAGAAAGAATTGATGCCGCGTTATCAGGGTTTGGGATCGCTTGTGTCCCTGAAGACATGGTTCAGGAGTATATAAAGTCAGGCAAGCTTATTCAGGTGTTACAGGAGTGGTGTCCAACTTTTCCCGGATATTATCTTTACTACCCCAGCCGCAAGCAGCATCCGCCAGCTTTTGCGCTGTTGATCGATGCGCTTCGCTACACCGAATAACGGGTCCTTTATCCTGGACCCGTTTGGGTATTAGCGGCCTACGCGTGCCTGATGTTCAGGCGAGTAACGTTCACCGACGATTTTAATTGTTTCCAGCGCCTCGGTTATCTGCTGCGTATCTTTCTGCGAAAGAACAATGTCAGCAGCGGCCAGGTTTTCTTCCAGCCGGTTCAGTTTAGTGGTGCCAGGGATGGGAACAATCCACGGCTTTTGTGCTAATAGCCATGCCAGTGCGATTTGTGCAGACGTTACCCCTTTCTCCGCAGCCAGTTCACCTAACAAGGTGACCAGTTTTTCATTGGCTTCAATGGCTTGTGCTGCGAAACGCGGTACGGTGCTGCGGTAATCATCTTTGCCGAAAGTGGTTCCCGGCTTAATCGCCCCTGTCAGGAAACCTTTACCTAGTGGGCTGAAGGGGACAAAACCAATTCCCAGTTCCTCCAGTAACGGCAGAATTTCCTGTTCAGGCTCACGCCACCACATGGAATATTCGCTTTGCAGGGCGGTGACAGGTTGTACCGCATGTGCACGACGAATGGTTTGTGCTCCTGCTTCAGACAGGCCGAAATGTTTGACCTTACCTTCTGCGATGAGGTCTTTCACCGTTCCTGCAACATCTTCAATAGGAACATCTGGATCAACACGGTGTTGATACAGCAGGTCAATAACATCTGTTTTCAGACGACGTAATGATCCTTCAACGGCTTCACGGATATGTTCCGGACGGCTGTTTAAAATCTGCTGCTTATTATCATCGCCGAAGGTAAAACCGAATTTAGTGGCAATTACCACGCGGTCACGAAACGGTTTTAAGGCTTCGCCGACCACTTCTTCATTCAGATACGGACCATACACTTCGGCGGTATCGAAGAAGGTGACGCCACGTTCAACCGCAGCACGAATAAGTTCGATAGCCTGACGGGTATCGGTCGCCGGGCCGTAGCCGTGGCTTAAGCCCATGCAACCGAGCCCAAGGGCGGAGACTTCGAGTCCGGATTTACCCAGATAACGTTTTTGCATTGAATGAATACCTCTTTTATCGCGGCTTAAACATCAAGTTTGCGGCCAGTCAGCCATTCCACCATTGCGGGATCGCGGTGAGAGAAGAACGCGCTGGTTGCGGTATCCAGGGCGGTAATTTGCAGCATATCTTCAGGGCTGAGTTCAAAATCGAGAATGTTGATGTTCTCTTCCATGCGTTCTTTTCGCACTGATTTTGCCAGTGAAACAATGCCTCGTTGGTAGATCCAGCGCAGAACAACCTGGCCCACGCTTTTGCCATACTTCTCGCCAATTGCCGTGAGAACAGGATGCTGGAACAGACCATTTTTCCCTTCCGCAAACGGTGCCCAGGCTTCTGGCTGAATGCCACGACTTTGCATCCAGGGAACGGCCTGTAGCTGCTGATTGAAAGGGTTAACTTCAACCTGGTTTACCGCCGGAACGACGTTATTAAAAGCGATAAGGTCTGCCAGTCGGTCAGGATGGAAGTTACTGACGCCAATAGCGCGAATTTTACCGGCCTGTTGCAGCTCTTCCATGGCACGCCAGGCTCCGTGGACATCGCCATATGGCTGGTGAATCAAGTACAGGTCAACGTAATCAAGTTGCAGTCGATTCAGAGAGCGTTCGAACTGGGCTTTGGCCCCTTCGTAACTGGTATCCTGCAACCAGAGTTTTGTGGTGACAAAGAGTTCGTTACGGGCGATACCGCTTCGTTTCAGTGCGTTCCCGACCTGGGTTTCATTTTGATAGGAGGCGGCGGTGTCAATCAGTCGATAACCGATGTTAATAGCGTCAATGACCGCTCTTTCGCATTCGGCGGCATCGGTCATCTGAAATACACCAAAGCCCAACAGGGGCATTTCAATACCGTTGTTCAGTTTTACTTTTTGCATGGTGTTATCCTTCCGTTATCGTTCATGAGAAGCATAACGTAAAGGGAAGAGCTCGATTAGACGGCAGGATTTGTCAGGGGTTATGAACGAAATTCATAAATCTGCTTGAGTGTTGCGATGAGTCGTGCAAGTTCGATATCCCTGCAATTCACAGTCTGATGAAGAAAAATGAATATCCATAAAAAATATATTGGTTTATCCTGGTGTATATACCTACTTCGACGTATTCCCAATAGCGATTAATTAAAGACAGGTCATTATTATTCACTCTTAATAATGAATTATTCACTGCCCGCAGAGTAAGAAATATAACTTAAGTATCTATTTAATAACTTGCACAAAAAGCTAAATTTTCACCAATAAATAAAAATATAATCCCGCGCCCAACCACCTGATGAGTGGCTACAGACACTGGATATATTAGGTGGCGGTGTACTTTCTTACATAAAGGTATTTCCTTTTCTGCGGAAAAGGAAATCGGGGATTTCCCGGTTTTTCTGACAAGCAGACGCCACTATTTGTGTCTGCCTATGTTCGTTAATTCGTTCATCAGGAAATTATCTCAATGTCACGTTATAAAACAGGTCATAAACAACCACGATTTCGTTATTCAGTTCTGGCCCGCTGCGTGGCGTGGGCAAATATCTCTGTTCAGGTTCTTTTTCCACTCGCTGTCACCTTTACCCCAGTAATGGCGGCACGTGCGCAGCATGCGGTTCAGCCACGGTTGAGCATGGAAAATACCACGGTAATTGCAGATAATAATGTGGAGAAAAATTTCGCGTCGTTTGCCGCAAATGCCGGGACATTTTTAAGCAGTCAGCCAGATAGCGATGCGACACGTAACTTTATTACCGGAATGGCCACCGCTAAAGCTAACCAGGAAATACAGGAGTGGCTCGGGAAATATGGTACAGCGCGCGTCAAACTGAATGTCGATAAAGATTTCTCGCTGAAGGATTCTTCGCTGGAAATGCTTTATCCGATTTATGATACGCCGACAAATATGTTGTTCACTCAGGGGGCAATACATCGTACAGACGATCGTACTCAGTCAAATATTGGTTTTGGCTGGCGTCATTTTTCAGGAAATGACTGGATGGCGGGGGTGAACACCTTTATCGACCATGATTTATCCCGTAGTCATACCCGCATTGGTGTTGGTGCGGAATACTGGCGTGATTATTTGAAATTGAGCGCCAATGGTTATATCCGGGCTTCTGGCTGGAAAAAATCGCCGGATGTTGAGGATTATCAGGAACGCCCGGCGAATGGCTGGGATATTCGTGCTGAGGGCTATTTACCCGCCTGGCCGCAGCTTGGCGCAAGCCTGATGTATGAACAGTATTATGGTGATGAAGTCGGGCTGTTTGGTAAAGATAAACGCCAGAAAGACCCGCATGCTATTTCTGCCGAGGTAACCTATACACCAGTGCCTCTTCTGACACTGAGCGCCGGGCATAAGCAGGGCAAGAGTGGTGAGAATGACACTCGCTTTGGCCTGGAAGTTAACTACCGAATTGGCGAACCTCTGGAAAAACAACTCGATACAGACAGCATTCGCGAGCGTCGAATGCTGGCAGGCAGCCGCTATGACCTGGTTGAGCGTAATAACAACATCGTTCTTGAGTACCGCAAATCTGAAGTAATCCGTATTGCTCTGCCTGAGCGGATTGAAGGTAAGGGCGGTCAGACACTTTCCCTGGGACTTGTGGTCAGCAAAGCAACTCACGGACTGAAAAATGTGCAGTGGGAAGCGCCGTCATTACTGGCTGAAGGTGGCAAAATTACCGGTCAGGGTAGTCAGTGGCAAGTAACGCTCCCGGCTTATCGTCCAGGCAAAGACAATTATTATGCGGTTTCAGCGATTGCCTACGATAACAAAGGCAATGCCTCGAAACGTGTGCAGACAGAAGTGGTTATTAGCGGAGCTGGTATGAGCGCCGATCGTACGGCGTTAACGCTTGACGGTCAGAGCCGTATTCAAATGCTTGCTAACGGTAATGAGCAAAAACCGCTGGTGCTGTCTCTGCGCGACGCCGAGGGCCAGCCAGTCACGGGCATGAAAGATCAGATTAAGACTGAACTAACCTTCAAACCGGCTGGAAATATTGTGACTCGTACCCTGAAGGCCACTAAATCACAGGCAAAGCCAACACTGGGTGAGTTCACCGAAACTGAAGCAGGGGTGTATCAGTCTGTCTTTACTACCGGAACGCAGTCAGGTGAGGCAACGATTACTGTTAGCGTTGATGACATGAGCAAAACTGTCACTGCAGAACTGCGGGCCACGATGATGGATGTGGCAAACTCCACCCTGAGCGCTAACGAGCCGTCAGGTGACGTGGTTGCTGATGGTCAGCAAGCCTACACGCTGACACTGACAGCGGTGGACTCCGAGGGTAATCCGGTGACGGGAGAAGCCAGCCGCCTGCGACTTGTTCCGCAAGACACTAATGGTGTAACCGTTGGTGCCATTTCGGAAATAAAACCAGGGGTTTACAGCGCCACGGTTTCTTCGACCCGTGCCGGAAACGTTGTTGTGCGCGCCTTCAGCGAGCAGTATCAGCTGGGCACATTACAACAAACGCTGAAGTTTGTTGCCGGGCCGCTTGATGCAGCACATTCGTCCATCACCCTGAATCCTGATAAACCGGTGGTCGGCGGTACGCTTACGGCAATCTGGTCGACAAAAGATGCCTATGACAACCCTGTGACCAGCCTCACGCCGGAAGCGCCGTCATTAGCGGGTGCCGCTGCTGTAGGTTCTACGGCATCGGGCTGGACAAATAATGGTGATGGGACGTGGACTGCGCAGATTACTCTCGGCTCTACGGCGGGTGAATTAGAAGTTATGCCGAAGCTAAATGGACAGGATGCGGCAGCAAATGCGGCAAAAGTAACCGTGGTGGCTGATGCGTTATCTTCAAACC
>ERZ1505028.613-NODE-613-length-8758-cov-3.430196_pt1 | contig 8758 bp, 5 predicted proteins | sample MGYA00572409_ERZ1505028 | MGnify/ENA primary metagenome ERZ1505028 (study PRJEB39906, sample SAMEA3182112) | gut metagenome | biome: human; feature: gut; material: Stool; isolation source: human stools | place: Canada | collected 2013-05-06 ... | reverse complement strand
TTATCTTTCATCTGGAACTTACTTTTTCTTCTGGAAGTTAGTTTTTCATTTCACCATAATTAAAAAGCCTCGTTATTTTATAAAAAGCCAAATGACTATAGAAAATCTATAAAATTTACCACTCATGCTGCGCTTTAACCAAATCATAAAAAGAACTGTCTCTAATTGAGACAGTTCTTTTATGAAAGGTTAACGAGCGTTATTCCTGTTCTTTTTTATTGTATATTTTAGCACTCACAATTACGCCGCTACTGATAAGCAGCAGAACCAGCCACAATAATATTTGACTCTCGTCTCCGGTCTTCACAGTCTCATCATCATCGCCTTGTGAAGAATCATTTCCTCCCTGGGATGGATTATCCTGGTCAGATGAGCCGGAAGGCTTTTCCTCGTCCTGCGATGGGTTATCTCCGCCTTGAGACGGCTTGTCTCCACCCTGAGATGGGTTATCTTCATCTTGAGATGAATCACCTGTATTTATCTTTTCTGTAATTGTAAATGTCTTAGTAATGGTGCCTTCATAGCTTCCCATACCTGTAATGGTCACTGTAGCCTGACCAACCTCAGTGTTGTTGCTGTAGGATACGGCATAATCTGTTCCTTCAGTGAGACCATCAATGGTGACTTTCGGAGTATGCGCGCTGCCGGTATACTCAACAGAATCGTATTCAAGCTGTACCTTATCTGCATAATCTGTTATGTCGTAAGTCCCTATATATACAACTTTGTAAGTATCATCACCGAAAGCCAGATGATCCGGGTTGTAGGTCGTCACCTCTACTACGTGCGAGCCGTCCTTACCCTTGTTGTTGAGGAACGGCTGCTCGCCGACAGACTTGATGCTGCTTGGGAACTGCACGGTTTCGAGCAGGGCTTCCTTGAAGGCGTATTTGCCGATAGTTTCCACTCCCTCTTCGATGATGAGCGTTTTCAGCGTCGTCGCCTTGTAGGTACCTTCAAAGGCCGATTCGCCGATTTCCTTGACGTTGCCAGGAATCGTCAGCTCGGTCAGGTGGTGCAGGTGGAAAGCCTTTCTGTCGATCTTCACCACCGACTCAGGAATGGTCAGGGAAGTGAGTCTCGCGCCGGCAAAGGCCATCTCGCCGATTTCCGTAACGGTATCAGGAATGGTCACCTGCTCAAGGCGGATGTTCATGGAGAAGGCGCCCTGCGGGATCTTGGTTACGCCGGCTGAAAGCTTCAGCTCAGTGATATTGTTGGTGGCAAAAGCACCCTGTCCCAGCTCGGTTACGGTGTCAGGCAAGGAAACTGTGGTCAGCTGATTGCCGTAGAAAGCGCTCACGCCTATCGAGGTAACGGTGCTGAAGTCAACCTCTGTCAGAGCGTTCTGCGCGAAGGCTCTGTCGCCGATCGATGTAACGCCGGCCGGCAGCACTACGGAAGTCATGCCGTTTGGCGATTCGATGCCGAACTTGGTGACGATGATCTCGTCGTCCGGAATCTCGAAGGCGTTGTCGCCGATCGCCACGATGTCTTTGCCGCCCGGAGTCTTGTCAGGCAGCACCAGCTCGTGGTTTTCCAGTCTCTTCTGGTTGCCGCTGTCGGACCAGCCGGTGATGGCGCCGCTTTCTTCGTCATAGGTGAAATCATCAGCCGTCCAGCCGGTGCCCACCAGCTTGTCATAAACTACCTTATGGGAGTTGGCATTGGCTGCAGCCGTATTGAATTTTTCTACCTGGTCTTGGTTCGAGGTGTACAGAGTAACAATTCTGTTTCCGTTAGCAAACGCTTTGTCATTGAGCATTGCCACCGTCGACGGGAGATCGACATTTGTCAAGTCGCTTCCGGCAAATGCCTGATTACCTATTGAGGTCAGACCTTCATTAAGGGTCAGGCTTGTCAGAGTCTTATCCAAGCCTTCTTGTTGCACTCTGAAAGCGTAACTGCCAATGCTCGTTACATTTTCAGGAATTACAACGGATGTAAGCTGATGGTTGTTAAAGGCGTAATTACCTATAGTTGTTAAAGTGCTCGGAAGAGTAAGATTCTTTACATGAGCCCCATTAAAAGCTCTAATAGCTATAGTCTCAACGCCTTCAGGTATTACAAGATTCTCGATTTGCATATCCCTATCATCACCGCCGCTGAAGGCATTGGTTGGGATCTCAGTCAGGCTATTTGATAACTTAACGCTGGTCAGAGCACTGCCTGTGAAAGCACCTGCTCCCAGAGAAGTTACGCTGTCAGGAATTGAAATCGATGTTATCGGTGAGTTCTGGAATGCCGTATTTCCAATTTTTTCCAAGCCATTAGGCAATGTAATTGACGTCATTTCTGCTGTCTCATATTCGATCGTCGGATCTGAAGCCAATGCGTAATCGCCTATTTCTTTCAAAGTTGAAGGCAGCATTATGCTTGTCGGAGCATAATTTTTATCATCCTCCGAATGCATGAATATTCCCTTCATTTGGGCACCTGTGCCTAAAGCCGTGATAGCTTCTCCTGTAGGTCCGTTTTCAGGAAGCGTCAAAGCAGCATTGTTCTTAATCTTAGCTTGTCCGGCAGCAGAAAGTCCTGTTATTGTAGTTCCGGCTTCATCATATGTGAAGTCGTTCACTCCCCAAGGAGCTAATTCCGCAGGAATGTCTCCTTCTATCAGGTTTTGAGTATTAGAAGAATTTTTACTGTAGCTATCTATATAGGCGCCTGTCGTATCAGTCTTGTACATGTATACGATGCCGCTGTTGCCATTGTTTTGTTCATTCTTGAATGCAGTACTGCTTGCGCCTGAAACATTATTGACAATCGGCTCCATTCCCGTATTTCGGAAGAATGCCTGGTCTGTTACTTTTTCAGTGTTGGAAGGCAATTGTACAGCCTTTATCTGATTATTGCCAAACGTCATCCTGTCTATGTTCAAGTTGAAGTCAGTTTTTTCCGGAAAATCTAAAGAGACTATACTATTATTGGCGAATGCCTGACTAGCAAGCATCATAATAGTCTCAGGGAATTTGACAGATGTGAGATTGTTATACGAGAACGCAGTACCGCCTATATAAATCACGCCCTCCGGCAATTCCAGAGTAGTCAACTCGTTTCTTCCGAACGCTCTGCTGGCTATAAAGAAGTCACCTCTTTCTGTTACGCCTTTTCCTGAAGTGCTCCAAGTAGAATCATCCCATTCAGTCTTCACGTCTTCAGGCAAAGTCAGGGAAGTGATCCCCATACCATAAAATGCTCCTGAGCCTATACCCTGAATTTTTCTTCCATCCGGGTCTTCTGCCGGAATTACCAGTTCTTTGTTGGCTCCTATCTTCTGTTCACCTGTCTCTGACAATCCTGTAACAACCCAAGCTGTAAAGTTAGGTACGCTGGAATATTCATTGGCAGGATACATCGTAAACGATTCCTCCCCATAAGTGAAGTCTTCAGCTGTCCATACTGAATCATCAGTTAAATAAACCTTTTGATAATCGTTGGAAGGGAAATTGGTCTTGTCATCATACTGTGACTTAAGTGAAACATAAAGCTTAGTTGTAATTCCCACAGTGCTGTCTGAGTATTGTTTTTCAAACGCGTTGTCTGCAATTTCAGTAACTGTTTTCGGAATTTCAACCTCAGATATTACCTTATTTCTGAACGCATAATTACCTATAGTCTCAAGACCCTCGTTAAGAGTCAGCGTACAATTATCCATAAGATAATTCTTCGTTGAAAAAGCATAATTACCTATGCTTTTTACAGAACCAGGAATAACTATCTCATGGAAATTATTGCCCGCAAAAGCATTAACTCCTATGGAAGTTATGCCATTAGGTATATCTATGGATGTAAGCTTTTCCATCCAATTATATCTATCACTGCAGCCGAAAGCTCCCGCCGGGATTTCAGTCAGCGAAGAAGAAAGGCTGATGCGCTCCAGCGTCGGATTGCTGGAGAAAGCTCCGCCGCCGAGAGTGGTCACCGTATCAGGCAGAATCACGCTCGTCAGCTGGTTCATGGAAAACGCGGAAATGCCGATCTCCTGCAGACGGGCCGGGAACTGCACTTCTTTAAGTCCACTGTTCTGGAAGGCGAAATTGCCGATTTTCTGCAGCTCGTTAGGCAGCTCTACGCTCTCGAACTGCTCTTCCTCGGTTGCGAAGAGACCGTTGCCGCCGGCTTCCGCTGCGGCTATCTCGGTGATGTACTGACCGTCGCTGGTCATATCAGGGATCACCAGATCCTTGTGCTCGGCTCTCTTGGCGATGCCGGACGCAGACAGACCGGTGACAACCGTTCCTTCAACGGTAAAATCGTCAATGGTCCAGACCTGATTAGGATTCTGTGTTTCCTCGGAGCCATCGTTGATAACCAGTTTCTGCACGTCGGAATGCTGCGATTCCGTCTCTTTGCCGGTATGATGAATTCTGTCCTTTATCTCCAGCTCGGCGTTGTCGGCATACATATATACGACGCCGGCCTCGTATGTCTTGCCGTCGATGGCCTTATACGTCTTGAGGTTTTTCTGCGCGTCTTCTGCCAGAGGCTCCATGCCTGTGTTCCAGGCAAATACAGTTTTATTAACTACTTCCGTGAAGTCCGGCAATCTAATAGACTCGATGAAGTTGTTGGCAAAAGTCATGCCGTGCATTTCCAGCTGAAAATCGCAGGTCGTCGGGAAGTTGACTTCCGTGATCATATTTCTGGCAAATGCCTGTGTTTCAAGCCACCAGATAGTGCGCGGCAAGCTGACGATCTCGATCTTGTTCATTTGGAAAGCTGACGGCAGAACCGCGATAACGCCCTCCGGCAGATTTACTTCCGTGAGCTCGTTGTTGGCGAAGGCGCTTTCAGCGATAATGAAATTGCCTCGCTTCGTCACCCTGTTGGTGACGGTATCATCGTAATCCACCATCATACCCGTCGGGAAGGTGACTGAGGTCAGGCCCTGATCTCTAAAAGCCCCCTCTCCTACCGCCACGATGGCGTTACCCTCGGTGTCGGCGGCCGGGATGACCAGATCCTTGTTCGTTTCGACCTTAGCGGCGCCGGATTCGGAAAAGCCCGTAATCGCCACACCGCTGATGGTGATCTGTCTTTCGTAATCACAGCCGTACAGCAACTTTTCGTAGTCGCCGTAGGTAAAATCTTCCGCAGTCCATTCGGAGTCTTCGGACTGCACGTCCACGTCTTCTGCTGCGGTTACCGCGTCCGCAGTCAGATTATCGCTATTCTGGAATTGCCCCCCCTCGCTGGCAAAAACAGCCATCGGAGTGGAAAGCACCATGGCGATACTGATCACAAGCGCCAGTATCTTTCTCTTCATTTTTGCTCTCCTTTCAAGTTCTGTATGCTAAAGCTTCTCATGCTCTTATCTATTCTAGCACCCCCATATCGCCCGGTTCAAATTGAAAGTTGCAATGCTTCTGGCAGCAATTATATATTTTTTCTATATATTGCCGGCGGAAGCGACAAAAATAAAACTGTTGACTTCCGGGCCGCGTTTGCATATATTTTTGTGTAGATAAAATTTTGGTATACATAATTCATCAGGGTGGAAATTAATGAAAGACAAATCTTATCAAATCATCATCGCCTTCCTGCTGCTGGCGGCCTCAGCCATCGTCGCGGTTTTGTGCCTCGCCCACGGGGAAGGCTTCGTCTGGTACTGGGTGCTGGGGCTTGCTTTCGGCTATGTCATGCAGCGTTCGGCGATCTGCTTTAACGCCATGGCTAACGAGCCGCTTATTGTCGGCTTTACCTCGCAGTTCCGCGCCATACTGATAGGTATTCTCGTCTCTTCGATAGGCATTGCGGCACTGAAATATCTTTCCGGCGGCATGCTGGACTTTACCGGCGTTTCGACCATCAGCCTCCCTCTGGCCGTTGGCGCCTTTATTTTCGGCATCGGCATGATACTGGCCGGCTGCTGCACCTCGGGCATGTTCATCCGCATGGCGGAAGGTTTTACCGTTCACATCATCACGCTGGTATGCGTCGTGCTCGGATACTTGTTCGCCGGCAGCCACTATCAGGAAGTGTGGTCACGCTTTGTGATCGACGCTCCGGCCGTCTTTCTGCCGGACAAGCTGGGCTGGTTCTGGGGCGTAGCAAGCCACATCGCGATCATCCTGCTGCTCTATACGGCGGCTGTTAAATGGGAAAAGAAAAAGCTGGGTGAGTAGCCATGGAGGTATCTATGAATAAACTTTTGCAAACAGTGCGCAGCGTGCGTCAGCATGAGCGCTACAAAAAAATCATCGCCAGTCCGCTTACATACCTGACGGGCGCGGTGCTGCTCGGCATCATCAATTTCGTACATTTTCTCACGCTGGACTCGGGCTTTTCTGTCACCGGCGCCTTCTATCTGTTTACAGACGGGGCCAATTCTGCTACAATAGGAGCGACGCTCCGCAACGCGGGCCTGTTCGTAGGCGCTTTTATTGCCATTCTGGCCTGCAGCAAATTTAAGTTTATCAAGATCAGGTCTGCCAAGCAGGTGATAGGGGCTGTGGCCGGCGGGCTGCTGATGGGCTACGGCGCAGGAATAGCCGGTGGCTGCAACATCAGCGCTTTCTTCGCGGCGGCGGCTTCGCTGTCGCTTTCTGGCTGGGTTTTCCTGCTTTTCCTCTTTGCGGGGACCTTCGTCGGCATAAAACTTTTGTCGAGATTTTTTGTTGATTGATATATGACGGGCGGCATGACCTCAACGGCAACAGGCGGATTGCCGGGATGGCCGGGATGGCCGGATTTTTACGCAGCATAGCGGGCGCGGCGTGTGCCGCCGGCATGGGAGATATATAGCATGAAAAAGAAAGTTTCCTTTAAGGAACAACTGAAGAGCATTATCAGAGGAACCAGCGTCTACAAAAAAGAGCAGCACGTGCTAGCTATCGCCGTGCTGTGCTTTGTCGTGTGCGGCGCCAGCCTGCCTCTTGTCAGAAATTCGGGCGCGCTGGCCGGTATCCTGCCGGAAAACAGCGGCGATTACGGGCAGTATTACGATGACGGCAGCTTGGAAAGCGGCCTTGCCGGCGGCGGTGAGCTGAGCGGCGGCGCGGCGGCTTCTGCGGATAGCGGTTCCGCCTTGGGCAGCGGCGATAATGGGGAAAGCGTAACGGCCGAAAGTGAAAATGGTGCTTCCGACAGTCAAGGCTCCTCTGCGCCAGACGGCTATCAGGGCAGCGGAACGACAGGTTCATCCGGCGTCGTCTCCGGTAGTGCAGGCAGCGCAGGCGGTGCGGGCAGCTCCGGCTCTGGCTCCAGTTCCGGCTCGGGCACAGGTGGCTCGCAGAGCTCAAGTACAGGCGGTTCCAGCTCTGGCTCGGGCTCTGACAACTCGCAAGGCGGCCATTCTAGCTCCGGCAGCACAGGCAGTTCCGGCTCTAGTTCCAGCTCAGGAGCAGGCGGTGCGGGCAGCTCTCAAGGGTCTTCCACTGGTGATGATAAGGTATGGGTCCCGCCTGTGTATGAAACCATTCATCACGAAGCGGTTTATGAAAAAGTGCGCGTTTACGTATGCACTTATTGTCAGGCAGAATTCGCCAGCGCCGGCGAGTTCCAGGTCCACAAGGACGCCAACGGCGGCTGAGCAGGCTTGCACAAGACTTGCCGTGTAGTAAGTAAACAAGTTTTAGTTCAGGAAGCCTGGGATGAACAAGTCCTCGTTTCTGAAGGATATTGGGAATAACTAGAAAACCGTCTGTTATTTAAAATAGACGGTTTTTTCAAAAATATCATAACTTATAGAATCATCACTGAAAGAATAATCATGCCAATTACAAAAACATTTTTGGAATGGTGCAGCGAAAACGGAGCAAACGAGCTGCTAGAATGCTATCAAAACGGTCAAAACTCAACGCCTGCCGATAAAATTGGATTTTCTTCTTCATCAAAAGTGAGTTTTCTTTGTCCTTCCTGTAATTAACAATGGTCCCGCTCGCTCAATAAGGCTACAAGAAATGGCTCTTTTCTGAAATGTCCCGCTTGTAACGGCCGAATGCCTTGGGGCGATAACATTTGGACAAAAAAATATCCTTTGCTTCTTGCTCAGTGGGACTATGACAAAAATCAAGGTAAACCTGAAGATTACAGAATCACCAATAAACCGATATATTGGCACTGCAAGAAATGTCGTAATAGATGGACGGCAACCTTAAAGGACAGAATTCGCTCAGCCAAGCTGGTAATGACAAAGGGCGGCGAGTTATGCCCTTTTTGCAGCGGTCAGCGGATTTCACCTCAATACAATCTTTCTGTGTGTTATCCCGATATCGCGCGGCAATGGGATTATATAAAAAACGGTAATTTGCTTCCTGATAACTGCTTCCCTTCTGGCAGCAAAACCGTATGGTGGCGATGTGATTTTAACCCAGCCCATAGTTGGCGGGACAGAATAAGCAATAGAACGTTACTTAGGCGAGGATGTCCCTACTGTACAAAAACTTTTAAAATGACATACACAAGTCGTGTGCTCTTTTATTGTCTTCGCCAAATTTTCCCTGACTGTGCATGTGAATATCCAGAAGGGCCATATCATATAGATATATGTATTCCTTCTTACAAAATAGCCATAGAACATCACGGATATACTCACAATCAAAGTTCTTCGAGAGAAAGAGATTTATTACGAAAAAACAAACTTCTAGACAAAGGGTACAGGCATGTGCTGTGGATTGTTGAAAATCAAACACCTACAAACAATGACCTCATAGACAAAGACTGTATAGATAAAGATGTTTTACAATATTATGACCCGGCCCCTTACGCTAAAATGAACGAGCTCATATGCACAGTGATAGAATGGCTCATCCCG
>ERZ1505028.609-NODE-609-length-8789-cov-3.490153_pt1 | contig 8789 bp, 8 predicted proteins | sample MGYA00572409_ERZ1505028 | MGnify/ENA primary metagenome ERZ1505028 (study PRJEB39906, sample SAMEA3182112) | gut metagenome | biome: human; feature: gut; material: Stool; isolation source: human stools | place: Canada | collected 2013-05-06 ... | reverse complement strand
ATCTAGTACGGTCTCGTGGGCTCGGAGATGTGTATAAGAGACAGGCCGTAGCCCGCCTCGTCGGGCAGCTTTTCCTCGCCGGGGATGCCCGCCGCATTCACCGCCGGAAGCAGGGAAAGCGTCAGGGACAGGGTGAGCAGCAGGGACAAAATAATCCGTTTCATGATTCTACAGATCCTTTCTGCATGATTTTCGTTCCTGACCGGTAATCCGAAAGCAGCCGGTCGAAAAGGTCCTGCCGGGATTTTGGCTCGGTTAGGTTCTTCGATAGTTCGATGGTCTGATTCTTTTTTTACTATATCATAGACGCCACCGTTTTTGAAAAGTCTTTCATTTTTGTCATTGACATTTCGGAAACCCATGTACTATGATAACGTTGTCAAACGGTCAAAACCTGCCCAGTCAAAAGCTACTGACGGACGAAATGCGTGAAGGGAAGGTATCCTCTATGAGATTTTCCGAGAAACTCAACGAATGGATGGAGCTGGCAGACTGTACCGCAAAGGAGCTGTCTGAGGCATGCGGTCTGTCTGCCGCAACGCTGAGCCGCTTTCGCTCCGGGGAACGCACTCCCGATCAGGAGGGCCTTAATCTCCTGCTTCAGGGACTTTGCACCATCGCCGCATGTAAGGGAAAGCAGCTTTCACCGGACTCGCTCTATGCGCAGTGCACAGACTGCATGGATCTGCAGCGGTCCGACCCGGAGATACTGCGGACAAAGATCAACCGGCTTCTGACCGTTCTGCATATTTCTTCGGCAGAGCTGGCGAAGGCTATTTCCTATGACCCTTCCTTTCTTTCCCGCATTCGCAGCGGGCAGCGGGCACCTGCCGATCCCAAGCGCTTTGCTGCCGATGTTGCAAAGTTTGTTGTCCGCCGGTTTGATGGGGAAAGCGGTCGTTCAGCCGTAGCGCATATGCTCGGCGTTCCGTTCGGCTCTCTCTCCGGCGAGGCTGAATATTTTCGTGCCGTCGCAGACTGGCTTATGGGCAGCGCTGCGGCAGAAGACACGGAGAGATCCTCTGTTTCCGCCTTCCTGAACGCAATGAACAGCTTTGATCTGAATGAGTACATCCGGGCGATTCACTTCGACGAGCTATGTGTTCCCAACGTGCCGTTTCTCCTCCAGACTGCCAGAACCTATCACGGCCTGGAGGAGATGAAAAAGGGAGAATTGGACTTTTTCAAGGCGACCGTCCTTTCCAAATCGACTGAGCCTGTATTCCTCTACAGCGATATGCCGATGGAGGATATGGCAGCTGATCTGGATTTTTCCAAGAAATATATGCTCGGGCTGGCCCTCCTGCTGAAAAAGGGCCTGCATCTGAACATCATTCACAGCCTCAACCGTCCGTTTCAGGAGATGATGCTGGGATTGGAAAGCCACATCCCGCTCTATATGACCGGGCAGATCTCTCCTTACTATCTTCAGAGCGCACCGAACACTGTTTTTTGCCACTTTCTGAAGGTTTCCGGCTCCGCCGCGCTTTCGGGCGAGTGTATTGCAGGCTGTCATGAAGACGGAATGTATTGCCTTTCAAGGGGAAAGCGTGATCTGGCCTATTACCGGAAGCGTGCAGATGATCTGCTGCAGAAAGCGAAGCCCCTGATGGACATTTATCGAGAGATGTCGCAAAATGAACTGAATGCCTTTCTGGCGGCAGACAGCGAAACCGCCGGGAACCGTCGAAATCTTCTGTCTGCACCGCCTATCTATACGGCAACGCCCGAATTTCTGACGACATTTCTGACAGTTCGCCACATACCGGAGGCGGAGCAGCGGAAAATTCTTTCTTTTGCAGAACAGCAGCGCATCCTCTTCCTCCGCGTGCTGCAGGACAATCATGTCAGGGATGAACTTCCACTGCTGACACAAGCGGAATTTGAGGAGACCTCCGTCTCTCTTCCGGTTTCCGGCCTGTTTCCGGAGCACGATTTCCTCTATAGCTACAAGGAATATCTGGAGCATCTCCGTCTGACGGAAAATTTTGAAAAGTGCCAGCCGCACTATTCCCTGGAATTGGTGCATTTTCAGCCGTTCAGCAATCTCAATATCCTGATTCACGAAGGAAAATGGGCAATGGTATCAAAGAATAAAGCGCCGTGCATTCATTTCGTCATTCGCCACCCCAAGCTGCGCCGTGCAATTGAGCGCTTTATTCCTCCGATCATAGAGTGCGAATAAGCCACGGTGCGCGGGTACATCGGGCGGCATTACGTCATTGCATTTCTTTCCTCCAAAATTGGGGGCCGCGCAGGTTCTCCGATAACCTGCCTTATCCTTGACAATGCTGTGGCGTATCTGCATCCGTTTCATGCCTTTTACTCCGCATCCAGCGGCTTTGTGATGCCCGTCCGCCGCTCCCTGGACAGTCCGCCTGCCAGCACGGTGTCCGCTCCGGTAAAGCGCGCCCGCCGGATGACGCCCTCGCCGTATTTTTCGCGCAGGGCATCCACGGTCCCATCCAGGATCGCCTTGCGGGCATACTGCTGCGCGCCGCCCACGGCAAACAGGTCAAGCTGGCGCGGCTGCGGCTCCTCCAGCCTTGTGGCCTGCACACCGAGCTGGCGCAGCGGCGTCTGCCCGTCCCATGCCTCGGCAAAGACCCGGCAGGCGCAGCGGAACAGCTCCTCCGTCCCGTGCACGGCCTCCCGCAGCATCGTCTGGTGAGAAAACGTGACGAAATCCGCGCTCCGCAGGCTCACGGAAATGCACCGCGCCGCCTTGCCGTCCCGCCGCAGGCGCATGGCGACCGTTTCGCAGAGCGACAGCAGCACGCGCTGCGCCCCTGCCTCCGTTGTGACATCGGCGGGCAGTGTTGTGGAATTGCCATAGCCCTTGTTCGCCTCCGGCTGCGGCAGCAGCTCCTCGCTGCACCTGCCGTTTGCCGAGTGCCACAGTGCCAGCCCCGGCTTGTTCAGATAGTGCAGCAGCAGCTCCGGATCAGCCTGCGCCAGCTCGCCGATCGTGTGGATGCCGATGCGGTTGAGCCGGCGCTCCGTGGCAGGCCCGAGCATGAACAGCTCCCGCACCGGCAGCGGCCAGAGCTTCTGCGGCACCTCCTCCGGGAACAGCGTGTGGACCTTGTCCGGCTTTTCAAACTCCCCTGCCATTTTGGCCAGCAGCTTATTGGAGGAGATGCCGATATTCACCGTAAAGCCCAGCTCCTCGCGGATGCGTGTGCGCAGCAGCTCCGCCGCCGCGACCGGCGAGCCATAAAGCCCCTCCGTGCCGCTCAGGTCGGCCCACGCCTCGTCGATGGAATACTGCTCCACGACCGGCGCGAATTCCCGCAGCAGGGCAATAAAGCGCCGCGAGGCCTCTACATACAGCGCATAGTCCGGCGGCACGAGCTTCAGCCCCGGACATTTTTGCTGCGCCAGAAAGATCTGCTCGCCTGTTTTCACGCCGCACTTTTTCGCTGGAATGCTCTTGGCCAGAATGATGCCGTGCCGTTCTGCACGCTCCCCGGCCACGGCGGAGGGAATGTCGCGCAGGTCCTCCTGTTCGCCCAGAACCCGCACGCGGTAGGCCGCCGACCACGACAGGAACGCGCTGTTCACATCCACATGAAAGATCACCCGGGGCATCCGTACACCACCCGGAAAAGCGTCCAGCGATGCGTCCGCACGGTATAGCGCAGCTCCAGCAGCGCCTCCTGCGGCCCCAGCTGCGTCTTGCAGAGGTACTGGATGGCCTCCACCCCGGCATAGGAGATCGGCCGGGAGCAGACGACCTGCCGGATCGGGACGGTGCGCAGCATATGCTCGCCGTCCTCCATGCGGAAGCGGATCGGCGTCAGCGCTCCGTCCGCCGCGCAGACGGAGATCATCTCTATCTGCCGGTTCACGATATCCTCCATGCGCTCACCTCCGCTTGTTTCTGCTCTCATTATATCAAACATTTGTTCGTAAATCAAGGCAGAAATCCATGGGGAAGAATTTGCATTTTGCGGGAAATTCTGCTAAAATAACGATGGAAAAGAATACGCGGATGTCCCGGTCACGTTTTCGCCAAAGGCTGCCTGCTATCCAACCTCGCCCTGTGAGATCGCTGCGTCGCTTCGCTCCTCGCAATGACACGTCAGGATAATGCAACGGGTGCCCTTCTGCCGTTGAATGCTCTCCTACAGGGCGCTCACTGAGCGCCGCTACATTGGCGTGTGCGTTCGACGATGGTGTCACCAAATTTAGAGCCTGCAAGGCGCTCACCGCCGCACACCGGCTCTCGATCTTTCCCATTTATATCGAAATCCTTTCTGGAGGAACCTATGCTGAACTATCGCTGTCTCGTGCTCGATCACGACGATACCGTCGTCCGCAGCGAGGAGACCGTTAATTATCCCAGCTTTCTCGAAGCCCTGAAGGTGCTTCGCCCCGGCAGGACCATCACGCGGGAGGAATTCACCCACTGGTGCTTCTCCCCCGGCTTTTCCGCCCTTTGCAGCGACTATATCGGCCTGACGCCCGAGGAGATCGACGTGCAGTACGACATGTGGCGAAGCTATGTCGCCACACATATCCCGCCCCCCTATGACGGCCTGCGCCCCATCCTGACGCGCTGGAAGCAGGAGGGCGGCCTGCTGTGCGTCTCGTCGCACTCCGCGCGTGAAAACATCCTGCGCGATTACCGGCTGCACTTCGATCTGGAGCCGGATCAGATTTTCGACTGGGACCTCGGCGAGGACCGCCGCAAGCCATCGCCCTACGCCCTGCAGGAGATCATGCGGCTGTATGACCTGCGGTCGGAAGAGCTATTGATGGTGGATGATCTCAAGCCCGGCTATGACATGGCCCACGCCTGCGGCGTGCCGTTCGCCTGCGCGGGCTGGTCGCACGACGACCCCGAGATCCGCGCTTTTCTGCGCCGCTTCAGCGATTTTTATCTCGAGACCGTGCAGGAGCTCGAGCCGCTCCTGTTTGGTGCTTGACAAATATGATATAATAGAAAATAATAGGAAAGCGGGGTGAGCAGATGGAGAAGACCGGCGTCAAGATCGTTGCCAAAAATTCAAAGGCGTTTCATGAATATTTCGTCGAGGAGCGCTTCGAGGCGGGCATTGAGCTGTTCGGCACGGAGGTCAAGTCCATCCGGCTTGGCACCCTGAACCTCAAGGACGCCTGGTGCAGCGTGAAGGACGGAGAGCTCTGGGTGCGGCAGATGCATATCAGCCCCTATGAAAAGGGCAACATCTTCAATAAGGACCCTATCCGCCCGCGCCGCCTGCTCATGCACAAGCGTGAGATCCAGCGGCTGGCCTCCAAGGTCCAGCTCGACGGCTACGCCATCGTTCCGCTCTCCGTTTATCTGAAAAACTCCCGCGTCAAGGTCGAGGTCGCGCTGTGCAAGGGCAAAAAGCTCTATGACAAGCGGCAGGACGCCGCCAATAAGGACGCGCGCCGTCAGATTGACCGCGCGATGAAAGAAAGGAATCACTGACCATGGAAAATCCTGTTGTGACCATTGAAATGGAAAACGGCGGCATCATCACCGCCGAGCTCTACCCGGATGTCGCGCCGCAGTCGGTCTATAACTTCATCTCGCTGGCAAACAGCGGCTTTTATGACGGCCTCATCTTCCACCGCGTCATTCCCGGCTTCATGATCCAGGGTGGCTGCCCCGAGGGCACCGGCATGGGCGGTCCCGGCTACTGCATCAAGGGCGAGTTCCTGTTCAACGGCGTGGACAATAAGCTGAAGCATAAGCGCGGCGTGCTGTCCATGGCGCGCGCGCAGTCTCCGAACTCCGCCGGTTCGCAGTTCTTCATCATGCATCAGGACGCGCCGCATCTCGATAAGCAGTATGCTGCGTTCGGCAAGGTGCTCTCCGGCATGGAGGTTGTCGACGCCATCTGCCAGGTCAAGACGGACCGCAATGACCGCCCGGAGACCGAGCAGAAGATGAAGTCTGTCCGCGTCGATACGAAGGGCGAGACCTATCCGGCGCCGAAGAAGCTCAAAGATCCCTACGGCAGATTTTAATTTGTAAGCTTTCGCAGGAGGCAGGCTCTCCCCTGCCTCCCGCGCAGCCCATATTTTCTCGATCCGGGGGCGTACCGGTTTCGACGGGGGTAGTGAGGCTGGAATAGCGGGCCGTGGCGCCTGGCCACGATAAAACGGGCAACTTTTTAAAATTAACTGACAACAATCAGTACGCACTGGCTGCCTAATTAGGCGCCCATCCGCCCCGGAAGGTCCACGAGCCGGGCTCGGGTGTGATTTGAGTGGAGACCGTGCGTGCGGTAAGCTTTGCCCGCACCATGCATCATGAAGCTACCAAATCCGGCAGGGTGTCCGTTCCCGTCCGGATGAGGGAATGTAAATAACGGACTGCGCCCGGAGAAGTTCCAGTCAAGTTGCTTTCGGACGGGAGTTCGACTCTCCCCGCCTCCACCAGAAGAGCTTTCAAGGTTTTCGCCTTGAAAGTTCTTTTTTACCCAAAAGTCATTGGAAATACTACACTTTCAGGAGCAAAACGGTAAAATTCAATTTGCGGAATTTCGCACGATTTTTCAAAAAATATTGGTTTAGTGGGGAATTTGAGAATGGTTTCCCCACTGAATTCCCCACTAGCCAAAATCTCATAAAGCGTCATAGTTTTTCCGAAAAAAATCTTATTCCTGTCTCTTCTTCTCTACTTGGCTACCAAAGTAGAAGCTGATAATAACAGTAAAGATAGTCAAGAACTGTTGGGCTGATACCTTGCCCGCGACCGCTAGATAACTGAACACACCGCAAAGCACGATGGTTATAATGCTCTTGACATTTATGAGCTTCGCTAATCTCTCTTTCATAACGTTCACCTTTTGAAGGTCGCCCGCCGAATAAACAGCGGGCGTTATTTTTATTTCTGTTCTAAGACTGTAATTCTTGTTTCATGGTTTTCCTATGAGGGAGTGTATGAAGAGAATTGGATTTTCACATTGCCCGCCCAAAGTGCTGGACGCTATTTCTATACTGTTATGCTAGAAGGAAATAGTTTGTGCTTTGCTAAACCTATTTATGTAATGGAGGCTTGAATAATGTCTATAAAATTGGTCGCTCCAATAAAGCAAGTTGGGGCTAAAGATGCTGTTATTTACAATCCGCAGGAGCTAACCGACGCTCAAAAAGCACAAGCAAGAACTAATATCGGAGCAAATTCTGAACCATTCAAAGTAACTTTGAGTAGAACTTATGGAACACCATATCTTGATAAAACGCCAAAAGAAATATATGATGCTTACACTGCTGGAAAGTATGTTTATTTAGAAGGAACTTCCTTACTTCCTCTTACTTATGCTAAAGATTGTGGTAACGAAAAATATACTATAAGTTTTTCAGGAACTAGTAAAGTCTCAGAAGATTACGACATCCAAGTAACATCATTTTCTGTAATTGAGGTATCTCCTACCTATAGGGGAAAATGGATTGAAGATTATAAGTATAATATTGATGCTAAAGTTTTGGAGCTAAATTATAATCCTAGCTCAAATAAAGTTTCTGGCAATAATCCTTATAACAGTATTGCTAAATTGAATCATAGTGGCCAATCAGCTGTAATACGACTTCTTGTTGAAAATGGCCCTAAAATCTATCTAAATCAAATAGCAGCGATTGATAACAAAGGTTATATTTTCCAAAGTTTTGTTGACGCCTTGCTACAACTTAATATAGAATCTGACTCAATGAACGTAGTGCTGACCCCACCGATAACTAGAAACGACATTCAAGAGATTGTTGACCAAGGTTATGTAGCCTACGATATAGAACAGACTCTAACCGACGGACAAAAGAAACATGCACGGGATAACATTGGTGCTATTTCTTCTGAAGAACTCATAATTTCCTCCTCAACACCCAACTCCACAAAAAAATTCAAAATAACCGTCGATGACACCGGCACGCTAACCGCCACTGAAACTGAGTTTGATGGGGGAGAGAGATAATGTTTTGCATAAATAGAGATATTGAACTTACTCCATCTTTACTACAGAAGATGATAAACCGCTTTCAGACCGGCGTATACCCTCATCTAAAGCGTTATTGGGACTACTATAATGGCAATCAACGCATTTACGAAAAGGCCTACAGCGACCCTTCTAAGCCTTGTAATAAGACCGTTATCAACTACTGTAAAAATATCGCAGATAGTTATTGTGGCTATATTGCTTCTCCGCGTTGTATTGGCTATTCCAGCGACAATGACATAGATGAAATCATGGATATTCTACGCTATAACGACTATCAGGAAGAGGACAGTAATTTTTTGCTAAACGGCCTTGTCTATGGAACTGCCTCAGAACTGATGTTCATTGACGGCGACGGCAAGACCCGCTTCAACTTGGTAAATCCGCTTCAATGCTTTGGTATCTTCGACGACACCTTGACTTGCGACCTTCTCTATTTTGTCCGCTGGTATAAGGTCAATGATTGGGATGAAAGCGACACCTATAAAGTAGATGTCTATACCGATAACCTAATCCGTCATTATGAAATGGGCGGTCTGAATGGCTCTCTTTCTTTCAAAGGAGAAGAACCGCACTACTTTGGGCAATGCCCCGCGAACATTTTCTTCTTGGCAAACGAAAAGTCTATCTTTGACTGCGTGATGTCTGAGCAGGATAGTGTAAATGACCTATTGAGTGCGGAAATTGATGATTATAGTGCGTTCTGCGATGCTTACCTTTCTATTACCGGCTGTGATGCTGATAGCGAAGATATTCAAATGATGAAGGAAAACCGAGTTCTTATTCTTCCTGAAGGAGCAGAAGCTCAATGGTTGACCAAGAACGCGAACGACGAACAAG
>ERZ1505028.576-NODE-576-length-9102-cov-3.765116_pt1 | contig 9102 bp, 7 predicted proteins | sample MGYA00572409_ERZ1505028 | MGnify/ENA primary metagenome ERZ1505028 (study PRJEB39906, sample SAMEA3182112) | gut metagenome | biome: human; feature: gut; material: Stool; isolation source: human stools | place: Canada | collected 2013-05-06 ... | reverse complement strand
CAGCGTCAGATGTGTATAAGAGACAGTTCGTAATGCGAAGGTCGGAGGTTCGACTCCTCTTATCGGCACCATTTAAATCAAGTAGTTACCTCACATTCAATTACACCACATTTTCCTCCTGTGCCGTATTTGTGCCATTGTAACCCTGGCAATTCATCAAAATACTGTTCTGACATCAGGCAGTGCAGGTGCAGACATTTAAGCCAATTGCTGCCGCCATTCCTTGACGTGGTCAATCAGGGCGCGGAGCTTTGGTGCAATATTGCGACGCTGTGGGAAATACAGATAGAAGCCCGGAAATTGTGGAAGAAAGTCATCAAGCAGCGATACAAGCTTACCGCTTTCAATATATGGCCTGAAAGTTTCCTGAGTGGCAATTGTTATGCCTGCGCCGGCAAGAGCCAGCCTCAACATCAGACGCAGATCATTCTGCTAATCCCACCGATGCTTCGGTCTGGAGTGGTAAATTAATATTGGACACAGTTTTATTTTCTCTCTTTTTCGAGGGCTATATGAACAGGAAGAATACATCCCTAAGCGGTTAATGCTGGCGTAATCAATAGACCAGCATTAATCACGGATGATTACCAATCAGACAGATATGGTTAAATCGTCGAATTCATAATTAATACTTTTTCTTACGCCGCTGAACAGCTTGAAAAGGATACATATTTTAAATATCAGTGAAGTGAACAGTTTATTGCCGTTATTAATAGAGATGGAGGAATAAATACGCGTATTCTACTATTGCAACAAAAACAACGATGATGATCAGTTTTCATAATGAAGTAACCTGACAGATATAAAAATGTTGATTGAGGCTCAATGCCCGGATGAAGGTTGTCGAGGGAGCCAGGTGGTTTTTTCTTTTGGGTGATCTCCATTGCTGGATAGTCCCCTCTTTCTCGCTCAAAGCAGACCCTGGAATTGAACGCAGAGGGACTACCTGACACAATTTTGCACAGTGAAGAGTCGGTCGTTATTAACGTTCAGATTTTCAATGTATCAATGACCATCCGCAGGGCGGGGGAGACGTTGCGATGAGGGTAATAGAGAAACAATCCCTCCATTCGCAGGCTGTAACGCTGCAACACCCTGATAAGCTTACCGTGTTCTAAATCATCCGCGACCAGTTCAACAGGAACATAGGCCAATCCGAGGCCCAGCCGGGCTGCTTCTGCTTCCATATAGCTGTCGGATAAGGCCCATTGCCCTTCAGGGCGATGAGTGATTTTTTTATCATCCTGATTGAGTTCCCACTGGTATACGCTGCCGTCGGCAAACTGATAGGCGATACAGGGATGCGCCTTTAAATCCGCCGGGGTTTGCGGAAAACCATAGCGACGAAAATGTTCCGGAGTCCCCACAATTGCCATCTCCATATCGGGCGTGATGCGTACCGCGACCATACCCTGGCCGACTTCAGGCCCCAGGCGGACACCTGCATCGAATCTTTCCTCGATGATATCGACGAACCGGCTCTCATTTATCAGTTCAAGCCGGATATCAGGATATCGCTGTTTAAATACCGCCAGCTTTGGCAGCAGGCATTTATCAATCGCGTGCTGGCTGGCATTGATACGCACCGTGCCGGAGGGCGTCTCTCGATAGTGCGCCAGCGTGGCAAGCCCAAGATCTAACATTTCAAATCCAGATGCCGTCTTCTGGTAGAGCTGCTCGCCTGCTTGTGTCAGCGACAGTTTACGCGTGGTGCGCACTAGCAGCTGGACGCCGAGCCTTTCTTCAAGCTCGCGAACAGAACGGCTGACTCCTGACTGAGCAAGACCCAGCCGCTGAGCCGCTGCGGTAAAGCTGCCTTCCCGCACCACCTGCATAAACAGGTACAGCTCGTTGTAGTTCTCCCTTTTCGCCATTGAAACATCCCCCCTTCATGCCGGCAATCTCCGCATTAATTTATAACAATATGGTATTAATCTTAGCATTAATCGCCCCCTAATCAGCACTAATTCTGCTCATTATAATGACCCCATCAAAGCAAAGCACCGCAGCGTTTTCCGTCGGAAACCTGTATCTCTCTATTGTTTTTTATGGGGATTTTTATGAAAGCCTTCACCCGAACGCTAAAAACCGCGATGCCGACCATGCTGCTTTTCGCATCATTAAGTGGAGTCACGACAATGAGTTATGCTGATTCAACCAATCCTAATGCCCCTGTGTCCATGACAGATAAATGGGATAAAACGTTCGCCGAGAGCCAGAAAGTCGATCACCGTAAAGTCTCGTTCCCGAACCGATATGGCATCACCTTAGTGGGCGATCTTTACCTGCCTAAAGACCGTGGCGATCGCAAGCTGGCGGCGATTGCGGTCAGTGGGCCATTTGGCGCGGTGAAAGAGCAATCCAGCGGCTGGGGCGGCATGGCGCTGAACGACGTGGCGATGGATACCCGCGTTAAAGCGGTAGCTACCAGCGTGATGTATGACATGAGCCGGGCGATGGGTCATGGTGTGGGGGATGGCAAAGACCGTTATTCTACCGCCGACCGTCGTGCCGTTCTGCAATATCTGAATGAACAGCGCTGGCAGGATGCGCAGAGCGGAACGTTCGCTCACGGTGGTCATGATATTAATGTCGATAGCAACGGCAAGGTCAGTGCGGGCGAGCGCATTCTGCCAGAAACGCTGCCGGCAAATCCTCATCCGGTACTGAAAGAGTTCTTTGACTACTATCGCATGCCGCGCGGCTTCCACGAACGTTCCGTTAACTCTACCGGGGCGTGGACGGCAACGATGCCGCTGTCATTTATGAATATGCCGCTGTTGAGCTACGCCAGTGAAATCACCATTCCGACGCTGATTGTGACCGGTGAGAAAGCACATTCACGCTATTTTGCTGAAGATGCTTACAAGGCGGTTGGCAGTAAAGACAAAGAGTTGGTGGTGGTACCAGGGGCAAATCACGTGGACCTGTACGATAACGTGGCCGGAAAAATACCTTTCGCGAAGTTCGAACAATTTTTCCAGACCAAACTGAAATAAAACCTCTCCTGAATTGATGCAAAGCCATAGGCTGGTGGCTTTTATCCTGATCTTTGTGAAATTTCACTATGTCGACACTAAGCCAAACACTATCACCTCATCATCAGCGCGCATACTGGGGCGGTATTTTTGCCATGACCCTGTGCGTGTTTGTGCTGATTGCTTCTGAATTTATGCCCGTCAGCCTGCTCACGCCGATTACCCGCGATTTAGGCGTGACGGAGGGGCTTGCAGGGCAGGGGATTGCTATCTCCGGCGCGCAGGCGGTTCTGACCAGCCTGACGCTTTCAACGCTAGCTGGAAAGATGAATCGTAAGTTCCTGCTGCTGGGGATGACGGTTCTGATGGCCGTATCGGGGCTTATTATTGCGCTGGCTTCCAGTTATCTGATGTATATGGTCGGTCGTGCGATGATTGGTGTGGCTATTGGCGGATTCTGGTCGATGTCAGCGGCAACGGCGATTCGTCTGGTGCCGCAGCATCAGGTCACGCGTGCGCTGGCAATTTTCAACGCCGGTAATGCGCTGGCGACGGTCGTGGCCGCACCGCTGGGAAGCTATCTGGGGGCTACGGTCGGATGGCGAGGCGCTTTCTTGTGCCTGGTGCCCATCGCGGTTGTCGCCTTTATCTGGCAGTGCATCAGCCTGCCAAGCATGGATGCGAATAAAAGCCACACTTCATGTGGCGCGGTATTCCGCTTATTTAGCCGCCGCATGGTTGTGGTCGGCATGATAGCTTGTGGCCTGTTTTTCATGGGGCAGTTTGCGCTATTCACCTATGTGCGCCCGTTTCTGGAGTCGGTGACACGGGTTAATTCCTTAGGCTTGTCGTCGATTTTGCTGATTATCGGCGTGGCCGGTTTTATTGGCACGCTGGTTGTTTCGGCATTTCTCAACAGAAAATTCTACCCCACGCTGATGGCCATACCCGGACTGATGGCCGTCATTGCCATCGGTCTGATGCTTACCGGGCATCACGTCTGGACGGTCTCGCTGCTGTTAGGACTCTGGGGCATGCTGGCCACCGCCGCGCCAACCGGATGGTGGACATGGATTGCGCGTACGTTGCCTGACAACGCCGAAGCTGGAGGCGGGCTCATGGTCGCGGTGATTCAGCTCGCCATCGCCCTTGGATCAACGGCAGGAGGCATTGTGTTTGACCGCCTTGGCTGGCAGAGCACGTTTGCTATGAGTAGCGTGCTGCTCCTTTGCGCTGGCGTACTGACCTTTGTTACCGCACGCCAGAAGGCCGGTGCGCTTTAGTCCGGCGAGGGCGCGCGTTGCTGAATAAGTTACACAAGGCGATGAGCGCCCACTATGGGTTGGGCGCTCTTTTAAACGATTTAGGTGATTTTCTAAAACGGCTACTGCAGATTTTTTCTCTTAATTTATGGGTATTTCCCCCGGAGGCGAGAAAGCGCTCTCCACGCCCGGCCGCAAGGATCAGGACGACGGGGGCAGGCATGAATCCTCATCCTGATGGAGACGTACAGAGGCGACTTCTGCCAGCACGGAGAGTGCCAGAGTATGCGCATCCCGGGCTTTGGGGAATATCCCGACGGGTGCCCGGATTTGCGCTGTCTCCTCCCTGGACCATCCCAGCTCGTGGAGCTTTTGCAGACGTAAAGTGTGGGTTCGATAGCTGCCCAATGCGCCGAGATAAAAGGGTTTTGCTTCTCGCGCGGCCTGCAACACTGGCAGCTCCCGGTTGAGATCATGGCACAGCAAAATGACCGCCGTATCGGTATCGATCTGAGCGCTGGCTGAGGCCGGAAAAAGATCGAAGATATGGCTGTCATAGCCTGTGGCTGCTGCAAGACTCGCGGTTGCCTGCGCCTCAAGAGAACGTCCGTAAATCATCAGACTGACGCATGGCCTGAACCCCACCTCAAAGCCATTGAGATTCCAGCCCGTCCGGGTTTGCGTGGGCAGGCACACCAGCGATTGAGCTTGCGGATCGTAGCGCAGACCCGCCGGTTTTCTCTGTTCCAGGCGGTTCAGCACGGCGAGCAGAGGCTGTGCCGAGCGTAGTTTATGGAGCGTCAGCGTGATCCCACCGCCGCAGGGCAGAACGATGTCAAACCACGGCGAACCTTCGCCATAGCAAATTTCGCGATCGCGGCCTGAGCCCATCACCTCCAGCGCTTCAAAAGCGGCAGCGGCCTCCACGCAGCCGCCAGAGACAAAACCGCAGTAACGGCCATCTTCGCGCACCACCATCTGCGCCCCGAGCGGGCGCGCCGCGCCGCCGCGTATCTCCACCAGCGTCACCAGCACCGCTCCTTTACCGGACATTAGCGCCTCTACGGCGAAGCGCAGAATGGTCCGGTGGTCATCGGTGAGAAACGCCTGCTCTGGCTTATGCCAGTGCTCGTCTTTGTCAAAAAGCGAGTATGACATTGTTCCTCCTTAAACCACATCCGGCAGTTTATCGAGCAGCTTATCCAGAGTGATGGGATAATCCCGTACCCGAATACCGGTGGCGTTATACACCGCGTTGGCGATAGCCGCGCTCACGCCGCACAGGCCCAGCTCACCGACACCTTTGGCCTTCATCGGGGAGGAGATGGGGTCGGTATCATCCAGGAAAATCACCTCCTGTTTTGGGATATCCGCATGAACCGGCACCTCATACCCCGCCATATCGTGATTAACGAAGTAGCCCAAACGGTCATCCACCGCCAGCTCCTCCATCAGTGCCGCGCCCATGCCCATAGTCATTGCGCCAATGACCTGGCTGCGTGCGGTTTTCGGATTCAGGATGCGTACTGCAGCACACACAGCGAGCATACGCCGGACCCGAACTTCTCCCGTCGCGCTATGCACGCCGACCTCCACAAAATGCCCGGCAAAGGTCGATTGCTGGTACTCCTTGCTCAGTGTTCCGAATTCAATGCTCTCTTCCGCTGTCAGCCTGCCGCCTGCGGTGGCCTCATGTAGCGTGGCGCTTCGGGTACCGTTGGTAATCTTGCCGTCGGCAAACTGCGACTGCCCAGGATCAAACCCGACTGCCGAGGCAATCATTTCGCGAAGTTTCACACAGGCGGCGTAAACGCCGGAGGTGGAGGTATTCGCGCCCCATTGTCCACCAGAACCCGCAGAAACCGGGAAACTGGAATCGCCGAGGTGAACCGCAACCTGCTCCAGCGGTACGCCAAGCATTTCCGCTGCCGTCTGAGCCAGAATTGTGTAGCTGCCGGTGCCAATATCGGTCATGTCCGTTTCCACGGTAACGGTGCCGTTTTGTTCTAGGTGAACCCGAGCACCCGATTTTTCCAGCAGATTATTGCGAAAGCCCGCCGCAACACCGTGGCCGACTAGCCACTCCCCGTCGCGTACCTGTCCGGGTGTGGCGTTGCGCTGCTTCCAGCCAAATTTATCCGCTCCGGTGCGCAAGCACTCAATAAGCTGACGGCGAGAGAAGCGGCGCGTCGGGTCGGCGGGGTCAACCTGAGTGTCATTCAGGATGCGAAACTCGACGGGATCGATGCCTGCTTTTTCCGCCAGTTCATCGATCGCGATTTCGAGCGCCATCAGACCGGGGGCTTCGCCGGGCGCACGCATGGCGTTCCCTTCCGGCAAATCAAGCGTGGCGAGCCGCAGGCCGGTATGACGATTCGCCCCTGCGTAGAGTAATTCGCTTTGCTGTACCGCCGTTTCCGGCGTGCCGCCGGGCAGGTTTCCGGACCAGCTTTCATGTGAGATAGCAGTGATTTTCCCGCTCTGGTCGGCACCGATACGCAGGTGCTGAAGGGTGGCGGGGCGGTGCGTTGTGTTATTGGGAATAGTGGGGCGGGGGAGCATCACTTTAACCGGACGTTTCACCGCACGGGCGGCGAGGGCCGCCAGCAGCGCATCGCTTCTCAGGAACAGCTTGCCGCCAAACCCTCCGCCGATATACGGGGAGATAATACGCACATTCTCCACGGGCACTTTCAGCGTTTTTGCCAGATCGGTGCGGCACCAGTCAATCATCTGATTTGAGGTCCAGAGGGTAAGCTTATTTCCATCCCAGACGGCCATCGAGGCATGCGGCTCCATCGCCATATGGCTCTGGTCCGGGGTCGTGTAGGTAGCATCAATCTTCACCGCAGCGGAGGTGAAAGCCCCGTCAAAGTCACCAACATTTTTATCGGGCGTGTCTTCCGGCGGCTGACTGACGGCCTGTTTCTCGTCCGCCAGGGAGTAAGCTCCTTTATTACGGCGATAGTGCGCCTGCACCAGCGAGGCCGCCGCTCGTGCCTGTTCGAAGGTCTCGGCCACTACCAGCGCAATGGCCTGATGATAGTGCTCAATAGTGGGGCCGGCTAACAGCCTGGCGGTGTTTTTGTCGCCTTTGCCGAGTGCCCCGGCGTTACTGGCGGTAATGACAGCCAGTACGCCCGGCGCTTTTTGCGCGGCGTCCGTATCAAGGGCGGTGAGGCATCCTTTGGCAATGGCGGAACCGACGATATAACCATAGGCGGCGTTGGGAGCTTCTTCATACCATTCGTAGGCGTAGCGTGCCGTGCCGGTAGTTTTCAGCGGTCCGTCGATGCGGTCATGGGGACGACCGACAACCTTCAGCTGATCGATCGGGTTTTCCCCTGCGGGTTTATCAAATTTCATGCCTGTGCCCTCGCTTCAGCCAGTACGGAGGCAAGCGTTCGCTTCGCCAACAGGAGTTTAAAGGTGTTTTCAGCGGTGGGATGGGCGCTGGCGAACAGCGCGTCATACACGGCCTGCGCCCCCTGGGATAGCTGAGCATTCGCAGCCTCAATGCGCCAGGGCTTATGTGCTACTCCGCCCAGCGCGACGCGCCCGCTGCCGTCAGGCTGAATAATCGCCGCGACCGATACCAGGGCAAAGGCGTAGGAGGCGCGATCGCGCACCTTACGGTAAATATGTTTTCCGCCGAGCGGCGGAGGTAACGTCACCGCAACGATAAGCTCACCGGGAAGCAGGGCGGTTTCAATGTGCGGCGTTTTCCCCGGTGGGTGATAAAAATCAGCCAGTGTGATACTGCGAGTCTTTCCCTCCGGCGTGATGGTTTCCACCACCGCATCCAGCAACCGCATTGCGACCGCCATATCGCTCGGATGGGTGGCAATGCAGGCTTCGCTTACGCCTACCACCGCGTGCTGACGGCTAAAGCCTTCAAGTGCCGCGCAGCCGCTCCCGGGCAGGCGCTTATTGCAGGGCTGATTGGTGTCGTAAAAATAGGGGCAGCGCGTGCGCTGGAGCAGATTACCTGCGGTGGTTGCCTGATTACGTAACTGACCAGACGCGCCAGCGAGCAGGGCGCGGGAGAGTACCGCGTAATCACGACGCACGCGCTCGTGAGCCGCCAGGTCGGTGTTCCGTACCAGTGCGCCGATGCGCAGCCCACCCGCGTCGGTCACTTCAATCTTATCGAGCCCGAGGCCGTTCACATCGATAAGGTGGGTGGGCGTTTCAATTTCCAGCTTCATCAGGTCCAGCAGATTGGTCCCGCCCGCGATAAATTTTGCGCCGGGTACGCGCTGAGCGCTAAGTGCCGCCTCGGCCGGGGTGTTCACTCGTTCATAGGTAAACGCCTTCATGATTTTATCTCCCCCGCAGCGTCTTCAATGGCGGCAAGGATGTTAGCGTATGCTCCACAGCGACAGATGTTGCCGCTCATACGTTCACGGATCTCATCGGCAGTTCTTTCTGGAGGGGAAACCAAATCGACCGTGACGTGACTGGGAATGCCGTCCTGAATCTCTTTTAGCACCGCTACTGATGAGCAAATTTGCCCGGAGGTGCAGTAGCCGCACTGGAAGCCATCATGCTTGATAAAGGCCGCCTGCATGGGGTGAAGATTCTCTGGTGAACCCAGGCCTTCAATGGTGGTGATCTCGGCCCCCTGATGCATGACTGCAAGCGTCAGGCAGGCATTAAGCCTGCGACCATTGACCAGCACGGTACAGGCTCCGCACTGTCCGTGATCGCAACCTTTCTTGGTACCGAACAGATGCAGATTTTCACGCAAAGCGTCCAGTAGCGTGGTTCGGGTATCCACCTCAAGCTGCTCGGTTTTGCCGTTCACTGTAGTGGCACAGTAAATTTGGCCACCTGATTAAAGGTGATATCCTCACCACAAC
>ERZ1505028.546-NODE-546-length-9459-cov-4.363143_pt1 | contig 9459 bp, 9 predicted proteins | sample MGYA00572409_ERZ1505028 | MGnify/ENA primary metagenome ERZ1505028 (study PRJEB39906, sample SAMEA3182112) | gut metagenome | biome: human; feature: gut; material: Stool; isolation source: human stools | place: Canada | collected 2013-05-06 ... | reverse complement strand
TATCGGAGCTTTCGTACAAGGTGGTTACGGCCGGCCGGGCTTGAACATGCTGGAGGATAGTTTCGAGCCTTATTATGTGGCCGGTGTCCGTCTTTCTTGGAATCTGGGGAAGTTGTACACGCTGAAGAACGACCGGAGGAAGATCGAGGTAAGCCGTCGCCAGATTGATGTGCAACGGGAGACCTTCTTATTCAATACCCGCCTGCAACTTTTGCGGCAAAACACGGAGATAAAGAAAATGACGGACCTGATGCGTGCCGATGACGATATCATCCGTCTGAGAACAAGCATCAAGCAGGCAGCGGAGGTGAAGCTGGAGAATGGCGTGATTTCCGTCACGGACCTGATCCGGGAGATCAACGCCGAGGACATGGCCCGGCAAACCGCCGCGGCGCACCGTGTACAGCGCTTGATGACCATTTATAATTATATGTATACAACGAATTAAATAGAGTATGACAAATACAATTGATTTATGAGACATTTGATTTTTATCAGCTTATGCAGCCTTCTATGGACGGCTTGCGGTAATACAGACAATGATTTTGACGCTTCCGGTACCTTTGAGGCAACCGAGATCTTGGTATCTTCGGAAGCCAACGGAAAGATCATGGAACTGAATATCGAGGAGGGCGATCGCTTGGATGCCGGCGCCATCGTGGGTTACGTGGATAGTACCCAGCTTTTTCTGCGGAAGATGCAACTCTCTGCCAGCCTTCGCTCAGTAGATATTCGCAAGCCGGATATCCGCAAGCAGATCGCCGTTCTGGAACAACAAATCGCCACGGCCAAGACCGAGCAGCAGCGACAAGAGAACTTGGTGCGCGCCAAAGCGGGTAACCAAAAGCAACTGGACGATATCGTGAATAACATCAAATATCTCCAGAAACAACTGGATGCCCAATACTCTTCCTTAAGCAAGACGACGGGAGGTGCCGACGCCGAGGCGGAGGGCCTGCAATATCAGATCATGCAATTGGATGATCAACTGATGAAAAGCCGTATCCTCAATCCCCAGACCGGTACGGTATTGGTGAAATACGCCGAGCCGGGAGAGGTGACGGCGGCAGGCAAACCGCTTTACAAGATCGCCGATACGGACTTGCTTTATCTCCGCGCCTATGTGACGGCGGATCAGTTATCCCACCTGAAACTAGGGCAATCTCTCAAGGTCTTCGCCGACTATGGGAATGATCGCCGGGAATACCCCGGTACGATCACGTGGATCTCCGATAAATCCGAGTTTACCCCGAAAGGTATCCAGACGAAGGACGAACGGGCTAATTTGGTATATGCCATCAAGATCGCCGTCCGCAACGATGGTTATCTGAAGATCGGGCAATATGGGGAGATTAAATATGAATAACGAGATTCATATAAATCATATCACCAAGCGTTATGGCGATGTCGAGGCCCTGCGGGATCTGTCGCTGGAGATCGGCTCTGGTGAGTTGTTCGGGCTGATCGGTCCGGATGGGGCGGGAAAGACCACCCTGTTCCGTATCCTGACCACGTTGTTGCTGGCCGATAGCGGTACCGCCTCTGTCTGCGGCTTGGACGTGGTGAAAGACTTGAAGGAGATCCGTCGGCGGGTAGGATATATGCCCGGCCGCTTCTCGCTCTACCAAGACCTGACAGTAGAGGAGAACTTGAACTTCTTCGCTACGGTCTTCAATACGACGATCGAGGAGAACTACGATCTGGTACGGGATATCTATAGTCAGATAGAGCCGTTCAAGCATCGGCGGGCGGGGAAGCTGTCCGGTGGTATGAAGCAGAAGCTGGCTTTGAGTTGCGCCTTGATCCATCGTCCGGATGTCTTGTTCTTGGATGAGCCTACGACGGGGGTCGATCCTGTCTCCCGCTCTGAGTTCTGGGATATGCTGGATCGTCTGAAACGGCAAGGCATTACGATACTTGTCTCTACGCCTTATATGGATGAGGCCTCCCGTTGCGACCGTATCGCTTTGGTGCGTTCTGGGGAATGCCTATCTATCAATACGCCGGTAGGTATCCGTACCTCATTCGATAGGCGGCTATACGCGGTGCGATGCGCGTCGATGTATAAGTTGTTGGGAGACTTGCGGGAGTTCCCGGATACAAACTCGTGTTTCGCTTTTGGAGATGCTCATCATCTTACGTTGAGGAGGGATGGGGAGGATGTCATGAGGCGATTACAGGAATATCTGAAAGGCAAAGGTTACGCAGATGTAAGCATCGAACGCCTTGAGCCAAGCGTTGAGGATTGTTTCATGGCCTTGTAAGAGAGGGGATGTGTCGCATTTCCCCAAGATTCGACCTCGCGTCGGGTGCGAAGTCGAATCTTGGAAAAATACGGGGCTTGCGTCAGGCGCGAGGTCGAATCGCGGAAAAATGCGAGGGCTCGCGTCGGGCGCGAGGTCGAATCTCGGGAAAATGCGGGGCTCGCGTCGGGCGCGAGGTCGAATCTCGGGGAAATGCGAGGCCTCGCATTGGGCGCGAGGTCGAATCTTGGAGAAATGCGGCATTGTAATTATGAAATAAGGATAAAAAATGAAAGCGATAGAAGTAAAACAACTGACCAAACGTTTCGGCACCTTCACCGCCGTCGATCATATCAGTTTCGAGGTGGAGCCGGGCGAGATATTCGGCTTCCTCGGGGCAAACGGGGCAGGGAAGACCACCGCCATGCGTATGCTCTGCGGCCTGTCGGTCCCGACATCCGGCGAGGCCCGGGTAGCCGGTTTCGATGTCTACCGGGAGAGCGAGTCCATCAAACGGAATATCGGATACATGAGCCAGAAATTCTCCCTATACGGCGATCTAAAGGTATGGGAGAATATCCGTCTCTTCGGCGGTATCTACGGCTTGTCTAAACGGCAGCTGTCCCAGAAAACGGATGAGTTGCTGGATATCCTCGGGCTGGAAAAGGAGCGGAATACCTTGGTCGATTCCCTGCCCTTGGGGTGGAAACAGAAGCTATCCTTCTCCGTGGCGATCATCCATGATCCCAAGATCGTTTTCTTGGATGAGCCTACCGGAGGCGTCGATCCCGTCACCCGCCGCCAGTTCTGGGAGTTGATCTATGAAGCGGCTGCCCGGGGGATCACGATCTTCGTCACCACCCATTATATGGATGAGGCGGAGTATTGTAACCGTGTCTCCATCATGGTAGACGGAAAGATCGAAGCGTTAGACAGTCCCTCCGCCTTGAAGCGGGATTTTAAGACAACGAATATGAACCAAGTCTTCCACGCCTTGGCTCGAAAAGCAACGAGAGGAGAATAAACGATGAAACAATTCATATCCTTTGTTAGAAAGGAGTTCTATCACATTTTCAGGGACGCACGCACGACAATGATCCTCTTGCTCATGCCCGTCATCCTGATCATCTTATTCGGATATGCCATCACGACCGAGATCAAGCGTGTGCCGATCGCTATTTTCGACCAAAGCCGGGATGAGCTGACACTGAAGATGGCAGACCGCTTGAATGCCAGCGAGTACTTCGAGCTGTATACGACCGTCGATAGCTATGAGGACGCCGAGGCCTTGTTTCGGCAAGGAAAGGTACACGTCATAGTTGTCTTTCCCCCTCAATACGCTTCCACGGCCGATGCCCAAGTACAAGTCTTGGCGGACGCTACCGATCCGAACGAGGCGACTCAGCTAATCGCTTATTGTTCGGCGATCATCGCGGAGCAGTTGAAAGGCGAGTCGGCGGTTGAGAGTAAAGCCGTGACCCCGGTTACCACTTTGCTCTACAACCCTCAAATGAAAGGCGCCTACAACTTCGTGCCCGGCGTAATGGGTTTGATTTTGATCCTTATATGCGCCATGATGACCTCGATCGGCATCGTGAAAGAGAAGGAGATGGGAACGATGGAAGTCCTGCTGGTCTCCCCGTTGAAACCCATCTACATCATTCTGGCCAAGGCGATCCCATACCTATTGCTGAGTATGGTGAATATCGCTACGATCTTGCTGCTATCCTATTTCCTGCTGGACGTTCCGATAAAAGGCAGCCTGCTGTTGCTGGTTTCCGTGTCCATCCTGTACGCGATCGTATCCCTCTGTCTGGGCCTGCTGATCTCCACGGTAGCCGATACCCAGCAGGCGGCTATGTTGATCAGCGGTATCGCCTTGATGCTTCCGATCATGTTGTTGAGCGGCATGATGTTCCCGATAGAGAATATGCCGGATATCCTGCGATGGTTCTCCCATATCGTTCCGGCCAAATGGTATATCATCGCCGTGAAGGACGTGATGATCAAGGGGCTTCCCGCCGTGTCGATCTTGAAGGAGATCGGGATACTGTCGTTCATGGCGGTCGTGCTGGTATTCTTGAGTGTGAAACGTTTTAAAATACGATTATAAGCTATGTTACGATATTTGTTAGAGAAAGAGTTCAAGCAGATCCGTCGGGACCGGTTCATGCCGAAGATTATCTTCATCATCCCGATCATGCAGTTGATCATCTTGCCTTTCGCCGCTAATTTCGAGATGCGAAATATTAACCTTAGCATCGTGGACAACGATCATTCCGTCACCTCCATGCAATTGGTAGATAAGGTACTATCCTCCGGATATTTCCGCCTGACAGACCGGTCAGATCGTTACGACGAGGCGCTGACCTCGGTGGAGAGCAATGAGTCCGATATCATTCTGGAAATCCCCTCTGATTTCGAGCGGGACTTGGGTAAGGAGGGCAGGGCGGACGTGATGATCGCCGCTAACGCCGTGAACGGAACCAAGGGCGGCTTGGGTAGCTCCTACCTCTCCTCGATTATACAGGATTTCAATAGGGAGAAAGGTTTCGCCTCTATGGGATCGGGCAGGGGAGTGGCTTCGATTAACCTGTTCAATCCCCACTTGAGCTACAAGATCTATATGGTTCCCGGCATCATGGTATTCTTGCTGACGATTATCGGGGGATCGATCTCCGCCTTGAATATCGTGAGCGAGAAGGAGAAAGGGACGATCGAGCAGATAAACGTCTCGCCCGTACCCAAGTCCCTGTTCCTGCTGTCGAAGCTGATCCCTTTCTGGGTGATAGGCTTTGTCCTGCTGACGGTGGCGATCCTCATCGCTTGGCTGATCTACGGCTTGGTGCCGGAGGGGAGTTTCGGGGTGATCTATTTGTTCGCCGCCGTATATTTGATCGCTTTTACGGGATTTGGCTTGGCGATCTCCTCCTTCTCGTCCACGCAGCAACAAGCGATGCTTACGGCGTTTTTCTTCTTGATCATTTTCGCCTTGCTAAGCGGATTGTTCACGCCGATCAGCAGTATGCCGGAATGGGCGCAGAAGATCACGCTGGCGAACCCGGTGCGTTATTTCGTGGAGGTGATGCGTATGGTCTATTTAAAGGGGAGCGGCTTTGCCGATTTACGGGGACATTTTGTGATTGTCTGTCTATTTGCTGTTTTTTTTAATCTGTTAGCGGTAATTAGTTATCGTAAAAAGGGGTAGTTCGGAAATAAATGTTTTCTTTGTATCCCGTTTACGGATTATAAACTAATACAGCGAAAAAACATGTCATTTATCATTGTCGTACTTTGTTTGGCCTTATTGATTGTCTTGATATCCTACTTTAAGGTGGATGCTTTCATCGCGTTTCTGATCTCCTCTATCTTGGCGGGCATCGCTTTGGGCATTCCGTTGGAGAAGCTGCCGGACTCGGTGAATAACGGTATCGGGAGTATCTTGGGTGGGTTGACGTTGATTATCGTATTAGGCGCTATGCTAGGCAAGTTGGTGGCCGAGAGCGGAGCGGCACAGAAGATCGCTTCCGTGATGGTGTCGCTTTTTGGTACTAAGCATATACAATGGGGGCTGATGGTGACAGGCTTTGTCGTGGGTATTCCGTTATTTTATGGGATCGGATTTGTGTTGTTGGTGCCATTGATCTTCTCGATCGTGTATAAATACAAGCTTCCGGCGGTCTATATCGGGTTGCCGATGTTGGCGGCGTTGTCCGTGACGCATGGATTCCTGCCCCCGCATCCGTCTCCGGTAGCCTTGGTGGTACAGTTCAACGCAAATATCGGCCTTACGCTGATCTATGGCTTGTTCTTGGCGATTCCAGCTATCATTATCGCCGGGCCGGTGTTCGGCAGTCGGTTGAAACATATAAAATCCGGTCCGGTCACGTTGTTCGAGCAGAAAGAGGATAGCGGGAGATATAGCATGCCGGGCAAGGCGAATAGTTTTATCAGCGCTACGTTGCCTGTCTTTTTACTGATTATCGTGACGGTTATTCCTTATTGCTTTAAGGATATGGGCGAGATGGCGAGCGGGATAGTCTCTTTTATTGGTGCTCCTTCCATTGTAATGCTGATCGCCTTGTTGTTCGCTACATATACGCTGGGCATCCGGCAGGGACGTAGTATCAAGTCGGTTATGGCAGTCTATGGGGAGGCCGTGAAAGATATCTCTATGATCCTTTTGATCATCGCGGGTTCCGGTATCTTCAAGCAGATCATGGAGGATAGCGGGGTAAGCAATGAGCTGGCGACAAGCCTAGAGCAATTGCCCGTTCATCCGTTGATCTTGGGTTGGTTGATCTCTGCCGTGATCCGTTTGTGCGTGGGATCGGCTACGGTGGCGGCGTTGACGGCGGCGGGCGTGGTGATGCCTTTAGTTACGCAAACGGGTGCGAACCCGAACTTGATGGTTTTATCTTTAGGAGCGGGTAGCTTGATGTTCTCGCATGTCAACGATTCCGGTTTCTGGATGTTCAAGGAATATTTTAACCTAAGCATAAAGGATACGATCTGCTCATGGTCTATCATGGAGACGATCGTGTCGGTCGTAGGATTGATCGGGGTAATGATCTTAAATATGATTGTATAATAAAAGAATGATTGAGCAATGAGAAAGAGATGGCTGCTTAGTATCGTTATTATGCTTTTCCCTTTCGTCGCCTCGTTTGCGGCGGACCCGGAGGAAGGTACTTATCCAACGGTCGGGAGGCTTTTTCATATAGCACGAAGCGTGAATAAGAACTTGGTTTGTTACGATGTGAATCTGAGGGATGGTAAGCTGGATACACATGATCCCTTGAACGTTTATTGGGTCAATCGGGAAAAGCATCCGGGGGAAACCAATGGCTTGAGCTATATCCAACGGAAAATGGCTTATGGGTATAAACTGATCTCGGCGAGTGATAATGCTTGTGTATGCTCATTGACCGCTTATCCCTCCCGCCAGTTGACGATTACCAAACGTGATTCCCGCTATGTATGCTACATAACGATCAACAACCAACAGGCGATTCTCCAATCCCTCTACGTTAAAGCCAGCTCCAAGAATCCTTTAAGCGTCGAGTATGTAGAGCTACAAGGAATCTCTGTCGCCACGAATCAACCGGTAACGGAAAGAGTCAGGAAATAGATCAATATATTTTTTTACTAACATATAAATGAAAGAAATTATGAGCATGATTAACGCAGATGAGAATTTTGAGAAATTAGGGTTGACCTTACCTCCCGCACCGGCTCCGGCCGGAGTTTACAAGCCTTGTGTGATAGATGGCAAATACCTGTATCTTTCCGGTCACGGGCCTGTGCGGAATGATAAAGAGAGTGATCAAGGTATTGGGTATGGTAAATTGTACGCCCGATTTCGGAAAGCATCCTTATGTGATCAATGGCTGTAGCGAGTTGTTCGCCGCCGTATGGGGGCCGGATAACGGTGTAGGTACCCGTAGCGCCGTAGGATTCGGTTCTCTTCCCGATAATATTCCTGTAGAGATAGAGGCTTTGTTCGAATTATACGAATAAGCCATGGACGATTGGTACGTCATAAGTAATGTAGACCGGATAGACTCGCCAGCCTTGGCGTTCTATCCGGATCGTATTTCCGGCAATATCGAGTTGGCCAAGAGGATCATAGGCGATACGAACCGGCTTCGTCCGCACGTGAAGACGAATAAGGCGGCTGAGGTATCCCGCATGCTGCTGGATGCCGGAATCCGGAAGTTCAAGTGCGCTACGATTGCCGAGGCCGAGATGCTGGGGCATATGAATGCCCCAGATGTATTATTAGCCTATCAGCCGGTAGGTCCGAAGATTTCCCGCTTATTAGATTTGATAAAGGCATATCCCGCCACCCATTACTCCTGCTTGGTAGATCAAGCGGAGAATGCCCGTGCGATCTCGGCTCTTTGCGAGGCCGGGAATATCACCTTGGATGTCTTTATCGATCTGAACGTGGGAATGAATCGTACCGGAGTCCTCCCGGAGAGAGCGGAGGCGCTGGTGGATGCCATCCTGCCGCTGAGGTCTCTGCGGATTATCGGGTTGCATGGCTACGACGGACATATACATGACGCGGAGCTCTCGGTACGTTGCCAAGGTGCGGATGCTGCGTACGCCTTGACCGAACGTGTGTTCCGGGAGATATCCCGCAAGTTCGCCTATCCATTGGTTAAGGTGATGGGAGGTACTCCTACATTCCCGATGTACGCGAAGCGGAAGGATTGCGAATGCAGTCCCGGCACGTTTGTGTTCTGGGATTGGGGGTATGGAAACGCTTATCCGGATATGCCGTTCAAGGTAGCCGCCTTATTGATAACCCGGGTCATTTCCGTGCTGGATGAGCATCATGTTTGCGTAGATCTTGGTTACAAGGCGGTAGCCTCGGAAAGTCCTTTGCCCCGTGTGTTTTTCTTGAACCATCCGGAGGCGAAACCTATCTCCCAGAGCGAGGAGCATCTGGTCTTGGAAGTCCCAGACAGTCGGCTCTATCCATTAGGTTCCGTATTCTATGGCATTCCCGTTCATATTTGTCCTACGGTCGCTTTATACGACAAGGCTTATGTGATCAGGGATCGTGAGGCGATCGGCGAATGGCCTATCATTGCCCGTTCACGCCGCATCACCTATTAACGGAACAACGAGACAGTATAAATTCAATTTTCAACTTTCAATTTTCAATTAACATGCATATGCCATTTATTATCGACGCCCATCTCGACCTTAGCATGAACGCTTTGGAGTGGAACCGGGATCTGCGTCAACCCCTAAAGGAAATAAACCGGAGAGAAATCGGTATGACCGATAAGCCCGACCGTGGAAACGCCACTATATCGTTTGAGGAACTACGTAAGGGTAACGTAGGACTTGTGGTAGCTACCCAAATCGGTCGTTACGTCGGACCGGATAACCCCCTTACCGGTTGGCATTCCCCGGAACAAGCTTGGGCGCAGACCCAAGGCCAACTCGCTTGGTATAAGGCGATGGAAGAGGAGGGTCAGATGGCCATGATCCGGGATAAGAAGGCCTTGGAAGCGCATCTGGCTCTTTGGAAAGACGGTGAACCCGCCGACAAGAAGCCGATCGGTTATGTATTAAGTATCGAGGGAGCCGACTCGTTCATCACGGTGAATCATGTGGAAAGGGCGTATGCTTATGGCTTGAGGGCGGTTGGCCCGGCACATTACGGCCCCGGAAGGTATGCCAACGGTACGGATTCTAC
>ERZ1505028.542-NODE-542-length-9484-cov-3.550217_pt1 | contig 9484 bp, 7 predicted proteins | sample MGYA00572409_ERZ1505028 | MGnify/ENA primary metagenome ERZ1505028 (study PRJEB39906, sample SAMEA3182112) | gut metagenome | biome: human; feature: gut; material: Stool; isolation source: human stools | place: Canada | collected 2013-05-06 ... | reverse complement strand
TATTCGTCGGCAGCGTCAGATGTGTATAAGAGACAGCTGCAAGACGGGCGGCAATATTTTTTGGGGAAGCAATGTCGGCGAGATAAAAGATAGACTTGAAAAAGACGCCTATATGGAAGAAGTGAAGGTAAAGAGAGTGCTGCCTAATACCATAAGGATAGAGCTGACTGAGAGAAAACAGACAGCTGCAGTTAAGTATGATGATAATTATGCAATAATAGATAATAATTCACTGGTGTTGAGGAAGAGCAGCGTTGCTCCGCATTTACCTGTTATACAAGGACTGACCATAAGCAAACTGGAAGTGGGGCAAACCCTTGAGGTGGAGGAAAACGTGCGGTTCCGCCAGGTTATGGAGATAATCGATGTGATGGAAGGATACGATATGTATTTTAAGATGATTGAAATCTCCGAATCAGACGTAAAAGCCTATGTGTTTGATAATCTGATGTGTCAGGGTTCTCCGGGAGATCTTATAGACGCCATGGAAAAGGGCGAGCTGCAGAAGGTCATAAAGAATTTGATCGATGAGAAAATAGAGAGAGGAACTCTTAAGATAAGCGGTAATTCATATATTTCCTTCAGCCCTGAAATAGACTGAAAAAAGCAGAAAAAAAGCCTAAAAAAAGGTGCATTCTCAAAGAATGTATGATACAATAAAAAAGATAATTGGTAAATACTTTAGGAGGTTGGATTTACAATGCTGCAAATTGAGACAGATATGGAAAAAGCTGCAGTGATCAAGGTCATAGGCGTTGGCGGCGGCGGATGTAACGCAGTTAACCGCATGGTAGAAGCAGGCCTTAAAGGCGTTGATTTTATTGCAGTTAATACGGATAGACAAGCTTTGAGCAGATGTTTGGCTGAGACAAAGATTCAAATTGGGGAAAAGCTGACAAGGGGACTGGGAGCCGGAGCCAATCCGGAGATAGGTCAGAGAGCAGCTGAAGAGACTTTAGACGATATAACGGCCCTTATGGACGGTGCCGATATGATATTTATTACTGCAGGAATGGGAGGAGGCACCGGTACAGGCGCTGCGCCTATAATAGCCAAGGCGGCCAGAGAGATGGGCATCCTTACCGTAGGAGTAGTGACCAAGCCGTTTTCTTTTGAAGGGGCTAAGAGAAAGAAACAGGCAGAACTCGGCATAGAATTTCTGAAGAGATATGTGGATTCACTGGTAATCGTTCCTAATGATAAACTTCTGTCCAACTGTGAAAGAAATACCTCCATGCTGGATGCTTTCAGAATGGCAGACGATGTTTTGCGCCAGGGCGTGCAGGGCATCTCAGATTTGATTTCAGACTTTGCTTTGATCAACGTGGACTTTGCCGATGTAAAGTCGGTAATGACCGACAGAGGCGTGGCTCATATGGGGACAGGCCATGGTTCCGGAGAGAAGCGCGCTCAAGACGCTGTCAAATCAGCAATCGAAAGCCCGCTGCTTGAAACTACCATTGCAGGCGCCAAGGCCATACTGCTTTATGTATCCGGCGGATACGACCTGGGTATGCTTGAGGTCAGCGAGATAGCAGGCATGGTGGAAGAACAGGCAGATAGAGACTGTATACTGATCTTTGGTGCGGCTGTTAACGAAGAAATGGAAGATGAAATCGACATAACCGTAATAGCGACAGGATTTGACGAGGGTCTTGAAGGAAGCGGAGCATCTGATGAAAAAGCTCAGGCTGTTTCCGGCCTCGGCGAACGAGATGCAGCAAGAGCTGATGAACAAAAAGGAAACGATGAAGTAGTATTTGGGAGAGTTGAGGGACTAAACGGTACGGAACGTACTTTGCAGGATATTTTGAGCGATGAAGACGAAGGCCCTTCCAAGTTCGAGATTCCGGATTTTCTTAAACAGTGATAATTGGTATATGAGAGCCGGTTTCAAACCGGCTCTTTTGGATAATAACCGTTTAATTCAAGAAAGTAACGATTTATAGTAATATTGTGTAAAGGTTTGGCAATGAAAGAGATAAATTCTAAGAGTAATCAAAGCTATAAGCTTTTTCAAAAGCTGAACACAAAAAAATATAGAGATAAACTCGGCCTTTATCTGATTGAAGGCGAAAACCTGCTGGAGGAAGCTTTCAAGAACGGAGCTGAGGTAGACAGCATCCTCATAAGGGATGATGAGAAGAATTTGGTAAGACCGTGGATGGAAGAAAGCAGAGTTTTTGTCGTTGAGAAAAAATTGTTCAAAGAATTAGCTCAGACCTGTCTCTTATACACATCTCCGAGCCCACGAGACCGTACTCTCCCTTGACAAATTCTATGAAGATGAAGATTTTGTTGTCAATGGTTCCCGCAATGATCTGCAGGGAAACTTGGTGATTTTAGATAGACTTCAGGACCCGGGCAATATCGGAACGATTATAAGGACGGCAGACGCTGCCGGATACGGTTTGATAATCGCCATGAAGGGAACGGCGGATATTTTTGCGCCGAAAGTGGTAAGAGCCGCGGCAGGGTCTCTGTTCAGGATGAATATAGCCATTGCGGAGACGGAAGAGGAACTGATACGATTTATTAGGGCTGCCGGCAAGAAATTAGTGGCCGCGTGCCCAGTCGGCAGCCGATACTATTATGAGGAAGATATCAGCCGGAATGTAGCGTTGATAGTTGGAAACGAAGGAAACGGCATATCGGACAGCCTCATAGAAAAATCAGATTTAAAAGTGAACATACCCATGTCGGGGAATATAGAATCCCTTAACGTTTCTGCGGCAGCAGCCATATTGATGTATGAAGCTGTCAGAAGGAAACAGTGTTAAAGGAAACAGTTATTTTATATCGAGAGGTAAAAAAATGCGTGAAAAGTTAAAAACAATTTTGGAAGAATCAAAAAAAGAGCTAGAAAAAGCTTCTTCCATTAAAGATACGGAAGAGACAAGGATAAAATTTCTTGGGAAGAAGGGACAGCTGACAGAAATATTAAGGTCTATGGGCGGTCTTTCTCCGGAAGAGAGAAAAGAATTGGGACAGGCAGCCAACCAGGTGAGAGCTGAAATCGAAAAGCTTTTGGCCGATACTGTGGCGGAAATCAAAGAAAAAGCTAAAGAGGCCAGGTTTAAAGCTGAAGCCATCGACGTTACAGAACCCGGCAAACCGGCTAAATTAGGCACCAAGCACCCTATAACCATAACTATAGAAGAAATCGCCAAGGTGTTCAAATCAATGGGATTTTCTTTGGCAGAAGGACCGGAAGTGGAAACGGTGTTCAACAACTTTGACGCTCTTAACGCAGGCCCGTATCATCCGTCAAGAGACCTTTCCGATACTTTCTATATCAATGATGATATACTGCTTAGAACTCAAACGTCACCTGTACAGGTAAGGACTCTTTTAGCACAGAAGCCGCCTATCAGAGTTTTCGCTCCGGGAAGATGTTTCCGCTGCGACACCCCTGACGCTACCCATTCGCCTATGTTCCATCAGGTAGAAGGGCTGGTAGTAGATGAAGGAATCACTATGGCTGACCTTAAAGGTGTGCTGGACAGCTTCGCCAAGCAGATGTTCGGACCGAATACAAGGACCAAGTTCAGGCCTCATCATTTCCCGTTCACTGAGCCGTCAGCAGAGATGGACGTATCCTGCTTCAAATGCGGGGGCAAGGGATGCAGAGTGTGCAAAGGCAGCGGATGGATTGAGATTCTCGGCTGCGGCATGGTGCATCCTAACGTACTTAAGGTTGGCGGAGTGGATACGGAAAAGTATACGGGCTTCGCTTTCGGAATGGGAGTGGAGAGAATCGCTATGCTCAAATACGGAATCGATGATATCAGACTGCTTTACGAAAACGATATGCGTTTCATAGAGCAATTCAAGTAGGAGGTACCCTGATAATGATAGTTTCTTTAGAATGGTTAAAAGATTATACAGATATAAATGTCAGTCCGGAAGAATTCTGCGACAAGATGATCATGTCCGGTTCCAACCTGGAAACCATGGAACATGTAGGATGTGACATGGAAAAGGTCGTGGTGGGAAAAATCTTAAAGATAGAAAAACATCCTGACGCTGATAAGCTGGTGGTTTGCCAAGTTGACGTCGGCAATGACCAGCCGGTGCAGATCGTTACAGGAGCGCCTAATGTTTTTGAAGGCGCATATGTGCCTGTTGCTTTGGACGGCAGCAGGATACCGGGTCCTCTTCACGGACAGCCGAAGAAGGAGGGCGGAGAAATAATCAAAGCCGGAAAGCTGAGAGGCGTTGAGTCTTGCGGCATGCTTTGCTCTTTCGGTGAGCTGGGATTCCAAGACAAAGTCGTTCCTGTAAATCAGAGAGACGGCATATGGATATTAAACGGCGAATATCCAGTAGGTATGGACTTCGCCGAAGCTCTTCAGCTGGAAGACTATATAGTAGACTTTGAAATCACCCCAAACAGGCCTGATTGCCTCTCCATGGTGGGTATGGCCAGAGAAGCGGCAGCTACTTTTGAAGAAAAAGTAAGACACCCGGAAAATCAGTGCAAGAAAGAGACAGAGCAGGCTTCTGATTATGTAAGCGTTGAGATAAAATCCGACCTTTGCAAGAGATATATCGCCAGAATCGTAAAAGATATAAAAGTGGAAGACTCGCCTTGGTGGCTTCAGAAAAGGCTCATACACGCAGGTATGAGACCTATCAACAACATTGTAGATATTACGAATTATGTTATGCTGGAATACGGCCAGCCGCTTCATGCATTTGATATAAACAGCGTAGCAGGCCGCAAGATAATCGTAGATACAGCTGAAGACGGTGAAAAGTTCACAACGCTGGACGGCAGCGAGAGGACTCTTGACGACAGGATGCTGATGATACATGACGCAGAAAAATCCATTGCGGTGGCCGGCGTTATGGGAGGCCTTAATTCCGAAATAGAAAACGATACAAAAACGATAATCGTCGAATCTGCCAATTTCCTGGGAAATAGCGTAAGAACTACAGCTAAAAGATTAGGCTTAAGAACAGAAGCTTCTTCCAGATATGAAAAGGGCATAGATCCTAATCTCTGCCAAGATGCGGCCGACAGAGTTTGCTATCTGATAGAGCAGATAGGAGCCGGAACAGTAGTAGGGGGCAGGGTGGATGTTTATCCGAAGCCTGAAGAACCAAGAAAGATTCACGGAAGAGTCAGCAGAATTAATAAGGTGCTTGGAATAGACATCTCAAGAGAGCAGATGGTGAAATATCTGGAAAGCCTGGAGATGACAGTGGAGGGCAGCGGAGACGACCTTTATGTGACCGCCCCAACCGTTAGACAGGATATAGAGATAGAAGAAGATATAATCGAAGAAGTCGCCAGATTATACGGGTATGACAAGTTGCCGGTTACCATCCCTAAAGGAAATAACGAGGCTTCTCAATCATATGAGAGAGATGTAAAGGACTTGGCAAAAGAGGCTATGTGCGGTCTTGGAGTAAATGAGATACAGACTTATTCTTTCGTAAGCCCTAAGGGAGTGGATAACATAAGAATAGGCCAAGACTCATGGGAAAGAGCTTTCGTTAAGATTCTCAATCCTCTGGGCGAAGATACTTCTGTGATGAGAACCGTTTTAACTCCTGAAATGCTGGAGGTACTGGGCAGAAATTACTCAAGAAACATAGAAGCAGTCAGAGCTTTCGAACTGGGCAATACATTCATGGCCAATCTGATGGATGATAACGAATTGCCTGTTGAAAGCGATGCCATGTCCATCGGATTTTACGGCAAAGATGAGGATTTCTTCACCCTCAAGGGCGTAATAGTGGAAATGATGGCAAAGCTTGGAATTAAAGATCTGGAATTCATACCTGAAAAGGAATACGGAACTTATCATCCAGGCAGATGCGCAAGGATAGTCACCAGAAAGGCCTGCGCTACTCAAGGTGGTCAGGAAGAAGAGACGGTTGAACTCGGCATCATGGGAGAAGTTCACCCTGATGTAGCTGAAAAATACGGCATAGGCATGAGATGCTATACGGCTGAGCTGTTTTTCAATGTGGTTACTGAAATGGCAGATTTGGAAAAGGTATATACTCCGCTTCCGAAGTATCCTGCCACATCCAGAGACATTGCTCTTGTAGTGGAAGAAGATATGGCTGTAGGCGACATCGAAAAGGTTATAAAAGAAGCAGGAGGCAAGTTGCTCAGAGAAATACGTCTTTTTGATGTTTACAGAGGACCGCAAGTAGGTGAAAATAAGAAAAGTGTGGCTTTCGCGCTTACTTACAGACATGATGACAGAACTCTTACCGACGACGATGTAAATAAAGTTCATAACAAGATTTTAGATGACCTGAGAGAAAAACTGGATATAGTGCTTAGAGATATTTAAGGAAGATTTAAGGAGAGCAGATATGGAAAACAACAAGGTAAAAGTGAGGATTTATGGCCAGGAATACACTATTGCAGGTGAAGAGGATGAAGAAACCATAAGAAAAATAGCCGACCATGTAAATGAAAAGATGCGTCAACTGGGCAGAAATTTTTCCAATAACGGCCAAGGCACTCTTGCTGTTTTAACAGCCATAAATATAGCGGAGGAATACTTCGATGCTCTTGAAACTATAGAAGAATTAAAAGAATCTAAGGCTCAGCTTGCAAAGGAAACTGAACATTATCTTAAAATGTGGGACGAAGCTAAAAAAAGCTTCGCCCTCTATAAAGAAAATGCAGCTAAAGCGGCTGAAGACAAAAAGGAGAGCGAGGATAAGTACAAAGAGCTTGAAGCTCGCTGCAGTGAATTTGAAAATTCTTTCTTTGATTTACAGATGGAGAATCTGCAGCTGAAAAACGAGCTGGCAAAGTACAAGAAGGCTGATGAAGGCTAAAACATTAAAAACACTGGAATACAATAAAATACTGGATTTGTTGGTGCAGCAAGCCTCGTCATCCATGGCCAAGGAGGAATTGAAATGCCTCCGGCCCATGACTTCTGTTGCAGAGATAAAAGACGCCCTGGCAGAGACTACTCAGGCTCAGACAGTGATTCTTAAGAAGGGCAGCGCCCCGCTGGGGCAGATATATGATATATCTGCCGCCATGACTTTTGCAAGAAAAGGCGGCGTTCTTACTATGGGGCAGCTGCTTCAGATATTATATAATCTTAAAATTGCAGCCAACGTGACGACCTTTTTAAAATGCGATTTGCCGCCCCTTCCTGCCATAGACGCTATAAGGGAAGTAATCGTAACATGCCCCAGACTGGCAGAAAATATAGATAGATGTATAATTTCTGAGGACGAAATGGCTGATAATGCATCCCCAGCTTTAAAGGATATCAGGAGAAGCATAACTCGTCAAAATGACGCTATAAGAAACAGACTTAACAGTATAATCAATTCGTCAGATAACAGGACATATCTGCAGGATGCAATAGTTACCGTAAGGGACGGAAGATATGTCATACCGGTCAAGGCGGAGCACAGAGGCAGATTTCAAGGAATAATACACGACCAGTCAGCTACCGGAGCAACGCTGTTCATTGAGCCTCAAGTCATAGTCAACATGAACAATGAACTGAGAGAAATGGAGCTTAAGGAAAAGGCCGAGGTTGAAAGAATATTAGCTGAATTGTCTTCCGCTGCGGCAGAACATTTCCACGATATAACCAACAATCAGAAATTACTTACTGCTCTTGACATAATATTCGCCAAGGGAAAACTTTCCATGGTTATGGGCGGAGAAGAGCCGGAAGTGTCGGAAAAAGGAGCCCTCGTCCTGAAAGACGCTCGTCATCCTCTAATAGACAAAAAGAAGGTCGTTCCTATAAATATAAAGCTGGGAGACGATTATGAGACATTAGTGGTCACAGGACCTAATACAGGAGGCAAAACCGTTACATTAAAGACTACCGGTCTCCTGGTGCTTATGGCTCAGAGCGGGCTTCATATACCGGCTGCCGGAACCAGCACACTTCCTGTGTTTGACCATGTGCTGGCTGACATAGGAGACGAACAAAGCATAGAACAAAGCCTTTCAACCTTTTCATCTCATATGAGAAATATAGTTTCCATATTGGAAGAGATGAAGGGAAATTCTCTCATTTTGCTGGATGAGCTGGGGGCGGGAACAGACCCTACGGAGGGCGCAGCGCTGGCCATTTCCATATTGGAAAACTTAAAAGCACGCGGTGCCTACACCATTGCTACAACTCATTACAATGAATTGAAAAAATATGCTCTCTCAACAAAGGGTGTAGAAAACGGATCTATGGAATTTAATGTAGATACATTAAGTCCGACCTACAGATTGATGATAGGAATTCCGGGCAAATCCAATGCTTTTGAAATTTCCCGCAAGCTGGGACTGCCTGAGCATCTCATCCAAAGAGCTTCCAGGCTGCTGGAAAGAGGAGATATAGAATTCGAAGATGTCATCAGTGCCATAGAAGAAGATAAGAAAAAGGCCGAAGCAGAGCGAGATGAGGCTGTGCTTTTGAATATTTCCATGAAAAAGCAAAAAGAGGAACTGGACAGGCGCCAGGCACTTCTTGAAGAAAAGGAAAAGAAGATAATCCATCAGGCCAAAGAAGAAGCAAGAAACATTTTAAAAGAAGCGAGAGAAACGGCAAATGACGTAAACAGAGAGCTGAGAGCCCTAAATAAAATAGAAAGCCTGGGAGAAAGAAACAGACGATTCGACAAGAACAGGAAAAGGCTTAAAGATGCGGAAGATAAGTTCGCTGAAAAAATGATTAAGCGGGTAAATCAGAGCCCTGTCAAAGCCGATCAGCTAAAAATAGGAGATAAGGTACGGGTCGTGACTTTAGACCAGCCCGGTGAAATATTATCATTGCCGGACAGCAAGGGAGATTTGTTGGTCAAAGTCGGCATGATGAAAGTCAGCATAAACATCAATGATCTCATGTTTATGGAAGAAGATTCGGAGATGAAAAATAAGCAGGCAGGCAAGTATGGTACCCTCTACAAGTCCAAAGCGCAGAACATTTCCATATCTATAAACGTGCAGGGAGAAAATTTGGATGATGCTGTCATGGATGTGGATAAATATCTGGATGATGCCTATATCGCCGGGCTTAAAGAAGTAACGGTAATACACGGCAGAGGAGAAGGCATACTTAAAGATGGATTGCGTAAACTGTTTAAAAGACACAAACACGTGGCATCCTACAGAAAAGGCAATTACAATGAAGGCGGAGACGGAGTAACTATAGTGACTCTTAAAGATTAGTTTTTATGCAAAGGAGACAGAAAAATGTTCATAATCAGCAAGTGTCTTTTAGGAGAAAACTGCAAATATGACGGCGGAAACAACCGAAACGAAAAGGTTATAGAATTTTGCAAGGAACACAGCTATATAGCTGTGTGTCCCGAGGCTGCAGGAAAGCTTCCATGTCCAAGACCTCCTGCCGAAAGGTTAGGCGAGAAGGTAATAGATAAAGAGGGAAAAGATGTAACCCATAATTTCCAAGAGGGAGCATATAGATGTTTCCTTGAGTGCCTTCAAGAAGCCGTACGAAGGGGCGAAAGACTGGATGGGGCT
>ERZ1505028.540-NODE-540-length-9496-cov-2.477280_pt1 | contig 9496 bp, 7 predicted proteins | sample MGYA00572409_ERZ1505028 | MGnify/ENA primary metagenome ERZ1505028 (study PRJEB39906, sample SAMEA3182112) | gut metagenome | biome: human; feature: gut; material: Stool; isolation source: human stools | place: Canada | collected 2013-05-06 ... | reverse complement strand
CGCTCGCTCACGCCGAGCACGATAATTCCGCCAGCGGTATTCGCGAATGCGCTAACCGTTTCCCATACGTCGCGGGAAAGCGTCGTGGCGCTCTCCTTGACCTCGACGTTAAGATCGTCCGAGCCCATGCGCTTTAAAGACTCGAGCAGACCGGTCAGCTCGTTTTCGTTCATCTGCATGTCCTTTCGCTCGGCCCGACGGAGAATGCCGCGAATAGATTTCCTTCGTCTCTCAGTTATCTCTCGTAATTATCTCTCATCTTACTCCTATCTCTCATATTAGAGATAAGTGAGAGATGAAAGATAAGATGTCTGCCATCTGTTTCATTTAAACATGTTTTTGCTGGTAGAACAATCATTATTGAGACAATACCATGATTGCTTGTCTCTTTGCTGATCAGTTATCTCTCATATTTATCTCTCGTCTTTCAGTTATCTCTCATATTAGTGACGAATGAGAGATGAGAGATACGTGGGTGATGAGCGAGCGTGAATTTTTGGACGGTCGGAAAATCCCTCAAACAAAAAACGGGGCCGGCCTTACGCCGAGCCCCGTTTTCAAACGGTCAGTTAGTTATCCAACGCGCGAGCATAGCAGTCAACATTACGCCGCCGCGAACACTCCCAAGCCCGTTCCGATGATGCAGATCGCAAAGATGCCAATAATAATCCAAATGGTCTTGACACCCTTTTTGTACAGGGCAACGCAAGCGAACGTTGCCAGCAAGGGCAGCAGACCGGGGAAGATCGAATCGAACAGATCCTGCAGGACAATCTCCGAACCACCCACATCAAAGGTCAAAGCCGTGGACAGCGAGACCTGTGCCGCAATCATTGCGCCGATAACGGTCATTCCGAGGACACCGGCAGCATGCGTCATGCGAGACATAAGGTTGTTCTCTTCGGACTGCTGCAGGAACTTGGTTCCCAGGTCGTATCCCAGATGGGCGGCGACGATACGATGGGCGGCGGTATGGACACTATGGTCCCGATGGAGCCGGAGCCCACAGGCGTGCCCGTATGGGTGTGGATCGTTGTGGGCGTGGGCGTTGTGGCGGCTGTGGTCGTGGTTCTCGTTGTTTTGAAGAAGAAAAAGGCGAAACGCCGCGCGGCACAGCTCATGGAGGATGACGATGAAGATATCTGATTTGCTGAAGCTCAGCACGGATAACCTTCGCCGCCGCAAAGGCCGTACAGCACTCACCGTGATCGGTGTTGTCGTGGGAACCTGCGCCATTGTCGTAATGATCTCCCTCGGCATCGCCACCAACCGGCGCACGGACGAGATGCTGTCTACTTGGAGCGATCTGACGCAGATTCAGGTGTTCAGCTATTCGGAAAATCCGGATACGCCTGCGCTGGATGATAAAATGGTCGCACAGTTCAAGGAAATGGAAAATGTTGTGGCGGCCACGCCGTTGTACAATTTTCAAAGCATGAACGCGAACGTGGTGGCGGGCAAAAAAGACCGCTATTCCATGTATATGTACAACGCTGTGGGCATGGATGTAGATGCGATCGAGCCGATGGGGATCGAGCTTGTCAGCGGCAGTTATCTGACAGGCCAGTCGCTGGGACGCAACAAGATTCCCGTGCTGGTGGGCGAGGACACAGCCTATCAGTTCGAGGATACGAAAAAAAGTTACCGCAATCCGGACCGTTACCGCTGGAAGGAAACAGATGAAAACGGAAACGTCATCAAGCAGCCGTTTTTTGATATCACGAAAGAGACGCTCACCATGCAGATGATTTACGAGTACGATGACCAGGGCAACCCCAAAATGCGGGAATACGAACTGGTTGTTGTGGGCGTGATGAAGACTGACTACTCCAAACGCGGCACCGAGGGCATCATCATGAATATTGCCGATATGAAGCGCCTGGAGGAAGAGTATAAAAAACTGAGCAAAAATTCCGGTATGGGCGGCGGCAGCGTCGTGATGTACGGTGGCTCCAGCGGTACCAAGGTGAAAGGATACGACCAGGTATACGTTAAGGTGGACGATGTGAACCATGTGGGCGCGGTGGAGCAGATGATCAAGGATATCGGCTACCAAACTTCCTCCATGACGCAGTACAGGGAGGATATGCAAAAGCAGGTAGCTTCCGGCCAGATGATGCTGGGTGGCCTTGCGGCGGTTTCACTTCTGGTGGCGGCGCTCAACATTGCCAATACCATGACGATGGCGATTTACGAACGAACAAAAGAGATCGGCGTGATGAAGGTGCTCGGTTGCAAGCTTTCGAAGATACGCCAGATGTTCCTCATTGAATCCGGCACCATCGGTTTTATCGGCGGTGTTATAGGATGTCTGTTTAGTGTTTTGATCAGCTTTGTTCTGAATAATTTTACGGTTTGGATGCAGGCCATCACCGGGTGGCTGATGAGCATCGGCGTGCAGGTGAATTTCGATGCTTCCAGCTTTGACGTCGGCGCGTTGTTCGGTATGGGCGGCATGGGCGGTATCGGAAACATTTCCGATATTCCCGCTTGGCTGCTGTTGATGGCGCTGATTTTTGCGACGGTGGTGGGACTGCTTTCCGGCATTGCTCCGGCCAATCGGGCCGTCAAAATCTCTGCGTTGGAAGCCATCCGGCACGAATAGCAGATTATACCCGAAAAATGGACAGAGAAAAGACACCTCCTGTTGTAGAATAAAAACTACAACAGGAGGTGTTGTTGTGTCGAGACAATATGCAAAAGCAGAAGGGTTGAACGGGGAAGTATTTCGAAAGAAAGCGGCAGGAGAAACAAATCGGGAAAAAGTAGAAAGCTATGGGCTGCAAACCATTGTCTCTTTTTATACATTTTCAATTTGCGAAACGTATTTACCGAACCCTGAGTACACCCAATTCTACAATTTTAAACGCATTGAATTGGAAACGGCCTCACGCCCAACCCAATCAGGAGCAGGGCCGCAGAATTCTTCGCTATTCTGCGACGAGGCTCTCTACTCATTGCACTGCGCTTTGTTTGATATAAGCATCAGGCCATGGGGTTGAGCAGACGGAGCACGTCGGGCGTAAGCGCGCGCAGGATGGCGCAGGCGAGCGCAATGGCGGCGTCGACATCTGCGGCGGCAGAATAGCCGTAATGCGTGTGCGCATAGCGCACGGGAATGCCCAACACCAGCGTCGGCACCCCGCCCGGCGCAAGGTGGATGCTGCCGCCGTTGGTGCCGCCGCCTGTGCGGACCGCGCACTGGTGGGGAATGTTGTTCTCTTCCGCAACCCTGCGTGCAAATGCCACAAGGCCGGGATGCGCCACCATGCTGCCATCGCGGAAGCGTATCTGCACACCTTTTTTCAAGGCGCCTTGGGCCTCGTCCGGGGCGGTGAAGTTATCGTCCGCGGGCGTGCCCTCCAGGCAGATGGCCAGTGCGGGACGCAGGCGCTCCGCCGTGATTTTCGCACCGCGCAGGCCGACTTCCTCCTGCGTGGAAAACGCCGCTGTAACGTCGGCACAAAGCGTTTCGTCCTTCAATGCACGCAGAACTTCCACAACACCGGCACAGCCCAAGCGACAGTCAAAAGCTTTGCCGAGCATCAAACCGGTGGCGTCGTTGTAGCTGAACTGCACGTCGGGTACCGCAACAAGGCCGGGTTCCAATCCAAGCAGCTCTGTGGCGTCTTTGCGGCTGCACACTCCGGCGTCCAGCAGGATGCTCTCCATCGAAAGCGGCGCGCTGCGCTCAGCCGCCGTCATAAAATGCGGCGGCTTGGAGGTGGACACGGCGCGCACGGTCTCACCGCGCCTGTTGTGCAGCAGAAAGGTGTGGGCGGGGATGTTGTGCTCCACCCAGCCGCCCAGCGGCACGATGCGCAGCAGGCCTGTGGCCGTGATGCTCTGTACCATAAAGCCCACTTCATCCGTATGGGCGTCCAGCATTACCAACGGACGTCCGCCCACATTCTGCGGCAAAGAGACATACAGGTTCTGCATGCTGTCGCGGTGTGCGGCCAGTCCGCCCAGGCTGCTTTCAATCACATCGACCGCCTCTTTTTCATATCCCGAGGGGCCGAATGCATCGGATATCGCAGCGCATAATTCAAGGTCAGCCATTTTTTTCATACCTTCTTTTCATTTTTTATTGCCGTGGCAAAGAGCGTAAAATACGGAAAGTACCGCGGTCTGGCAAACAGCAAAAGCTGTTTGCTGTGAAGCATTATTCCTCCAGCGCATCTGCCTGCGCCACCCACAGCGCGGCGCTGGCGTCGCTGGGCATGCGCCAGTCTCCGCGCGGCGACAATGTTACGGAACCCACCTTGGGACCGTCCGGCAGGCAGCTGCGTTTGAACTGCTGGGAGAAAAAACGCCTGTAAAAATTCCGCAGCCATTTCAGCAGCACGGCATTTGTGTATTCTCCGGCAAAAGCCTGTCGGGCAAGATAATAGACCTTTGCCGGAGAGAACCCCCAGCGCACGGCATAATAGAGGAAAAAGTCGTGCAGTGTGTAAGGCCCGACGATCTCTTCTGTTTGTTGGCTGATTTTTCCGTTTTCAGCGGGCAGCAGCTCCGGACTGACGGGTGTGTCCAGAATATCGCGAAGCACCTGCCGAAGCGCGCTGCTTTCAGTTTCGTCCGCCACGGAGGCGACGATATGCCGAATGAGCGTCTTGGGGACCGAGGCGTTTACGCCGTACATACTCATATGGTCGCCGTTATAGGTGGCCCAGCCCAGCGCCAGCTCTGAAAGATCGCCTGTGCCGATGACAAGCCCGCCCAGCCGGTTGGCAAGGTTCATGAGCACCAACGTGCGCACACGAGCCTGCGTATTCTCATACGTGACGTCGTGTCGGGCTTCGTCCTGGCCGATGTCGGCAAAGTTGCTGCGCACGGTTTGAGTGATGTCTACATGCTGCAGCGTCACGCCCAGCGCCTCGCAAAGGCGTTGGGCATTGGTGCGCGTGCGCTCCGTAGTGCCGAAGCAAGGCATCGTTACGGCGACGATGTCGGAAAGCGGGCGCTCCAGCAGGGAAAAGGCCCGAACGGTGACGAGCAGTGCAAGGCAGCTATCCAGCCCGCCGGAGATGCCGACAACAGCGGTTTTAGCATGCGTATGTTCCAGACGCTTTTTCAGGCCTGACGCCTGCATAGCCAGGATGGCGTCACAGCGCCGGGCGCGCTGTTCGGCGTCCGCCGGCACAAAAGGAGCGGATGAGACGATGCGGGTAAGCGGAGAGACATTTTGCGGCAGTACGAATGGGATGACTTCATAGTTTGCGCTGTCTTCAGCGGGGAAGCTGGTGTTTTTCAGCCGTTCCCCCGCAAGGCGTTCCACGTCGATGTCGGTTAACGCCATACCGCCGCAGAAAGGCGCAGTTTCGGCCAGAAGCGCGCCGTTTTCAGCAACCATATTATGTCCGGCGAAAACCATATCGGTGGTCGATTCGCCTTCACCCGCATCCGCGTAAACGTAACCGCACAGCAGGCGGGCAGACTGGCCGGTCACAAGCGCACGGCGGTATTCAGCCTTGCCGATGGTCTCGTCACTGGCGGAAAGATTGCAGATAAGTGTGGCGCCTGCCATGGCGTGCCGCGTACTGGGAGGCAAAGGCGCCCAAAGATCCTCGCAGATCTCGACGGCCAGCGTCAGCGCGGGCTGCGTTCCGCATTGGAACAACAGGTTCGTGCCGAAAGGGACCTGTGCGCCCGACAGGTCAATGACGCCGTTTTCTGCCGGGGCAGGTGTAAACTGCCGCTTTTCGTAAAATTCATTGTAATTGGGCAGGTGTGTTTTCGGCACGACGCCCAGCACACGTCCGTTTTGGCACACAGCCGCGCAGTTATACAGCTTACCGCCGTGCGTAAGCGGCAGCCCCAGAACAAAAAGAAGCGGCAGCCCGGCGGTATCCCGCAGGACGTCAGCCAGTGCGTCCCGCGCGCCCTGCTGCAGCACCGGTTGAAAAAACAGGTCCCCGCAGGTATAGCCTGTGATGCAAAGCTCCGGCAAGCATGCGATTTCCGCACCGGCGGCGGCTGCGCCGCGCAGCACCTCGATGATCTGCCGGGCATTGTAGGCGCAGTCCGCCACGCGGATGCTGGGGGTAAGCGCTGCTGTCTTTACAAATCCATATTGCATAAACGATCCCTCACTTAGTTTTACGTCATATCAGAAACCGGAACAACCGGGAGAAAATGGAAACAAAGCCCATCAAAAGGCGCTTGCCGAGAGAGACATTCAGCGCCGTTGCTCCGCTCCCCGGAAGATAAGCGTTGTCCGGACCGACTGCGGCCGATTGCGCGAACAAAGTATCCAGCTCCGCATTCAGCTGTGCGAAAAACTCCGGGCTGTCGATGATAAGAACAGATTCCGTGTCGATATACAGGCTTCGGTCATCCAGATTAAAGGAACCTACCACGGAAATCCGCCCATCTGCGACACAGGATTTTCCGTGAATAGAATCTGTGCTTTGATATTCGTAGATTTCCACGCCGGTTGCCAAAAACTTGGCGCGCTGGGAGTTATACGCAGAAAACGCCGGATAATTGGGCGAAGATGCCATGGAGTTTGTCAGATATTCCACATGCCCCTGCTTTGCAAGGCGGGTGAGCGCGGCCAGCGTTGACGGATTGGCTGTCGCGTAGGGCGTCTGGAGCCGGATTTTTTGGCAGCCGGAGAGAAGCTGCGCCAGCGTCGCGCCCAGTGTGGGTTCTTTTTTGAACGGGGAGACAGGATTGTGCAGCAGAGTGACGCGCTGTGTAGGAACGGCACATTGGGAGGCAGGCTCCGAGGGCAGATAGAACGAGGGGGCGGCGGCCTCCCATCTTGCGGCAGTTTCCTTCAAGTATTCCTGCGCCGCAAGGCCGTCTGCACGGCGGCTTGGTGAAAGTGTGCCGAATTTGTCGGTCTCCGGCGCATCCCAAAGCGTATCCATATAGATTTTGGCTTGTGCGGTCACGCTTTCGGAGGAATCCGGCGTCCCAGCAAGATCGTTCAAAACAAGAACATCCCGGTCATATGTGACAGCCCCCTCATAGCCGGGCGGGGCGAAATATTCGTCGCCGATATTGCGGCCGCCCAACAGAAGCATCCGATCATCTGCCAGGATAAATTTGTCATGCAGCAGTGCATTCCATTCCCATGGCCTGAGCAGATCTACGGGGTTATAAATACGGTATTCGATATTGGGATGCGCACGCAACGCAAGGGCGATATTACTCCGCGCGCCGGAAAGGCCGCCCACAGTGCCGTCCAGCAGAACGCGTACGCGCACGCCTCGGTCGGCCGCCCTCAACAGTTCTGCGAAAAAGCACTCCGTAGTCTCGCCGCTTTTGACACAATGATAGCAGACGTCCAGTGTGCTCTGCGCGGTACGGATCACTTCCACGCGGCGTGCAAACGCATCTTGTGGCTCCTCCACCAGTACGGCCCGGTCCGGCCCGCGGCCGATGCCGTAAAAGCTGTCGGTTTGCGGAAGGTTTCGCGCCTGGCGGGGAAGCAGATAGGCCAACACACCTCCGGTAAAGATATAAACCAGATAGGCAAGCAGCAAGCGCAGGGAATAGCGCGGAAGCTTTTTGAAAAATGACTGCATTGATTTTACGCCTCGATTTGAGTGGGATGACAAAGAAAGAAAAAAGCCGGGTATCCGCGGAAAGCAGGAATTTCTTTGACGGCGGGGAAAGCAGCGTGCCTGCCCATATTTGTTTTTATAAAATGAATTCCGGCTCCCGCCGTGCGTTGTGTTTTTGGTAAAAAGCGCTTTCTGCAGTGCGCAGCATCACGGGATTCAACCTGCGGGCGTGGACGGGACACACCTTGATGCAGCGCATACAGGAGATGCACGCGTCCTTATCCGTACAACTGGGAACGTTAGCGGGGATGGCATGTGCAGGGCAAAGCGCGGCGCAGATTCCGCAGCCGGTACAGCTTCGCCCGGCCTTTGGCTTCATGGGAACACCGCCAAACTCTTTGTAAGGGCGAGTCCCTTTTACGGAAACTGGAGAGAGCGCCTCGGATGTGGACAGCTTTTTCCATAGCTGTGTGCCGAACGCTTCGATTTTTTTCGCATCCTGTGCGTCGGGCCGTCCGGCGGCGACGGAATGCATGATGGAATGCTCCGCGATCAGCGCGGCCGCTGCGAATGGGATAAACCCGTTTGCAGCGGCAATATCCGCAAGCTCCAGCAGCGCGTCGTCATATTCGCGGTTGCCGTAGGCCGCAACCAGGACGGCAGGCGTCCGGCTGCCCTGCATGCGGCGCAGCGTTTGCACCGCCGGAGAGGGAATGCGTCCTCCATATACGGGGACGCCAAATAGCACAAGGTCATCCGGGCCAAAGTCCATGCTTAGTCCGCGCTGTGTATACGGCGTGATATCGACCTCGCGTGGTTTTGAGGGAAACGTTTTCGAGAGCATGGACACAAGGCGCCGGGTGGAGCCTGTTGGACTGAAGAAAATACTTGTGACATTTCGAATCTCCATGGAAAAGCCTCCGTTCAGAACAATCCGTGATTTTTTCGGATGTAAAATCTGTAATAAAGCAGGCCTGCAAGGTCGGCAAGGAACCAGCCTATGGGGACGGACCACCAGATACCGGCAACACCGACGGCGGGTACAGCGGAAAGCGTATAAGCCAGCACTACGCGTGTGCCGAGGGAAATGACCGTGAGCACAAGAGACATTCCGGGCTTCTGGATGGCACGGTACAGTCCGTATAACAGGAACAATGCGCCGATGCCGCAGTAAAAAGCGCCCTCGATGCGCAGATACTCCACGCCGATAGAAAGGATCTCGGATTCCTCGGGACGTATGAAAATCAAGAGAAGCGGCCTTGCAAAAAGGAACACCAATGTGGAGATGAGAAGGCAGAAAACAGCTGCGGCTCCGACCGCGCTTTTAATCCCCGCGCGAATGCGATCTTCTTTTTTGGCGCCGTAATTTTGAGCGATGAAGGTGGAGAATGCGTTGCCGAAATCCTGCACGGGCATATAGGCGAAGGAGTCGATTTTTACCGCGGCGGCAAATGCGGCCATGACGGAAGGCCCGAAGCTGTTCACCAGGCCCTGTACCATCAAAATACCGAAATTCATGACAGATTGCTGCATGCAGGTCAGCAGAGAAAAATGAGAGATTTCCGTCATGAGAGCCCGATCAAAACGCATGTCACTGCGGGAAACACGCAGGCCCGGCATACGCGCCAGTGTGTACAGCCCCAACCCGATACCGGATATCCATTGTGCAAACACAGTCGCCGCTGCAGCTCCTGCCACGCCCCAATGAAGCACCAGCACACACACAAGGTCCAGCACGATGTTCAATACCGCCGAGATCCCCAGAAAAATCAAAGGTGCCGCAGAATTGCCCACCGCACGCAGCAGACAGGCGAAGAAATTGTAAAGGAACGTGGCGGCGATACCGAAAAAAATGACCCAAAGGTACTCCCGCATCAGCCCATACACAGAGACGGGAACAGAGAGCAGGCGCATGATAGGGTCGATCCACAAAAAGACAGCGGCATTGATGACGAATGTCAGCGCGGCGATAAGCGTGA
>ERZ1505028.519-NODE-519-length-9741-cov-2.982139_pt1 | contig 9741 bp, 9 predicted proteins | sample MGYA00572409_ERZ1505028 | MGnify/ENA primary metagenome ERZ1505028 (study PRJEB39906, sample SAMEA3182112) | gut metagenome | biome: human; feature: gut; material: Stool; isolation source: human stools | place: Canada | collected 2013-05-06 ... | reverse complement strand
GTACACTGCCGAGACATAGCCTGTTTTGCCCTCGTAGGTCGTTTTGGCCCACCCGCTCTGCCAGCCGGTGCACTCGATGTGCGTGCCGTCGGGGATCGTAAGCAGCTTTTCGCTTTTTTCGCTGGCGGATGCGCGCAGACGCAGGCCGCCGTCCGCGCGTACCGTAGCGCCGCGGCGTGTGCTCTGCGTGGGCGTGGCGGCCGCGGAGGACGAAGCGGCAGAGCTGGACGCCGGCACGCTGCTTGCCGCCTCCGATGACGCCGCGCTGCTGGAGCTTGCAGGCTGCGACGATGCGCTTGCCGGCGGTACGCTGGAGCTTGCAGGCGGTGTTGAAACGCTCTGCGGACGCGAAGACGAGCTGTCATCCTTTGAACACGCGGCAAACAGCACAGCGGCACAGAGCGCCGGTGCGAACAGCTTCCATACAGTTTTTTTCACAACAAAGCACTTCCTTTCCCTCTGGGGCATCCCTTTGTTTGTTATACGTCCGGCAGGAACAAAATATTTCATATTTCCGCATGTTTTTCGCAAATTTCACAAAACGCAAATGAAAAAGAGGGGGAGGCGCCGCCTCCCCGTTTTGTGCTTATTTGTCCAGGCCTCGCGCCCGCTCACGGGCAGCCCTTTGGGCCTGCCCGCAGTGATTTTCAATGAAAGGGGCCCGCCCCTTTCAAGCTATCCCCGCTCACGCCGCATACAGCGCGATGATATTTAAAATGATCTCCACGGCCTTGTCCATACCGGGCGCGCGGCGCGCGCCCGCTCACGGGCAGGCCCAAAGGGCTGCCCGCAGTGATTTTCAATGAAAGGGGCCCGCCCCTTTCAAGCTATCCCCGCTCACGCCGCATACAGCGCGATGATATTTAAAATGATCTCCACGGCCTTGTCCATACTTTCTGCTGTGATACACTCGTAAGGCCCGTGGAAGTTATGGCCCCCGGTTCCCAGGTTCGGACAGGGCAAACCCATATACAACAGCCGCGCACCGTCTGTACCCCCGCGCGTCGCCTCCTCAAACCACTGTACGCCCGCCGCCTCGCAGGCCTTTTTCGCATTGTCAATGAGGTGCATGCAGGGACGGATCTGCTCCAGCATGTTGTAGTAGCTGTCCTTGAGCGCAAGCTCCACCCGCGCCGTGGGATACTTTTCCGTCATGGCCTTTTCCACGCCGCGCAGCAGCTCCTTGCGCGCCTCAAACTTTTCCCGGTCATGGTCGCGCACGATATATTCCAGACGCGCGGCAGCCGTGTCTCCGGACAGAGCGTCCATGTGGAAAAAGCCCTCCCGGCCCTCGGTGTGCTCAGGCACCTCCCGCGGCGGCAGCATGCCGTCGATCTCGCAGGCCAGCTTCAGCGCGTTTACCATGGTGTCCTTGGCGCTGCCCGGGTGTACCGAAACGCCCGTGATGCGGAACACAGCGGACGCGGCGTTGAAGTTCTCGTAGGATATCTCGCCCACCTCGCCTCCGTCCATCGTATAGGCATAAGCCGCCCCGAAGCCCGGCACGTCGAAATGGTCTGCGCCTTCGCCCACTTCCTCGTCCGGCGTGAAGGCGATCTTCACCGGGCCATGGGGCGCGCCGCTTTGCAGGAGCTGTTCACATGCCGTCAATATCTCCGCAATGCCCGCCTTATCGTCCGCGCCCAGAAGCGTGGAGCCGTCGGCCGTGATGAGCGTTTTTCCCTTCAGCTCTTTCAGGAACGGGAACTCGGACGTTTTCAGTACGCGGCCGCACTGCGGCAGGGCCACGTCGCCGCCATCATAATTCTCATGCAGAATGGGCTTCACATTCTCGCCGGAGAATGCCTGGGCCGTATCCATGTGGGCGATCCAGCCGATGGCCGGGCTTTTTTCGCAGCCGGGCGTAGCGGGCAGGCTTCCGTACACATAGCCGAAGCCGTCCACGCGCGCGTCGGCTATGCCCATTGCGCGCATCTCCTCCGCCAGCATCCGCGCCAGGTCCAGCTGGCGCTCCGTAGTGGGCGTTCGCCCCGTGCCGTCCTGGGATGTGGTGTGTACTTTTACATAATTCATCAGGCGTTCATAAGCGCGCATTGTTCAGCTCTCCTTTGTTTTATCGCCACACCGGGCTTTGTGGTTCAGGCGCCCGGACAAGTCCATGCCCGGGTTTGCGCCTGCTTTCGTTCCGGGACAGGCTCACTTTTCCCCGTCCCTGTCTTTTTTGCGTCCGAAGCGGCGCTTCTGCTCCGGCGCGGGCTGCGGGTCGGCCGTTTTTTCAGCCGTGCGGGTGATGGTCACCTTCGTCACAGCGCGGGGCGTGGCTTCCGCTACGGTGAGGGTATAGCCCAGTGTCTCCAACGGCAGCGTCTCGCCCGCCTGCGGGATACGGCCCAATGTCTCAGTGATGAAGCCGCCGATGGTATCACAGTCGGCATTTTCAAAAATGTCCTCGCCCAAAAGGCCCTCCAGTTCATTCACAGGCACATCGCCGCCCACCTCATACACGCCGTCCGCCAGCGTGACGACGGCATTGTCCTCCTCGTGCTCGTCGTCCAGATCGCCCACGATCGTCTCCAGCAGGTCCTCCATGGTTACCATGCCTTCCGTGCCGCCGTATTCGTCTACGACGATGGCCAGGTGCACACGCGCTTTCTGAAATGCGTGCAGCAGGTTGGAGCACGTCATACCCTCGGGCACATACAACACGCTTCGCATGTATTTTTCCGGCGTGGCGTCGGCATATCGGCCCGGCTCAAGCAGGGGGACAAGGTCTTTTACGAACACAGCGCCCACGATATCGTCCAGGTCCTCTTTATATACCGGGATGCGAGAGAAACGGTTTTCCGCCTGCAGCGCCACGATGTCCTGCAGCGTGGCCGTCACGGGCACGCCCACCACATCGGTGCGGTGCGTCATGATCTCGGACACCTTGCGGTCGTCGAACTCGAAGATGTTTTTGATCATCTCGTGCTCGCGTTCGTCCACGGTGCCTGTCTCCTCGCCGGCCTCCACCATCATCAGAATATCTTCCTCCGCCACCGGCTCCTCATCACTGGCCGGGCCGATGCCCAGCGGACGCAGCACAAGGTTGGTGGACGCGGCGATCAGCTTGATGACGGGCTTGCACACCTTGTTCAGCGCCCATATGACGCCCACGACCTTGAGCGCCACGCCGTCCGGATTCTTCATAGCGATGCGCTTGGGCGCAAGCTCGCCGAAAATCAGCATGAAATAAGAAAGAATAATGGTAATGAGAAACACCGTCACGCCGCGCAGCGTAGACGCGGGAATGGGAATGAACGACAGCGCGGAGACCAATGGGTCCGCGAAGCTGTCCGCGGCTGCGGCCGAAGCCAGAAAGCCGGACAGCGTAACGCCCACCTGAATGGTGGCCAGGAAGTCCGACGGAGCCTCGGTGATGACGAGCAGACGCGCGGCGGGCTTGCTGCCGCCCTCGGCCAGGCGCTTCATCTTCTGTGTGTTGACGGACACCACCGCAAACTCGCTCATGGCGAAAAACGCGTTGGAGGCAATGAGTATGACCTGCAGAAATAAACTGGGCAGGACTGTGTCCATAAAAATCGATCAATCTCCTTTTTTAATAATGGGAAGCTTTGTCTTTTTTGAAGCCGAGCTGAATCTCTTCACACCTGCAGACGGACAGGCTTGTTTTCGCACGCGCCTTTGTTGCGCAGGCGCTGCTTTCCGCGCCGCGCGCCGCTGCGCAGGACAGCTAAGAAAATAATACCAGAACCAAAGCGGACCGTCAAACGGCGAAATCCGTCAAAATCTTGGCATCCCGGGCGGATTATGGTATACTGTACAAGGTTATACTTTTCTTACGTGACATTACAGGGCCGCGCGCCCATTCTTGGAGGTTTCGATATGGAATCCACAGTATTTGCAGGTAAAACACTGCTCATCACGGGCGGCACCGGTTCTTTCGGCAATACGGTGCTCAAACACTTTTTATCCACAGACATCGGCGAGATCCGCATCTTTTCCCGCGACGAAAAAAAGCAGGACGATATGCGCCACGATTACCAGCTCAAATATCCGGAGCTGAGCGGCAAGATCAAATTTTATATCGGCGACGTGCGCAATCCGGACAGCCTGCGCGGCGTGATGCGCGGCGTGGACTATATCTTCCATGCGGCCGCGCTCAAGCAGGTTCCGAGCTGCGAGTTCTTTCCCATGGAGGCCGTGCGCACCAACGTGCTGGGCACCGACAACGTATTGACAGCCGCCATCGACGCGGGCGTAAAAAAGGTCGTCTGCCTCTCCACCGATAAAGCGGCGTACCCCATCAATGCCATGGGAATCAGCAAGGCAATGATGGAAAAAGTTATCGGCGCGAAAGCGCGCACCGTCAAGGCCGAGGCTACCACCATCTGCTGCACCCGCTACGGCAACGTCATGGCCAGCCGCGGCAGCGTTATCCCCCTGTTTATCGACCAGATCAAAGCGGGCAAGCCCATCACCATCACCGACCCGGAGATGACCCGCTTCCTGATGAGCCTGGACGAAGCCGTGGACCTTGTGGCCTTTGCGTTCGGGCACGCCAACCCCGGCGACCTGTTTGTGCAGAAGAGCCCCGCCTCCACCATTGGGGACCTTGCCAAAGCCGTGCAGAAGCTGTTCGGCGATACCGGCACGCACATCATCGGCACGCGCCACGGGGAAAAGCTGTATGAAACATTGCTCACCCGAGAGGAAAAAACGCGCAGCGAGGACCTGGGCGGTTATTACCGCGTCGCCGCCGACGGCCGCGATCTGAACTACGACAAATACTTTGTCAACGGCGAGGTGCGCACCCAGGCGCCCGAGGACTACACCAGCCACAATACCCGCCGCCTGACGGTGGACGAGGTCGTGGACAAGCTGCTGAGCCTTGAATATGTGAAAGAGGAGCTGGCCGCGCTTGGAAAATAAGAAAAAAACGCTGCTCATTACAGGGGCGGGCGGTTTTGTGGGAAAAAACCTTGTCGCCCAGCTTCGCAATGAAGGCTGGAACGACCTGCTTTTGTTCGACGTCGACACGCCAAAAGAGCTTCTGGCGGACTACGCCGCCCGGGCGGACTTTGTGTTCCATCTGGCGGGCGTGAACCGTCCCCAAAATCCGGATGAATTTTACGAGGGCAACCGGGGCTTCACCGAGCACCTGCTCGCCCTGCTGGCCGCGGCGGGCAACAAAGCGCCTGTGCTCGTCACCTCATCCATCCAGGCGGAGCTGGACAACGACTACGGCAAAAGCAAGCGGGAGGCTGAGGAGCTTATTTTCGCCCACGAGCGCGCCACCGGCGCGCCTGCGCTGGTGTACCGCCTGCCGGGCGTGTTCGGCAAATGGTGCCGCCCGTCCTACAACAGCGTTGTGGCCACGTTCTGCCACAACATCGCAAACGGCCTGCCCATCGACGTGCGGGACCCTGCATACAGCTTCCCTCTGGTATACATCGACGACGTGGTGGCCAGCTTCATCGCCGCGATGGAGGGGCGTGCCGCGCGGGACTGTTCCATTCCCGGCTACTGCCATCTGATGTGCGACGCCTATGATGTGACGCTTGGCCGTCTGGCGGAGCTGATTGAAAGCTTCCGCGGCAGCCGCGGCAAGCTGGACGTACCGGACATGGGCGACGCCTTCACACGGAAATTGTATGCGACATACCTTTCTTATCTTCCCACAGACGGCTTCTCCTATCCGCTGGACATGCACTGCGATGCGCGTGGCAGCTTTACGGAGTTCCTGCGCACCCCGGAGCGCGGGCAGGTGTCCGTCAACATTTCCAGGCCCGGCGTCGTAAAGGGCAATCACTGGCACCACACCAAAAACGAGAAATTTCTGGTGGTGAAGGGCGAGGGCGTCATCCGCTTCCGCCGGCTGAACACCGAAGCCGTGTACGAATACCGCGTCTCCGGCGATAAGCTGGAAGTGGTGGACATTCCCACGGGCTACACCCACAACATTGAGAATGTGGGCGAGAGCGATATGGTCACCGTGATGTGGGCCAGCGAACCCTTTGACCCGGAGCGTCCGGATACCTATTTCCTTGAGGTGTGAACATGGAAAAGATTAAACTCATGACCATCGTCGGCACAAGGCCGGAGATCATCCGCCTTTCCGCCGTCATCAAAAAATGCGACCGGTATTTCAATCAGCTTCTGGTCCACACGGGCCAGAATTACGACTATACGCTCAACCAGATTTTCTTCGAGGATCTGGAACTGCGCGCGCCGGATTTTTACCTGAACGCCGTGGGCAGTGATCTGGGAGAGACCATCGGCAACATCATTGCCAAGAGCTATGCGCTGATGGCGCAGCAGAAGCCCGACGCGCTGCTGATTTTGGGCGACACGAACAGCTGTCTTTCCGCCATCGCAGCCAAGCGCCTGCACATCCCCATCTTTCACATGGAGGCCGGCAACCGCTGCTTTGACGAGTGCCTGCCCGAGGAGACCAACCGCCGCATCGTGGATCACATCAGCGACGTGAACCTGTGCTACTCCGAGCATGCGCGCCGCTATTTGAACGCCGAGGGCACGGCCAAAGAGCGCACCTATGTGACGGGCAGCCCCATGGCCGAGGTCCTGCGTGCCAATTTTGCCAAGATCGAAGCCAGCGATGTGCTGGAGCGGCTGGGCCTTAAAAAAGGGCGCTATATCCTGCTCTCGGCCCATCGGGAGGAGAACATCGACACCGAGAAAAATTTTCTCGACCTGTTCCGTTCCGTCAACCGTCTGGCCGAAGCCTACGACATGCCCATTCTGTATTCGTGCCACCCCCGCAGCAAAAAATTCCTCGAGCAGCGGAATTTCAAGCTGGACGCCCGGGTGCGGCTGCATGAACCGCTGGGCTTCCACGATTACAACCACCTGCAGATGAACGCCTTCTGCGTGGTGAGCGATTCCGGCACGCTGCCCGAGGAATCCAGTTTCTTCACCAGTGTCGGCCGCCCTTTTCCCGCGGTGTGCATCCGCACCTCCACCGAACGGCCCGAGGCGTTGGACAAAGGCTGCTTTATCCTTGCGGGCATCAGCGGGGGCGGCGTGGAGCAGGCCGTGGCTACCGCCGTGGCCATGAATCAAAACGGCGATTTCGGCATTCCCGTACCCAATTACACCGAGGACGTTTCCGTCAAAGTGGTGAAGATCATCCAGAGCTATGTGGGCGTTGTAAACAAAATGGTATGGCGCAAGGATTGATGCTTTGCCGTCTTTTTCCCACCCCGGAACACTGAAAAAAGGAGTTTTTGCGTGAAAGGCAAACGCATTCTTGTGGTGAGCCAGCACTACTGGCCCGAAAATTTCCGCATCACCGACATCTGCGCGGGCTTTGCGGAAGACGGCTGTGAGGTGGATGTATTGTGCGGCCTGCCCAACTATCCAAAAGGCGAGTGGTTTGAGGGGTACCGTTATACCGGCCCCCGGCGCGAGAGCCATGCCGGCGTGCAGATCTTCCGCGCAGGCGAAATACGCCGCAGGGGCAACACCTCCCTGCGCATCTTCCTCAATTATATTTCCTTCCCCGTTACGGCGCTGTTCAATCTGCCGCGCCTGCACGGAAGGAAATATGACGCCGTGTTCTGCTACGAAACCAGCCCCGTGCTGATGATGCTGCCCGCCGTCGTGTACGCAAAGCTGCACCGCGTGCCGCTCACCACCTACGTGCTGGACCTCTGGCCGGAAAACCTGTATTCTGTGATGCCGGTGCGAAACAAGGCGCTGCGCGCCGTGGCCGCGGGCGTTTCCCACTGGTTTTACCGCCGCAGCGAACGCCTTGTGGCCATGAGTCCGGCTCTGGACGAACGCCTGGCCGCCATCGCGCCCTGGGCGCAGCGCACCGTGGTGCCCCAATACTGTGAAGACCTGTATGCGCAGGACGTGCATGACGCGGCTCTGGAAAGCCGCTTTGCCGGGCGGTTCAACGTGGTGTTCGCGGGCAACATCAGCCCCGCGCAGAACCTGCCGCTTCTGGTGGAATGCGCGCGGCGGCTGAAAGCGGCGGACCGCCGGGACGTGCATTTTGTTATCGTGGGAGACGGCATGAGCCGCGACGCCCTTGAGCGGGAAATTGCCGCAGCGGATGTAGCGGATTGGTTCACATTCGAGGGACAGCATCCCGTAACGGATATCCCTGCCTATCACACGATGGCGGACGCACTGTTTGCCGCACTGAATGCCAGCGAGGACGTGGGACTGACGGTGCCCGCCAAAATCACCAGCTACTTAGCCGCCGGGCGGCCATGCCTTGTTTCGGTGAGCGGTGAAGCCGCCCGCGTGATGGACGAAGCCGCCGCCGGTTTAACGAGCCCCGCAGGCGACGTACACGGACTGTACGAAAACCTGCTGGCCCTGGCCGATATGCCGCCGGAGCGGCGCGCGGCCCTTGGCCGTGCGGGCCGGGCCTATTACGAAACCCATTTCCGGCGTGAGCCGCTGCTGCGGCAGCTGGAGGATTTTGTGCTTTCCGGTAAAAAAATGTAACAAAACCTTTTTTTGCCGCGTATTACTACTTGATACGGCGGGCGCGCCCGCCCAAAGAGGTGACGGTTTGAAGACCCTTGTGATCATCCCCTGCTACAACGAAGAAGAAAACCTGGACCGCGTGGTGGAACGCCTGCACGCTGCCGCGCCGGACGTGGATTACCTGATCGTCAACGATTGCTCCACCGACGGCAGCGCGGCGCTGTGCAGAGCCCGCGGCTACAATTACATTTCTCTGCCCGTAAACCTTGGCATCGGCGGCGGCGTACAGAGCGGCTACTTATACGCCCGGGAGCACGGCTATGACGTCACCGTGCAGATGGACGGCGACGGCCAGCACAACCCGTTGTTTCTGGCGGACGTGGTGCGGCCCGTGGCCGAGGGCAGGCTGGACATGTGCATCGGCAGCCGTTTTATCACGAAGGAGGGCTTTCAGACGAGCTTCATGCGCCGGCTGGGCATCAACTTCATCAGCGTGATGATCCGTCTTCTGTGCGGCGTGCGCATACTGGACACCACCAGCGGCTTCCGCGCCTGCAACAAGGAACTGACCGCCTATTTTGCCGACCATTACGCCCAGGACTACCCGGAGCCGGAGGCCATTATCACCGCTGTTTTGAACGGCTACCGCGTGGGCGAAGCCCCGGTCGTCATGGAAGAGCGCATGGGCGGCAAATCGTCCATCAGCCCTTTTAAATCGGTTTATTATATGGTGAAGGTGAGCATTGCGCTGGTGGTGTTCCGCATCACCTCCGGCAGACGGAAGGAGGGCCGCGCATGAACTGGCAGAGCATCAGCCCTATCCTGCGTGTCGGCCTTTTGCTGGGTGCGGTGTGCTATCTTGCCCTCATCCTGTGGCTGCTCAAAAAGAAAAAGCTCACGGTGCGGTACTCCATCATCTGGCTCATTTCGGCCGGAGTGCTGCTCGTTTTCGCAGTATTTCCTTATGTCGTTCTGGTGCTGACAGACCTGCTGGGCATGGCTGTGCCCGTGAACGTGGTATTCCTCCTTGTCATCGCGTTCATCCTGCTTTTGCTGCTCAGCCTTTCCAGCATCGTCTCCGGCTTCGCGGAAAAGATCAAGCGCCTTGCGCAGGAAAACGCCCTCCTGGAAGAGCGCGTGCGCAGACTGGAAGCGCAGCTCGCGGCGCAGGATAAGCAAACGGAAAACGAAAAAACCTCGTAACGCGCCGTCCAAAGGCGGCGACAGCTTGTCAAAAACGCTGCGCTTTTCCGCCAAACTGCTTACGACCAGGGCCTTTGGCCCCGTTCGCCGCGCACGGCGGCCTTCGGCGGCCGC
>ERZ1505028.517-NODE-517-length-9774-cov-3.390061_pt1 | contig 9774 bp, 9 predicted proteins | sample MGYA00572409_ERZ1505028 | MGnify/ENA primary metagenome ERZ1505028 (study PRJEB39906, sample SAMEA3182112) | gut metagenome | biome: human; feature: gut; material: Stool; isolation source: human stools | place: Canada | collected 2013-05-06 ... | reverse complement strand
TCGGAGATGTGTATAAGAGACAGGTCATAAGGTGGCGTCCACTGAAATGCGCGGACGCCACCGTGCCGTTCCAGAAAGGCTTTTAAAGATGGGTGTTCACATTTACGAACACGTATCGTCACGCTGTAAGTCGACAACTGGTTATTCAGTCCCGCCGCACGACGCTGTTCATAACCATCGCCAAGCTTCACTGTCACCACTTTCGGCTCTGATACCACATTCATATCCGGGCGCACTTTCCAGTGAAACGTCTCCATTACCGATATGCTCCACTTAACCGACCACCATCACGGGCCTGCTGTTGCATAAAGTCCGCTGCCGCTTTTTTCCCGAGGTCATAAACCGCCTTCAGGGCAGCCGGACCTATCTGCCCGTTCGTGCCATCGTTATTGATCTCGATGTTGTACTGCGGGGAAAACATCGCCATACCTGAACCCCCAATATCCGCCACAACCCCCAGCTTACCGTCAGCACCACGACGCAATGGCAGAATGGCTTCAGGTCCCGCTTCCCCCATCACACCCGCGCCTTTTGCAAAAGCAAAAAACGTCGGACGGTTAACCACCGTGCCACTGTAACGACTCAAATCAGCAGACTGATAAATCCCCCCATTGGCATTCAGGGAAAGGCTGCTGAGATCAAATCCCAGCACACTGCCAATCCCTTTTATCGATTTCATCATGGTTGCCTGCGCCAGGATTTTCGCCATATCTGACAGCACAGAAGAGGTGAAGGATTTGAAATTGAGTTTGCCGGTAGTGACAAAAGTTGCCAGGCCATTTCCCATGTTGCTGAAGGCTGACGAGAACCCCTGTTCTGCTGTTCCTGCCGTATTATCTGCATCCACGGTAAAATCCTGAAATGCACGCAGGACTCCGTTTTTCCAGTTACCCTGCACAACTTCAAGCTGTTGCCAGTAACGGCGATTCTCATTCAGTTGTCGGTTCAGGCTCTCCGTCAGCGCCTGCTCGGCCTTTCTGTAGTCATCCGTGTTATATGTTCCTTTCTGCTCACTATCCCGCCTCAACTGCTCCAGCTGTTGCTGGTATTTCTGGCGAAGACTCAGTTGTACCTGATATCGCTGCCGCTGCTGATCACCCATACCCACCGTGGCGATATCCAGGTCATGTTGCTGACGCTGAGCGCGCTCTTCTTCAGCCAGTTGACTGGTCAGCTGAATTGTTTTTTTCTTCAGCTCGTTGAGTGCCGTCTGTTTCTGAAGCTCCTGCTGTTTTACATCCAGCAGCGTCAGTGCCTGAATCAGTTCATCTTTACGGGCCAGCACACTCTTTTCATCTGCCGTCAGTTTTTTCCCGTCCAGGTCGCTGATGCGCTGCTGCAGAGCCAGAAGCTGTTTATGCGCTTCTGTCATCCTTTCCGTGGCAATGCCTGCTGACTGTCTGGCAGCAGCAATCTGTCCTTCCACCTGTGCCTGTTGCTGACTGTACTGCAGCAATAACCGGGTGGCCTCATCATTACGGGGTTCGCGTGTTTTTTTCTTACCGGATGCCAGGGCTTTCTCGTAACGTTCATTTTCACGTTGTATCGCTGCATCCCTGACAGCCTGATCGGCGTACTGCATGGAATTAATACGCGCAATTTCACGCTGATGTCGTGCTGCTTCCGTTTCATTCATCCGGTTCAGTGCAGCATTTTCAGCATTACGTCGTTTCTGTTGCTCCTGATAATTCCGCTCTGCCTGCTCTTTTGCATCCTGCAAATCCTTCTGGCGTTTTTTCTCCTGAAGATCGTTAAGACGCTGCTGATCGTATTCAACCTGAGAAGATGATGCCGTCCAGGGGAGTCTTTTCGCCCGCGACACTTTCTCCTGTAAAGCGGCAATCTGTTCATCCAGCGAGTCTTCACGACCAATATTCATGGCCGCATCCCAGAAACGACTCCACAAATCAGACAGATACTTCAGCGTACTGCCAAGCGCATTGAGGTTATTATCAATATCCGCAGTACGCCGACCGGTTTCCTCTGCCAGTGCAGACATGGCTATCCGTGCAGCATCACTGGACCGTCCCTGATCCCCAAGGACACGTATCTGCTCAAGCTGAGTGGCAGTAAGAAAATGCAGCTCATTGTCCAGAGCCTTCGCGGCATTTACAGGATCATCCTTCAGCCGCTTAAACTGATTTATGGTATCGCTGACCGACTGGCCAACCGATCGCTCCATCTGTGCGGCAGCTCTCGCCACCATACCGATATCGTTTCCACGAAATGCACCACTCCCCACCACCTGAGCCAGCGCACCGGCTGCAGCATGTTGCGTGATACCATTCCCGGAAATAGCACGACTGAGCGTCCACAGCTGCCCGGCAGTGACTCCGGCATAATGCCCCGTCAGCGACAACTGGCGGTTAAATTCTTCCCCCTCCTTCTGACCGTCATACCAGGCTTTACCCAGACCATAGACGGACGCGGCAATACCGCCAATAACCCCGCCAAGCATCATGCCTTTCGGTGACATCAGAGTGTCTATCCATCCGGCACGGTTAGCCAGCGTTATCCCGGATCCCCTCAGCGCCCCTAAATTGCCGCGGGCCAGTTCACCTATCAGAACGCCAATCTCCTGGCGGGCCGCTGCACTTTTCAGACCCAGCGAATGCGTGGCTTTTCCTGCCTGCTCCATTTTGCGGATATACACTTCTGCAGCACTGCTTACCCCCAGCTGGGCAGCCTTAGCACGAAGCAACTCAGAAGAAGAAAGATTCTGGCGGGTTGCCTGCTCTTTAAGCTGACGGATAAACGCCACTTTCTGTCGGGTAGCCTCTTCCTCAGCCTGCGTAAGAACACGGGTTTTCGCCGTAACCTCAGAAATCAGCGCCAGATAATCCTGCTGACCAATCCCGCCACTGTTTCTGGCCTGTCGGATCTGCTGCTGAATACGCTGTAATTCCTGCAGCCCCGCACTGGCCTGTTTCACACTGTCAATCTGACGATAAAACGCGGCAGCCGCTTTATCCTGAGCCTCCGCCAGAGCCATGGCCTGCGCCTGTTCCTCGCGCATTTTCTGGCTCAGTGCCTCCATACGCTGGCGGGTTTGCTCCACCTCGCGGGCCATGCGTTCATGAGCCTGTGCGCTCTTCTCCACCGTCTGCGCATGGACGGATGCGGCTGTTGCAGCCGAAGAAGCCGCCTGCATTGTCTGCCGGGCGGCCTGAGTCTGACGCTCCATAAAACGCTGCATACGGGCAGAAGACCGTTCTGCATCGCTGGCTGCACCATTCAGAAGGTTTTTGATACGGGGAATTTCATTTTTAAACTCTGCCGCATCAATCCCCAAATCAATGACCAGGTTGGCTATCTGGTCCATAACGCACACCTCCGGAAATACCTTCCCCAAGATGCATCAGTTCTTCGTCCGTTCGCTCCGGTATCCCGTTCTCTTCCGGTAAAAGGCTGAAATCAGCCACCGCAGCATCACTGCTACCGGACACCATTCTCACGATCAATGCCTTCAGCGAGGCAAACTGCGCATCCATCCACACATCACTGAAGCTCTGCATCCGGAAATAATCGCCCCACTCACCAAGCTCAGTGGCCGACATTTCCGACAGCATCCGCCGCCAGTCTGCCCGCCGGAACTCCCGGGCAAGCCGCATGACAAACTGCATTTCCCGCGTCAGGACTTTTCCGGCGTCAGCACCTCATGCTCCAAATCCCCGGCATTCTCAATGACTCCCATACCGCTCAGCGACAGAACCATCTCCGCCCCCGCTCCCAGGGCATCATACGACCATGTTGTAATAACGGATGCGCAAAGCGTCTCAACATCCTGAGACTGTTCCGCATTCCACAGTGAGCGGGAAACCAGCCAGGCATTGATATCCATCCCCATCCGCAGAAAAGCAATCTGTCGTTCAGCCTCCGGCAGTTCTCCCTCTTCGGCATCAAACTTTGCCGTTCGCTGCTGAACAAACGCCAGATATTCAATTCTCTGCAGCCCGGACAGCTCACTGAGCACCACGGACTGCTTTTCATAATTAAACGTGCCCTGTTTCAGAAACATCATGTTCTCCACCTGCAAAAAAGCCCCGGATAACCGGGGCAAATGATGAGTATCGTCCTGTTAACCTGCGGCGCTGACAGCCACCGCAGCCACTGCCACAAAATCGCCGTCAGAAGTCATGCCCACAATGCTGACACTGCCCTGCTTCACGCCTTTCACCGTGGCCACAAGCCCGTTCAGGGTCACCGTGGCAGTCTGTGGATCTGTCGAATGCACACTGATCGCTTTGTCACTGGCTCCGTCAGGTTTTACTGTAAAGGTCAGCGTGGTGGTTGCTCCCACTTTTACACTGGCAGATGCCGGTGCCACCGTCAGCCCGGTAACGCTCACTGTTTCAGTGCCTTCCTCTGCCAGATACGGACGCCCCACACCGCTGATTTTCACTGTGCGGGTCATCACGTCTTTTGAGGCAATGGTTTTACCCAGTGAGCTCAGCCAGCCACGGAAAACATCAACAGTGCCGTTGGGATATTTGATACGAAACGCGCAGACTTCACCGGAGTCGAACAACTGAACCAGTTTTTTCTGCCCGCTGTCACCCGGACGCCAGGCCAGCGTCGCCGAAGTATCACCGACGGATTTCTGCCCCTGGGTTGTCGTTTTCCAGTCTGCATCTTCATCATCGAGATAAGTGTCATCTTCTGCATCAGCGGTCATTTCGCCAGGTTGCAGATCCTTCACCATCGCAAGACGCAGCCAGTCAGTGTCCGATAAAGGGTTCGCAAACGCATCGCCCTTGCCGGTGTACATCCAGAACGTCGTTCCCGCACCTTTCGTTTTTGCCAGTGGATTTGGTGTGGTCATTGCCACCTCCTTTAATTCGTGTACGTGATCTGGTACGTGATTTCCGCCATCGCCCAGGTGGCCATCTCATTATCACGTTGATAGTTAAAACCGAGAGGGATCAGGGTGTCGATGAGTCCGGAAAGTGCCGGTATATCATTCAGGGCCGGGAAAATGGTGCTCTCCATCCACATATCCAGCTCTGAATCCGGTGCCTGTGCCCGGATGAAGACAGCAATATGCAGAACAGCCTGCCAGTCATCTTCATCCGTCATTTTTCCGGTGTACTGAGCATCACTCAGCCACACCGCCACGGCAGGCAGTTCCTGCGCATCAATAAATGCCGGAAGCCCGTCAAAAAACGTGGCGCTGTCTCCACACTGTTCCCGAAGGCGTGCCAGTACGGCCTGGCGGATTTGTGTATGTCGGTTCATCGGGTCAGCCATAACCTCAGTTGTTGTTTCAGTGCATACCCCAGCTGTTTCGGCATTTCCGCAGCAATAATGCGGTCGCGGGCATCTTCAAATGCCTGTGTCAGCGGTCCGGACAGCGGGACTTTCACCACATCAATGGGGTAACGATTTTTGCCATCAATACGCCGCATCACATGCCAGCGACCATTCGCCAGTTGCTGAATAAACGCATCCCGGAAAAGATATTTACCCACCTTCAGCACACTGCCACGGTACTGCAGTTTTCCACCACGCCGGGCCAGTCTGACCCGGGCTGTCCCCAGCTTAATAGCGGGCAGATTGCCCCGGTTAACGCGGATCCTGGCCGTCATTTTTCCTGACGGACTGGCTTTAAACACCCGGACACGCTGACGTACCAGTTTCAGGGGGATCCCTTTCACCTGGTTATCTCCCGCAACGGTATTCCCGGCAACCTGCCGGGTGGCGACCGAGACCGCTTTCTGTGCCACACGGTTTATCGCCCATGCGCTGGCCTGTGGCACCATACGGGTATCAAGGCTGTTCAGATTACGGATGGCATTCTCAAGCCCCTTCATCCCACACCTCTTTACTCAATAAAGATCATTGGCTTACCGTTAAAACGTTCATGCCGTGTGACCGTCCATTGTTGTCCGTCATAAACAACGCGATCCCCGCGCCGTGGGCGGTATCCCGAAGAAAACACCACCAGAGAGACCGCAGGTCCGGACAGAGCATTCAGCTCTGCCAGTGTTTCTCCCGGGATCACAGTCATATCGACATCATTAATCGAGGCTGTCTTTCCCATCTTTCTGACCGTGATAGCATCCATACGCGCTGCCAGCCGGGAAAAGGGATCAGACATTGAGTTTTACCGGCACTTCTTCTGCACTGGTTCCGGCATCTGCCCAGACAACCCCGACCAGCGGATCAGAGCCGCTGTTAGTCAGCTGAACTTTTCCGGACTTCAGATAAACCTTCTTACCCGTTTTCATGTCATCCGTTTTCAGCTTAGGCAGCATAAACACACCTTCGGTCATGCCGTCGCCTGTTTCACCCTGTGGAATATCGGTCAGCGCCACCGCAAAAACATCGCCCACCTGCACCAGATCTCCGCTGCTGATGGCTGCACTGGCAACAATCGCCACCGTTTTTCCTTCTTCTACAAAATTCTTTGCCATAACTGTCTCCGCACAGCCCCGTTCAGGGGCTGATTTCAGGTACAAAAAAAGCCCTTACGGGCCATCAGAGTTGTTGTCTGCGACGTTTACGCCGTACATTTCACCAGACCGCGGTGATCAACTGGCGCGACACCGGCGTCAATACGCACTTTCGTTGTCACGCCATCCACACTGAAGCCCTCCATCTGATCAATATATGGCGTATCCACACCGTTGAGATAAGCCACTTCAATCGTATCGGAGCCTTTTGACGCAGCCAGGTAGAAGGTGGTCTGGCTGTTATCATCAAGACGAGGCTCTGCAATAACGGTCGCAAAATCTTTCACCGGGTTAATAATACCGGCGTTAATGTCAGCCCCCTTGACACTTGAGGAGCGAATGACCTGGTTAGCAACAGACTCCATCGCCGTCGGTACCAGTACGAACGCAGGACGAATATTCAGATGACGCTCCCCCTCTTTCTGAACGCGCATCAACTGGCGGGCTTTATCCAGCGATGCCACGTCCATTGCAGCGCTCTCCAGTACGTTTGCATGTTTCGCTTTATCGAACAGACTTACATTATCTGTGGAGATTTTCGGGTTAGACGTCAGAATGGCATAAACCAGATCGGCAATAGTGGATTTCGCCGCACGGCCCAGTTTCATCGGGACATCGGTCAGCATATTCAGATCATCATTGATAATGGCCTGACGGGTGATACTGAACAGCTCGCCATAGGTCGCCAGTGCAATAGTGGCCTGTTTATCTCCGGTGGTGACGTATTTATATTCCGCCCCTTCACGCACCTGACGTAGAGCACTGAAGCCCCCCATACCCACACGATGGGCAATTTTAAAATCAGACAACTGACCTTTCCGCGTCCACTGTTCATAGGTTTCAGGGGCATCTTCCCAGCCCTGCAGAATGGCTTTGTTCGCAACATCCAGCAGAATATTACCGAAGTCAGACGTACTGTGTGTGAACGCCGCACCGACCATCTGCATCGGGTTATAACCGGAAACCCCAATACCCCGTTCAGTTAGTGACATACGGGCATATTCACGCAGGGTCATCCCGTTGTAGACATTATCACGTTCGGTTTTTTCAAATCCGGCACGCGCCATCAGCGCCTGGCGAATCCCGTCCCCCACAAAATTACCGTTACCGGCATAAATATGAGCCGGGGTATTTTTATTGGATGGCGTGGACTCGCGCCCCATCTCGTTCAACAGCTTTTCACGGGCCTGCTCCAGCGAACATTCAGGATCGGCAAGACACTGGGCCTGCAGCGTCTGATAACGCCCGCCAAACATGGCAAACAGATCATTAATACCGTTTACACGCGCTTTTTGCTCTGCCAGTACCTGCGCACGGATACTGTTTTCATCCACCACGGGTGCTGCTGCCTGCACTGGCGTCCGGGAGGCTGCAGGTTCATCATCCTGTACGCGTGGAGCACTGTTGCGTGGCGGAGTAATCATGTTTCGAATGGATTCCGGCATCTTTTTAAATTCCTCTGTACGTTTTGACTGAATACATGCCATTGCCTTAACGGCTGGTGTCACCTGATCAGCAAATCCCTGTGCCAGACATTCGGCACCGGACATCCAGGTCTCATCCGCCAGCATGGCAGCAATTTCATCGGTGGTTTTCCCGGTTTTCTGTGCATAAGCGGGTAACAGAACCGCCTCAACTTTATCGAGCAGGTCGGCATAGGTGCGCATGTCCTCCGCATCACCGCCCGTAAAGCCAAATGGTTTATGAATCATCATGAAGGAGTTTTCCGGCATAATGACCGGGTTTCCCACCATCGCAATGACCGACGCCATTGACGCCGCCACACCGTCGACATAAACGGTAATGGACGCACCATGTGTTTTCAGTGCATTAAAAATGGCGATGCCTTCAAAGACATCGCCACCCGGTGAATTAATATGGAGATTAATGTGGGTGATATCGCCCAGTGCATTCAGATCACTGATAAACTGCTTCGCTGTAACACCCCAGAAACCAATCTCGTCATAAATATAAATATCCGCGTCACTCTGGTGACCTGCCTGCATCCTGAACCAGGAATTATTCTTCGGACTGGTCGTCGGTGTGCTGCGGCTCCTGTCGTTTCGTTGCGGCACTGCTGCCTCCTTTATCACTGGCCGGATCGGTATCAAATACCAGATCCAGCTTGCGGTTTTCATCAATTTCGGCCTTGCGCCGACGTTTGACATCATCCGGATTACGACCACCTGCACGTACCCAGTCTGATTCTGTCGCCGCTCCACCACGAATCTGAATTTTCCAGGCCTCAGCCTCCTTAACAGGGTCAATCCACGGCATCACCGGTCCGGAATACACCGCGGTATACAGTGAAGAACGATCAAGATCGCGGGGTAGCCTGATAACACCGGATGCCACAGCCTGTTTCAGCCAGGCACGATACATCGGGCGGGTGACGGCACCAATAAACCAGTCCTGCAGGATCAGGTAGCCATCAGTGGATTCAACCAGCTCCTGACGCTGGGCGCTGTAAGTGCCGTTATAGTTGCGTGCCGTACTGGAAAAACTCAGACGACTGCCCGCCGCCACGGCACGCAACTGACCATTACGAAAAGTTTCAAGGTTAGGATTGGGACGATCCGACTTCACCATTCCGATTTCTTCGCCGGGTTTCAGATCGTCGTAAATAATGCCTGGCTGAATGGTAAGCTCGCGTTCATTCTCCTTGCTGCCATTACCATCCGGTTCATAGCTCTGCCCGTCGCCTTTCCGGATGTACATCCCCAGAGCAGCGGCGATCCTTGCTGCAGTCAGCTCAGAATCTTCATACTCTTTCAGGGCACTGAGGCGGATCAGCACACCGGACAACAAAGACGTCCCGCGCATCTGGTGCAGACGGCGAACAAATTTAAGATGCAGCATTCGCTCTGCATCCACTTCTTTGGTTTCCATCTGCCGCCCGGATACGGGACGGCTTTTATACACCAGATATTTTTCGGGACGCCCCCAGTCATCAACAAACACGCCCTGATTCAGCCTGTTGCTCTCATCACTGGTCATGGGAATAAAGTCCGGCTCGAGCGCCTCCAGCCAGAAATGAACACCGGCAGAAGGCGTCAGGCTGTTTATGCGCCCGGAAACCATCTGGGCAAACACCTCACCATCGCGCAGCCAGGTACGCAGCATCAGACGTTCCAGCATCGGACGGGTAAACTGCCCGGTGACTTCCGGACTGACAGACCATTCACTCCATCGGGTGCGTATCTCCGCTGCCAGATCACGGGCAATGGCCCCATTGCGTAATACCGGATGTGGCTCGACAATAATCCCGTTTTTCCCCACCACCCGTTCTTCCAGCTTGTCAAATACACCAATAACCAGATCG
>ERZ1505028.501-NODE-501-length-9887-cov-3.001627_pt1 | contig 9887 bp, 15 predicted proteins | sample MGYA00572409_ERZ1505028 | MGnify/ENA primary metagenome ERZ1505028 (study PRJEB39906, sample SAMEA3182112) | gut metagenome | biome: human; feature: gut; material: Stool; isolation source: human stools | place: Canada | collected 2013-05-06 ... | reverse complement strand
GCGTGGTGTATGACATCAGCGGCAAGCCACCAGCGACTATTGAGTGGGAATGATTAACAGCTAACTCATAGCAAGTCATTCCTATTCAGATACTAACTCAACCCTCTGTTTTTACAGAGGGTTTTTGTTTTTATGTATTCATTTCTATTCACTCTACACCATATTTTTCGGCGGTACAGGTGACGGTATTACCTTAAAGGTATACTCTCATACCGTCATGAAAATGGTTTCTATACGGGTGAATTGTGCTTACCGATACAAAATTAAAAAACCTCAAGCCGCAGGACAAACTGTACAAGGTCTCCGATCGTGACGGGCTGTATGTAGCTGTGCTTACGTCAGGCACGGTCTCGTTTCGCTACGACTACCGTATCAACGGTCGCCGCGAAACGCTGGTAATCGGGCAGTATGGGCGTGACGGTATCAGCCTGGCAGAAGCGCGAGAAGAACTGATTGCTGCAAAGAAGCTGCTTAAAGCAGGCCAGTCACCGGCTGCGGCTAAACGTGACGGTATCAAAAAGATTCGTGGTGCCGAGACGTTTGCGGTACATACCGACAGTTATATGAAACACGTCATCCTGGCTGACAGTACCCGCGCAATGAAACAGGCGGTGATCGACCGTGACATACTTCCGGTTCTTGGCAATAAAATGATGGCTGAAATTACCACATCGATGGTTCGTGATTTGTGTGACCGGATTGTCGAACGCGGTGGCCGGGCAACAGCAGTGCAGGCCAGGGAGATCATCAGTAGCGTATACCGTCACGCCAATGACCGTGGTCATGGTTTGTTTAATCCTGCGGCTGACATTAAACCTTCGTCTATCGCCATATTTAAACCACGAGAGCGAACACTGACACCAGAAGAAATTGGCCTGTTCTTCCGCACGCTGGATGCCATTGGTGCTATGGGCACTATGAAAATGGCTTTAAAACTGGTGCTTATCACTATGGTTCGTAAGGGCGAATTCACCAATGCAACGTGGGATGAAATAGATTTTAAAAAATGGACATGGACAATTCCTTCAGACCGCATGAAAGGAAGCCGGGCGCACGTTATTTACCTGCCTAAACAGGCACAGGATATATTGGTCGGGTTGCAGATGTGCGCTGGTGGAAGTGAATATCTGGTTCCTGGTCGTTACAACTTCCGGAAGCCATTATCTAATGCCGCGCTGAACTCTCTGATCGACAGAACGGTGAAAATAATAAATGAAGATGGTGAGCATATTCAGGACTTCACCGTACACGATATGCGCCGTACAGCCAGTACGTTGTTGCATGAGGCTGGTTATCCTTCAGACTGGATTGAAAAGGCTCTGGCACATGAGCAGAAAGGTGTGCGCGCCGTATATAACAAAGCGGAATACGCCAGACAGCGCGCCTACATGTTGCAGCAGTGGGCCGATATGATTGATTCCTGGATTAACGGGGAGCATACGGATCTGATTCCGTTCTCCCCGTCGAAGTTTGAGAAGTGGATGGCGGGGGAATAACGTTTAATTATTCTGCTGATTTTCTTCCATCTCGGCTTCTGCTGCCAGTGATTCAATTTTGTCTGCGAATATTGCTGACAGCGTTGCAAATTCAGCATCAGTGACAGCGGGAATCGGAACAAACCTGATCCCGCTGTGTGCAAGCATGTTTGCAGTTTCAAGGCATTTCCTTAAATCTGCTGGTGATGCCCTGTTCATGCTGCACGCTCCCGCCCCTGGTTGTCTGTTGGTGACAGCGGAGCATTGCTGAATGCATTTGTTAATCCGCCAATATCCAACGCGTATCCGGGGTGTAGTTGCACTGCCGGGTCTTCGCACTGATTACCCCAAACATCGAAGCCATGAGACGACTGGCGGGCGAACAGTTCAATGCGAGAAACATCGCCTAACAATTGCACAAGTTTTTCACGAACGACATCTGGTTTTCTTGAATGCTCAAGCCGCGGTGCCGTAAATGACTGAACGATCCCTGCATTAATGCGCGGAGGTAGTTTTCCCTTTACTGCAAACAGGCAATCTTCACTATTGGCGCGAGTCATGTGACCCATACCCATAACCAGTTTATCTGGTTGTCGACTACCACATTTTATCCACGTGAATCCCTTCATGGTCATCAGACGGAACCCCCAGGCTTCAACAACTTTTAGTGCTTCGAGTGGTTGTGTTGGCACCCACCACATGGCCAACAGACAGTTTTCATCGGCCAAATCCCACACAGGAAGGCGGCAGATGTCCAGCACACTCATAACCGGATATTTAAAACCGGCACCGCGATTACCATCTGCGGCTTTGTCCCGGTATACCCAGGGTGGATCTGCATAGATTAGTGTGTATTTCTTAGTCATAAACCACCCCACAACATCCTATGCCGCTATAGTCGCCACGGCGAAGGCCGTTACCTTTTGTGATACATTGGTCCCTGCGAACCGCGATCCTCGCACGCTCAACATCACCAGAAGCAACATCCATACACTGAAGCCAAAGGTGAGCGGCAATGCGGAACTGCCCTTTTTTCTCTCTTTCAATCGCGCGTTTTTCGATCTCTATCGCCGCAGGAGTAACGGCGACAATCTTTGACGGACTGCGCATTGAAACCTTGTTCATGTGATATTTTTCAAGTCGGCTTAACTTTTTCACTTAATCCAACCCTCTCTGAAAATTAATGCCAGCAGATAAAGCCATGCTGAAACAGAGGCCAGGAATAAGTACCATCCTGACCATTTGCTCCAGTGCCTTAGCAGCACACTCATGCAGCGTTGCTCACAGGACGATATACACGTTGCTGAACAGGAGGCTTTTTACCCTGGAACTCTGCCGGGCTTGCTGCCTGACGTTCATCAAGCCAACGCTCAACTTCATCACGGTTCCATGCGCAGCGTTTGTCAGTGATATACCAGCGTTTAGGAAATTCCCCTGCGCGCTCCATGCGGTCGATAGTGCTCCATGACAGTGGCACCACCGCCAGGAGTTCCTTCTTACCTAATGCACCTTTCATAAATACCTCTCTTGGTTGCAGTGCGGCGCGCGTGGCGCCGCGGTGGTGGTTACATAGATGTTTCGTTTAATTCTTCCCGACGAACGCTGTAAACGTCGGTGGCTTTTGCCAGCAGTTCGTCATCATCTGAAAGTTTTTGTGCAATGTATTTGTAAGCTTTATCCAGTTCGGAGACAGTGCTGTAATTCATCGCTGCGCTGGTAAAGGCCATCAGCATTTCTTCTGGATCACGGCTATCCGCTTTACGCGTTTGCTCATCAGGCTTTTTCACTTGTTTAGCGTTGATCAGACTGTTCATGCTGGATGCTGTGCCGTGCTTTGCCTGACTTCTTGGAGTTACGTCACGTTCAATAATGTCAGGTGAGTCGATATATTTACCTTCCATTTCCTCAGCTGTGGCTTGTTGACCAATCTCCGGCCATGCTTTACGTAATGCCTGTGCCTCTGCGCATTTTGCCAACTGCGCATAAGGGCGCTTTTTCCACATGGCATTTGGTGCCGATGTGTCACGCCCCCCAGTTGCATAGTTCTCAATCCAGTATTCTTTGGCGCTAAACTCTACGATTTCCCCGCTTGCCATTCGCTTGCTGACGGTGTACTTACACCACTGAGGGAAGGTAACCTCCACGCCTGAAAGCGTTTGTGTTACATCTGGACCGAACTCAGGTTCATTAGCGCCTGCGTAATCGCCGGAACGGTAGGCCTGAATGCGATAAAGTCCAATGCCAGGCATGACCACGTCGCGCCATTCATTCTTTCCACTCTTCGAGTCTTTAACACTCATTGGTACCAGGTGTACCGGCTTAAGAAGAGGATCGAGTTGACGCGCACGGCAGTAATCGACTGCCATCATTACCGATTCATCTTTTGCCCCAGGGTAAATACTGTTTTTCAGAGCGCTCCATGTAACTTCATCGATTCCCCGAATAGCCAACACATCATTGGTGATTGCAATTTCGTTGCTCATACGTACATATCCTGTTTGCGTGCCCACTCAGGGCGTTTAATAATTTCCACGCCGCCCCATTCATCGCTGATGCGGCATTCGTGATAGGTATTCAGATCCCGGCGGAACAGAGCGTGCCCGGCATCGACATCCGGCGCATCCAGCTCGAACACGCGTACTGGATACCGACCACAATCAATGCTTTCGCTCACGGCAAGAAAGAAAAAACCATGCGGCTGACCAGTAACCCTCATTGCGCCTTCGCGGTACATTGCGTCCTGCACGTGGTAGCGGAATTCCTCGATGTGGCGTGCAAAACGGTCCATATCTGCAACCTTTTTCACGTCGACGATCACGTTGTGCTCGTTCAGCCATTTGTCTGGACGAATGCGGCACAACTCACCAGTATCTTCATCGTTCCAGTACATTGATGCTTCGCAGTAACCAGGTGCTTCCAGCATCCAGCGTGCCGCCGGGTGAGCCATTGCGCTATCACGCATCAGCTCCAGTTTCCGCCACTGCTCGGCATCAAGTACCGTAATCCCCATATCCGCCACATCACGAAGAAATGCCTCTTCGTCAGTTTTACCTTGTTTCGTCCGACGTTCGAATTTCGGTGAAACAATGAAGCGTTTGTCGAACTCTCCAGGCTCCAGAAGCAGACAGTGCAATGCGGTTCCCATATCCAGTGCAGACTTTTTCTCTTCGTCTTCTGGTGCTGCCTGAACCCATTTAAGAAGCGCCGGATTCTTGGCAACCATGTCCAGTTGCGATTTACTCACGCCGTCACCGGCGTGGTAGTCTTCGTTGCTGATGTCGAAATAAATTCCCGCTTTCATGCCGCGTCCCTCTGCCCATCAATCTGATCAGCCAGATCCCAGCGGGCGATAATTGCCATTGCCTCGCGACGGTAGGCATCCATCAGTTCTTCGAACTCAGGGCTGTCTTTAGCAGCCTCCAGTACTTCCTGACGAACGCCTTTGCCTGTTACAACGTCGAAAGTTGAGGACAGTTGATGAAGTCGGATGCTCTCAATCAGTTCAACTTGTCGGTCATATAGCTGTTCTGACAGGCGGTAGTCCTTGTCGAATGCCAGCATGATTTTTTGAAGATTTTTCTGCTGATTAACGTTCATTATCAGCCCTCCCATATCTCGTTATCGTTGGCTACATCGCGAGCTTCTTTGCTGACGAAAGCCCACTTAATGCCTTCCTGTAAGGTGCGGAACTTCCAGCTCATGAATCCGCATGCAGTAACGCAGTACCAACCGTTGATGATTTTCCACTGCATAACTTGTTACCTCGGTCTGTTACCGTTGAGGTAATGATTATGCGTATCTGGTTTGATGTCAATAGATATGAGTTAAAAAAATTACCCATAAGGTAATCGCATAGGCAATAAAAAAGCCGCCATGAGGCGGCTTACTTACTGAAAAATATGATTTTATTGTTTGCTTTTTTCGTTCTGGTTGATGACAAATTCAATGTAACTTTCGATCTTTGCCTTCTCTGTTTCAGGTAACAATGCGTAGCGCGAGCGATCATAGTTGATAGTCGCAGGGTCGTGCGGGTGAATCAGTAATTCATAGCCGTGACGCCCGAATGCGGATGCAACATTCTCCAGGGTGGAAATGGAAACGCTGACTTCATTGTTTAACAGGCGGCTGATTGTCACCTGGGCGACGCCGGATGCGCGGTGAAGTTTTCCCTGTGTTGAAAGGTCGCGGCTTTCGCTCATCCAGCGTTCCAGGTTGTGAGCCGCCAGCTGACCAATGTCGCTTGGGCCGACAGGCTGAAACCCCTCCTGAGAAAGCGAGCGATCGATTTGCCTGAGTTCCAAGTTTTTCTGCCATCCGCGTCTGAACACCATTGAATTCACGGTCGATCAAGTCGTTGAGATTTTGCCTGCGGACGTCCTGGATACTTTTCATTTTCTGGAAAATCGCCTCATATATGAATCAGTAGATGATTCAATTTAAAGCAATATTACCCAACAGGTAAATGCACCTCATAGGTAACTATCCTTGATTTTTGTTACCTTATGGGTGAATATTTATTATCTGAAATAAATATCAGGCAATAGCTATGAGCGATAACGGACATTTCGATTTCAAAAAGCACTGGCTTGCACTTACTCCGGATGAGCGTGAAGCCTTCGCACAGGAAGCCGGAACGACGAGTCACTATATCCAGACTCACTTAACAGGTAAGCGCAAAATGCCAGGTAAAGTATTGATGAATGGGCTTTTTAAAGCCTGTAAAACAAGACAATGGCTGCGCTCAAAAGCAGAACTGGCATACTTCTTCTACTCATGATATCCAGCTACAACCCTCTGTAGACCGCCACCTGGCGGTCTTTTCATATCTATTCGCACCTCAAAGGTAATAAAAAACCAAATCTGGTTGATCAAATTTTCCAATTGTGCAAAATATCCAATATCAATAACAAAAAGGGGCGGAAAAATTGAAGATAGTAACCAGAATGGAGGCCGCAAAAGCCGGGTTAAATCGCTATTTCACAGGAAAGCGGTGCCGTCACGGCCATCTCTCTGAAAGGTATGTTCTGAACGGAACATGTGTTGAATGTGCAATGAATAGCGCCAACCGCCATCGTAATGAATTTGCTTGTGCACTAAAGAGTGCAAGAGGGGAAACCTATGGCAAGCAGCTGGATTAAGGTTGAAGTTATCACTCCTGATAAACCTGAAATTTTTCAGATAGCAGAAATTCTGGGTATTGATCCAGATGCTGTTCTTGGAAAGCTGGTTCGTATATGGGCATGGGCTGACCAGCAAACAATAGACGGTAACGCTGGCAGCGTTACAAAAGGAGTACTTGATAGACTCGCTTTTATTACAGGATTTGCTGACGCCCTCATTAGCGTCGGATGGCTTGCTTATCATGACGGCAAACTAATTCTTCCAAACTTTGAGCGACACAATGGAGAATCATCGAAAAAACGTGCACTTACGAATAGAAGAGTGGCAGAGCATCGAAAACGAGTAACGCAAAAAGTAACGCCAACAGCGTTACAAAAGGAGTTACCAGAGGAAGAGGAAGAGGAAGATATATATAAAACCCCACACATAGCGCACGTGCGCGAGGGTGCTCCGACCAGTGAAGCGAACGGTATGCCGTTGCAGGTGGCTGAACCTGAATTTCTGGATGGCCTGAGTGAACCCATCGGGAAATTTCCGATGACCGATGGCTGGCATCCGTCGCCGGATTTTCGACGGCGTGCTGCGCTGTGGGGAACGGCCCTGCCGGAACCGGAATTTACACCTGCTGAACTTGCTGCATTCCGGGATTACTGGATGGCTGAGGGCAAAGTGTTCACGCAGGTTCAGTGGGAACAAAAATTCGCCAGGCACGTAAATCATATCAGGGGAAAATCAAAAAACGCCGGGAAAAGCGATGAGCTTGACTGGAATAACACTGACTGGATAGAAGGGGTGTGGGATGAAATCAACTCCAGAACTTCTCAATGAGTACGATCGCTTACGTGAGCATGGTGTTGCTGTGCATGAAGAGCGGCGTGACAGCAATGGCAAAAAGGAGCAGGTCGCTAGAATTTTCAATGAACTATTTGTCCAGTTACAGGCTGCATTTCCTGCAAGCGTTTCGACCATAAGGGAGCAGAACAAACTTAATGAATTCCGTAAGCAATGGATGCTTGCGTTTCTGGAGAATGGGATCACTACAATGGAACAGGTTAACGCTGGTATGCGCTACGCCCGCGCCAGTGAATCTCCGTTCTGGCCGTCGCCAGGGCAATTTATCAAGTGGTGTAAAGACAGCAAGATGGTTCTTGGCGTCACCATTGACGATGTGATGGCGGAGTTTCACCGGTACAGCAAGGAAAAAAGTTTATATCCTGGTGGTCCCGAAAGATTCCCGTGGCGGCATCCGGTTATGTACTGGGTCGTATGTGATACCCGCCGTGCAATGTATCAGCGCCAGCTTAGCGAGATTGAGGTTGAGAAACACGCGCGCAGGCTGCTCGATGATTGGGCGAAAAAGGTGGCTTCCGGGCAGCAGATACCAGATCCGGTGATCAGCATACAGGCAAAGCCAGAACCCATGAGTACGCCTCCGGACACAGGGAGAGACGTTTACCACCCGCCAGGGCGAAGTTTCGGGTGCATGCCTAACGCCGCCACCACGGGGGGAATAACACCGGCGCAGTGGCTGATGGAGGAATACAGGCGGGGAAAGGCGGCAGGATTTATCAAGTAATACCAGCGCGATAGCGCATTTTTTTACGTCTCAACAATTACCTATCAGGTAATAAAATATTCTAAACTCTATTGATTTCGTGTCTTATGTGGTTTTTAATTACCTTAGAGGTGAATCATGAGAAAACAGATACAGGCTCTTGGTCGACTCAAAACAGGCCAGATGAACAAAACAGAATCTGCGTATTGCCAGCACCTTGAGCTGCGTAAACGTGCAGGGGAAATCGCCTGGTATCGATTCGAGGGTATCAAGCTGCGGTTAGCTGACAACACGTTCTATACGCCAGATTTCGCAGTGATGCTCGCCACCGGAGAGATGGAACTGCACGAAGTGAAAGGTTTCTGGACCGATGACGCCAGGGTGAAAACCAAAGTCGCCGCAGATCAGTATCCGTTCCGAATCATCGGGGTAACGGTTAAACCAAAGAAAGCAGGTGGTGGCTGGAACATCGAAGAGTTCTGAATCGACGATCTTTTTAGTTATCAATGTAATCAATAAGTTATGTGGATAAGCGAGGGTAAAGATGGAAAGTAATATCAAAGGGTTAGTTGCCGCCGGGCATGAGATGGCTTCGGAACTGAAAGCAGAATGTGGTGCCGTTGATATGCGTAGTGTGGCAAAGCTGCTCAGCGATTTTGCAACGCAACTGGAAGTGCAACTGGTGCGTGCTAATGCGCTGGCTGCGGAGAATGCGGGGCTGAAGTCGAACCTGATTTGCTGGGGCGGCGAAGATTCAGGGGCTGTCAGAAGTCCGCTTGATTACGCCCGTGCAGCCGGGCTGGAATCTGGAGAGGAGTTTGAGATGCAAGTGGCAGCCAGAATGCCGAACCTGACTTATCGCGTTGTGTCGAATTCCCGATTCAGAACAACAATAGAACTGGTTGACGGATCATTGCCGGAAACCCCAGCCACCAATGCTTTTCTGGCTGAAGTACGGGCGCAGGGGGTTGAGATGATGCGCGAACACCCATCAATCAAACTTTGCTCTTTGACGCACATATGTGACGAGTTCGCCGCCCAGCTTCGCAAAGGAGGCAACCAGTGAGCAAGATTGACTATCAGGCACTGCGTGAAAAGGCAGAGAAAGCAACGTGTGGGGTGTGGTCGCTCGAATATGGAGAGAGCCGATTTGATTGTGATGATGCGCTAATTCATCGTGACGTTGTTGGATATCTTCCCATTTGCAGAATTGAAGGAGCGCATCCAGAAAGCGGTTTCGATGAAGATTTCCAAATGGAACAGCAGGCCAATGCTGAATTCATCGCCGCAGCCAATCCGGCTACTGTGCTGGCACTGCTGGATGAACGGGAAAGAAACCAGCAATACATAAAACGCCGCGACCAGGAGAACGAGGATATTGCTCTTACTGTTGGGAAGCTGAGAGTTGAGCTTGAGGAGACAAAATCAAAACTCAACGAGCAGCGTGAGTATTACGAAGGTGTTATCTCGGATGGGGGTAAGCGTATTGCTGAACTGGAGAAAAGCGAAGAGCAACTCATTAACGAGCGTGACCATGCTGAATCTGCTTTAGCAGATATGTACTTTGCAGCAACCGGGGATGAGCCGGAGTGGAGCAACTGGTTCGGCTTTTCAGATGCTGTCGATGCCGTGGTTGACAGAATTGCTGATTTAGAAGCTCAACAGCCATCGCCAGTAGTACCGGAAGGACTGGTTAAAGCAGTGCGCTTCTATGAACAGGTTAAGCGTGAAAATCC
>ERZ1505028.461-NODE-461-length-10533-cov-3.343100_pt1 | contig 10533 bp, 8 predicted proteins | sample MGYA00572409_ERZ1505028 | MGnify/ENA primary metagenome ERZ1505028 (study PRJEB39906, sample SAMEA3182112) | gut metagenome | biome: human; feature: gut; material: Stool; isolation source: human stools | place: Canada | collected 2013-05-06 ... | reverse complement strand
CACGACTGCGCGCTGAAGCCGGAGCAGGTGGCGGAGCATATCCTTGTACGCGGCGAAGATATCCCGCTGCAATCTCTGGAGGACTGGCGCAGATATTACGCATGGATGGGCCGGACATCCAAGGTGGCGATGATAGACGGAAAAAACAATGCGGTGAGAGCGGAGCAGCGGCCCCGTCCGGCAGTGCGCCGGACGGGGCCGCTTTGCGGCGGACGCCGGACCGTGCCCAAAGGGGTTGCAAATCCGGGCCGGGCATCGTACAATAGAGTGGCGCGGGGCGCTGTGCTGCCGCGCAAATTGAAACGACAAAGGAGGAAGCGTCTTTGGAACCCGTTGGACGAAGTATGGGATTGCCCGGCAGACAACCGGATCAGACACCACCGGCGGCCGCAGGGCGCTTCGGGCCTGTTTTCTGACGCTCTTTTTCGGGGCGCAGAGCGGGCTGTGCGCGCTGCACGCCCGCATTTGCGTGTTTTGGTTTTGTTTGCCGCGGCGGCGGGCCTCTGATGCCTGCTTCCGCGGCTTTTTGTCCGGGCAGGCACCCCGTGTTCGTCCTCCGACACACAGGAAGAAGGAGGAAACACAAATGGATCGGCAGTATGATTTTGCAGCGCTGGAGGCGCTGCTGAAAAAACGTTCCTTTAAGGCTCTGCGCGAGGCCCTGCTGGAGCTGAACGAAGTGGATATTGCAGAATTTTTGGGACTGCTGAACGGTGAGGAGGCCGTGCTGGCTTTCCGCACGCTGCCCAAGGGCGTGGCGGCCGACGTGTTCGCAGAGCTGGAGCCGGAGACGCAGCAGCTCATCGTCGCCGCGGCGACGGATGCGGAATTGGCCGTCATCGTGGAGGACCTGTACGTGGACGACGCGGTGGATATGCTGGAGGACATGCCCGCCAATGTGGTCAAGCGCATCCTGAAGAACGCCACACCGGAGATGCGCGGCCTGATCAACCAGTTCCTCAAGTATCCCGAGCATTCCGCCGGCAGCATTATGACAGCGGAATTTACAGATCTGCGCCCCACGATGACGGTGGAGCAGGCCATTGAGCACATCCGCCGCACCGGAGAGGACCGGGAGACCGTCTACACCTGCTATGTGGTTGGCCCCCGCCGCAGGCTGCTGGGCGTGGTGACGGTGCGCAGCCTGCTGCTGGCGCGGGACAGCCAGCTCGTCAGCGATGTGATGGAGGACGGCGTCATCTCCGTCGCCACCGGGACGGACCAGGAGGAGGCCGTGCGGCTGCTGCAGCGGTACGGCTTCCTGTCGTTGCCCGTGGTAGACGCGGAAGGACGTTTGGTGGGCATCGTTACCGTGGATGACGCGGTGGACGTTATGGAGCAGGAGGCCACCGAGGACTTCGAGAAGATGGCCGCCATGGCCCCATCGGAGAAGCCGTATCTGAAAACGGGCGTGTTTTCCCTGGCAAGGCACCGCATCGTATGGCTGCTGGTGCTGATGATCTCCGGCATGATCACAGGCGGTATCCTGGGTCGGTATGAGGCGGCCATTGCCGCGATGCCGCTGCTCGTCACGTTTATTCCCATGCTTACGGATACCGGCGGCAACGCGGGCAGCCAGAGCAGCACGCTGGTCATCCGCGGCCTTGCGGTGAACGAGATTACCCTGCGGGATTTTCCCCGGGTGCTGTGGAAGGAGCTGCGTGTCAGCCTGCTGGTGGGCGTGGTGCTCAGCGCGGTGAATTTTGTTCGGCTGATCCTCACCTATCCCGGCAGCGAGATGGTGGCCCTCACTGTGGCGCTGACGATGCTGTGCACCGTGATCGTGGCAAAAACCATCGGCGGCGTGCTGCCGCTCATTGCAAAGGCCTGCCGGATGGACCCGGCCATCATGGCCTCGCCGCTCATCACCACCATTGTGGACGCGGTGTCGCTTGTGATCTATTTTGCCGTGGCGCACCGGCTGCTGCCGCTGTGACGCGCCGGAAAAGCCGCCGCCCCGTGTCCGGGAGCGGCGGCTTTTTCATGCCGGCAGGCAAAACCGCCGTAAAAATGTGAAATCTTTGTTTTGCGGGAATGCTGGGAATAATTGGCGTAAGGTCTGTCCACACTTCGGCCATAGGGAGTGTGAATACCGATGAGATTACTTAAAAAATGCAAGACACTGCGCGCGGCGCTGGGCGGACGCCTTGCCCGCATGGGGCGCCGGGGCCGGTGGGAGCTTTCCGTCCTGCTGGGGCTGGCGCTGGCGCTGAGCCTGAGCAGCTTTACCCGGTTTTCCGCCGCATGTGCGGGTGTACGGGAGGATACGCTGCGCCTGCATATATTGGCCAACTCCGATTCAGAGGCGGACCAGGAACTGAAGCTGGCGGTGCGGGATGCGATCCTTCAGGCGGAGGGCGGCATGTTCGCTGCCGAACGGACAAAGGAAGGGGCGCTGCGCGCCGCCGGGGCGGATCTGGAGGCCATCCGCGCTGTGGCCCAGCGCACGGTGCGTGCCCGCGGATACAGCTACCCTGTAGCGGTTCGGCTGGAGAATATGTATTTTTCCACTCGGGAATATGACGGCTTCACGCTGCCCGCCGGGCGCTACGACGCCGTGCGGGTGGAGATCGGCGCGCATGCCGGGAAAAACTGGTTCTGCGTGCTGTTTCCGCCCATGTGCGTTCCCGCGGCAACATCCGACGGCGGGCAGGACATGTCGGCTTATTCCGGTGCGGAGCAGCAGGCTGTGTGCAGTTCTTATAAGGTCGGCTTTGCGGCTGTGGAATGGCTGGAGGGGCTGAAGGAAAGCCTGTCCGGCCAGGGGGTGCGGACGCTGGCCGAGGCGGACGGGCAGGCGGAACAGGACGACGAAGCACAAGAGGAGGCGGACGGGGCGGAACAGGACGTGCGGCGGGCGGACAAAAAAGAGACCGCCTCCCGCGCCGGGACGGAGCATTCCGGCGGGCGGACGGTCACAACGGCAGATCGCACACAGGCGCAAGCTGCACGTACAGCGGACTGAAGCGGTCGGCCATATAGTCGGGCACGCTGGGGGCGGCGCCGGGCGGGCACAGCGGCAGGCACAGGGAAAAGCACGCGCCGCGCTCCGGCGCGCTACCTGCCAGCAGGCGGCCGCCGTAGGCGCGGGCATAGCGCCGTGCAACCTCAAGCCCAAGGCCCAGGCCGCGGTCCCCGGCGGAGGGCGCGCATCCCGGGCCGTTGTCGGCCACAGTGAGAAGCAGCGTTTCCCCGCGCCGCGCCGCACGCACGGATATTGCGGGCCGCTCGCCGCCATACTGCACCGCGTTGGCCAGCAAATTACCCAGTGCGGCGGCAAACAGCCGCGCATCTCCCATGGCCCACAGAGGCGCCCGAGGCCATTCGGGCACGAACACCGCGCTGCGGCACACACCCGCCGCGCCGCTGACGTAGGCCGCGGCCAGCGCTGTAACGCACACCGGCTGCGGGTGGGGCGGTGCGGTGCAGAGCGCGGCGTGAGCGGCCAGGTTTTCGGCGGTGCGCAGCGTGCGGTAGGCCGCGCGGGCGATGCCGTCCAGCGTGGCTTCGCCGCCGCCGGGGCCGCCCGCCGCCGCACGGCGGGCCGCGGGCAGCAGGGCCAGAAGGTCGGCTGTATCCTCACGCAGATGCGCCGCAAGAAGCGCGCTGTTTGGCGTCGGGGCCATGGGAATCCTCCTTTCCGCATGCGCGCCGCAGGAAGCTGGAGGCGGCGCGCAGGGTCAAACTGCACATAGTGTATGAAGTTTGCACGCCGCTATGTATGGATTGTTACAAAAGTGTAAGAAGTTCGTGTTTTCGGCGTTAAACTTTTATCAAACTCTTGCAGTCCGGCGGCTTTTGGGGTACAATAAGTGATAGTCTTACGGGCAAAATACAGCGCCGCAGGGTGCGGCGCACACCGTGCCTGAATATAAGGAGGATGTACTAATATGGCAGTAAAAGTTGCAATCAATGGCTTTGGCCGCATTGGCCGCCTGGCGTTCCGCCAGATGTTCGGCGCCGAGGGTTACGAGATCGTCGCGATCAACGACCTCACCAGCCCGAAAATGCTTGCCCACCTGCTGAAATATGACACCGCGCAGGGCCGTTACGAGGGCCACACCGTCGAGTCCGACGAGACTTCCATCACCGTGGATGGCAAGAAGATCGAGATCCTGGCCGAGAAAGACCCGGCGAACCTCCCCTGGGGCAAGATCGGCGTTGACGTTGTGCTGGAGTGCACCGGCTTCTTCGCTTCCAAGGCCAAATCCCAGGCCCACATCGACGCGGGCGCCAAGAAGGTCGTCATTTCCGCTCCGGCCGGCAACGACCTGCCCACCATCGTTTACAGCGTGAATGAGAACACCCTGACGGCTGAGGACACCATCATCTCCGCCGCTTCCTGCACCACCAACTGCCTGGCGCCGATGGCCAAGGCCCTCAACGACGCCTATCCCATCCAGAGCGGCATCATGACGACCGTTCACGCCTACACCGGTGACCAGATGATCCTGGACGGCCCGCACCGCAAGGGCGATTTGCGCCGCGCCCGCGCCGGCGCCGCCAACATCGTGCCCAACAGCACCGGTGCCGCCAAGGCCATCGGCCTGGTCATCCCCGAACTGAACGGCAAGCTCATCGGCTCCGCCCAGCGCGTGCCTGTTCCCACCGGCTCCACCACCATTCTGGTGGCCGTCGTCAAGGGCAAGGACGTAACGAAGGAGAGCATCAACGCCGCTATGAAGGCAGCCTCCTCCGAGAGCTTCGGCTACAACACCGACGAGATCGTCTCCTCCGACGTCATCGGCATCCGCTACGGCAGCCTGTTCGACGCCACGCAGACGATGGTCACCAAGCTCGACGACGATACCTATCAGGTGCAGGTCGTGTCTTGGTACGACAACGAGAACAGCTACACCAGCCAGATGGTCCGCACCATCAAGTATTTCGCTGAGCTGGCGTAACCCATGTTTTCCGGCGCTCCCGCTTCTCAAACGAGGCGGGGGCGTTTTTTGTTCTTTGTATCTGCAGCATTTACAGCTTTTTCACACAAAACACACACTGCCGCCTAAAAAGTGGCAGGAATCACGGTTGAACAACGGGGACAAACAGGGTATAATATTTTGTATATTGGGGAACTTTTGGTATCCGTAAAAATGAGCCGGAAAGGAGGGCGCACATGGAGCAGCGGCACATGCAGGAAAAGAGCCGCGGCGCGGCGCGCCCTGATGTGGACGCCCGTGCCCGGGCCATTCAGGAGCAGATCATCCATATCCCGCGTCCGGCGCAGCCCGGCAATGCGCGCCCGGCCGCCCAAAGCACGGCCGGACACCCTTCGGGCGCACAGCAGCGTCCTCCTCAAGCGGCACGCCCCCGGGATGACGCTTGCGCCCAGCGGCGGCGCGCAGCGCCCGCTCCGGCACACACAGCGCCCCGCGGGCAGGCTGCGGGCGGACGCCACTATGCCGCAAAGCCGCGCAAACGCAGGCGCGCGCCAGGCGGCGGTATGTTCTTTGCCTGTGTGGCCGTTGTTATCCTGAGCCTTTCGTGGGTCATCACCACGCTCATAGAGCTGCCCGCCAAGCGCGCGGCGGCCAGCAGTTTGGCTGCTTTGTCGGCTTCTCAGGCTGCTTCCTCTCAGGCAGACGGCAGCGTGGCGCAGACAGGGGAAGCGGTGCTTGGCCCTGTACAGCAAACAGACGCTTCGTATACGCAGCCTTCCGCTTCACTGGTGGCGCTGCCGGAGGCGGGCCGTGTGGATATGAGCTACTTTGACGATGCGCTGTTCATCGGCGATTCGCTGACGCGGGGCTTCCAGGAATATTCCAGCGGCATCCCCAACGCGAAATACGCCGCTTATCTGGGCGCGGGCCCCAAGCAGTTCATGGAGGGCCTTGTGGAAAACATCAGCGGCCAGCAGGTGGCCGCCATAGATGAGATCTTGGCCGCGGCGCCTAAAAAGGTGTATATTCTGCTGGGCACCAATTCCATGGCTACGCTTACCGATGAGGCATTCCTGAAGTATTACAACGATTTCCTTGACTTCCTGCTGCCGCAGCTGCCGCAAGATACGGTGTATTACATCCAGGGCATCCCGCCTGTCTCGGCGGAGAAGATGGCCGGGGACGAAAACTTTTCAGTGGAACGCATCCGGGGGCTGAACGAAAGCCTGGCGAAAATAGCTTATGACAGGGATCTGCATTATCTGGACCTGTTCTCCGCTCTGGCCGACGAAAACGGCGCGCTCCGGGCGGACATTGCTTCGGGCAGCATCCATCTGAACAACGAAGGCTACAATGTATGGCGGGAGTTCCTTGTGACACATACGGCGTACAGCAAGGAGAATCCGTACCTGCCCGGCTCACCTTATTACACGGCCCCGGCGCCCTGACGAAAACACGGCACACGCGCGGACGGCGGAAAACGCCCTGTGGGAGGGACTGGCCTTGGCAGAGAGCACGTTCAAACTGTATAGCAAACGCCGCCGAAGCCGGGCGCTTCTGGCACAGGCGGGCCTTGGCGTGCTCATTGTGGCGCTGCTGTTCGGTATTTCCTATGCTGCGGTAAGGATCATTTACGGCCAGCCGCTGCTGCGCGCGCGTGCCGCCGTGTCCGCCGCGCCGCCGGCACAGCCCGGCGAGGTCCCCGCGCCGGGGCCTGCACTGGAAAGCCAGCCGCATGCGCCGTCCGTGACAGCGGCCGTATCCGTGCAGGCGTGGAACACCGAAACCCCTGTGGAGCGCACGCTGGATGCCGATGTGACGGCCAGTGATGCCCGCCTTCTGGCCGTACCGGAAAACGGGCGTGTATCCGATGACTATTTCCGCGATGCGCTGTTCATCGGGGATTCCGTTACACAGGGCTTCGCATGGTATCCGGAATACAGGGACTGGATGCGTGTGTGCGCCTACAAGGGCGTGAACCCCCAGAGCATCCTGCAAAACTATGTGGGCCAGCGGGCCGATGGCACCAAAATCGAGATGTGGGACGAGATCAACGTCCAGCAGGATGTGGCGAACATCTATATCCTTCTGGGAGCGAACGCGCTGCTGCAGCAGACGGACGATGGCTTTTTGAAATTTTACGGCGAATTGCTGGACAAATTGCGGGTGCGTTTCCCGGATACGCCCATCTATGTGCAGAGCATCACTCCAACGACACAGGAATACGGCGAGAAGAAACCGCAGCTGGAACGGGAGCATCTGAAGCTTATCAACAATGCCATCGCCAAGCTGGCCGTGAGCAAAGGGCTTTATTATGTGGACCTGTGGGAAGTGATGGCGGACGAGAACGGTTACCTGCGGGCGGACCTGGCAGGGAGCGACGGCCTGCACCTGCTCGACGGCTCCAAATACCGCCCGTGGCTGGATTACCTTGCCGCACACACCATATACAGCGCGCACAACGCGCAGTTCGCCCTGGCGGACGGGGGCGCATACCGTTAGCACGCCCGCAAATATCCTTTGGAGGCACCAATTTGGCAAACAATATCAAGCCGTACAAAGTGCACAGCAAACGCCGCCGCAACCAGACGCTTCTGGTGCAGGCGGGTCTTGGCGTGCTCATTGTGGCGCTTTTGTTCGGCATTTCCTATTCGTCGGTGAAGATCATCCACGGCCAGCCTGTGTTCCCGGTGCGCGGCGCGCAGCAGGACGGGGGCCCGCCATCGTCCGAAAGCACGCCGCCTGCGCCGGAAAGCGTATCTACGCCCTCCGGCGGCGGTGCGCAGGAGGTGGGCGGCCGGCCGGAGGCAGCGGCGCCCGTGCAGGCTTGGAACACGGAAGTGCCTGTGGAGCGCACGCTGGAAAGCGACGTTACTGCCAGCGATTCCCGCCTGTTGGCCGTGCCTGCCAACGGCAGGCTGAGTACGGAGTATTTCCGCACGGCGCTGTTCATCGGGGATTCCCTGTCCCAGGGCTTTGCGCTGTATGCACCCACGCGGGATGTGGCAACAGTATGCGCGTATAAGAGCACCAGCCCCAATCAGGTGCTGCAAAATTTTGTGGGCCAGCGGCCGGACGGCTCGCGCATTGAGATGTGGGACGACATCAAGGTGCAGTCGCCAAGCAATATCTATGTGTTGTACGGCACCAACGCGCTCATCAGCCAGTCGGATGAAGCGTTCCTGAAATATTACAGCGATCTGCTCGACAAGCTGCGGGAGCGGTTCGCGGGCGTGCCCATTTATGTGCAGAGCATCACGCCCACCACGGCCGAACAGGGTGTAAAGCAGCCGCCGCTGGAGAACGGCCACATCCGTCTTATCAATAACGCCATCGCCAAGCTGGCCGTGAGCAAGGGCCTTTATTATCTGGACGCACAGGAGGCTCTGGCAGACGCAGACGGAAACCTGCGCGGGGACTATGTGGGAACCTACGACGGCATTCACATGAACCCCACGGGCTATGCGGCCTGGGCGGATTATATCCTGACTCACACCGTATACAGCGATTACAACAAGCAGTTCGTGACGGAGGGGCCGTATGCCTGACGCACCGGCCCCGGTGAAAGATAACAGCAGGGCCCCGGCTGAAAAGCCGGGGCCCTGCTGTATCTGCTGTGAGCCGCTGTCAATCGTGCAAAAGGTTGAGCGTGATCTCGTATTTGCTGTCCACTGAATACTTCTCCGGTGCGCTGGCCTTGTATTTGTTCAGCGCGGCAGTGGATTTCACCGGGTTCTGCAGCGTGCCGGCGCCCGCCACGCAGCCGCCCGGGCAGGCCATGCCCTCCAGCAGGTAGCCGTTCAGCTTGCCTGCCTTGGCCAGCATCAGCATTTTTTTGCATTCCTGCAGGCCCTGGGCGGCCATCACCTTTACCTCGCGGTCCGGGTCCATCTTGTGGATGGCGTTCACCACCGCGTTCGCCACGCCGCCGGAAACCGCAAACCCGCGGCCGTCGGCGGTGGCCTCCACCAACTCGGGCCCAGCGGCCACTTCGGAGAACTTGATGGCCTTCGCCTCAAACATGCCCATCACTTCTTCAAATGTGAGCACGAAGTCCACGTCGCTGCGGATGGTGCGGCGGCTGGCTTCCAGCTTTTTGGCGGCGCAGGGGCCGATGAAGGCGATGCGGCAGTCCGGGTCCTTCTGCTTTTGGAGCCGGGCGGTCAGCACCATGGGGGTCAGGGCCATGGAAATATAGTCCTTGAACTGGGGAAACAGCTTTTTTGCCATGACGGACCAGGCGGGACAGCAGGAGGTGGCCATGAAGGGCTGCTGGGCGGGCACCTTCTCAAGGAAGTCCTTGGCCTCCTCAATGGTACACAGGTCCGCGCCGATGGCGACCTCCACCACATCGTCAAAGCCCAGGAGCTTCATGGATGGCTTCAGCTTTTCAGGCGTCATGTCCGGGCCGAACTGGCCCACAAAGGCCGGAGCCACGGCGGCGATGACACGGTCGCCCTGGTTGATGGACTGGATGACCTGGAAGATCTGGCTTTTGTCCGCGATGGCGCCGAAAGGACAGTTTACAAGGCACATGCCGCAGGACACGCACTTGTCGTAATCGATCTTCGCGCGGCCCAGCTCGTCGGAGCCGATGGCATCCATGCCGCAGGCCTTGGCGCAGGGGCGTTCCATCTTATGGATGGCGCCGTAGGGGCATACGTTGGCGCACTGCCCGCACTTGACGCACTTGCTCTGGTCGATAACGCTTTTGCCGTGCACGATGGACACCGCGCCCTTGGGACATACTTCCACGCAGGGATGTGCCAGGCAGCCCTGGCACATATCCGTCACGTGAAAAGATTTTTCCGGGCAGGCGTTGCAGGCGAATTTGATGATATTGATGAGGGGCGGCTCGTAGTATTTCTCCGGCCGGGCGGCCTCCTCGATACCGGTGGAAAGGGGCGCGTGCTCGTCGATGGGGCGCAGCGGCAAACCCATGGACAGGCGCAGGCGCTCGCCCACGATGGCGCGCTCCAGAAAGATACTGTCGCGGTATTTGCTCACCTCGCCCGGCAAAATCTTGTACGGCAGCTCCTCGACGCGGCTGTAATCGCCGCCTTCGTATGCCATACGGGCCACCTCGGTGAATACCTGGCGGCGGATGTCGGTAACGGAAGAATAAATACCACGCATGTGTGAAAACTCCTTTATCAATCAGGTGTGGACAGACTGTTACAAAAATATCATACCATAGTGCAAAAAGCCGCGCAAGTGCGCGCCGTGACAAAGTTCTTTGCTCCGCACAAAAAAATAGTGGTACATCTGCCCAGCGCCGGGCGGATGCCCCTCGGGGGCTTCTTGTAAAGGCCGGGCGAAGGGCATATAATACGGGAGTGGTATGATTTTCCGGCGCGGCATGCGCCGGCTGTGAGAAAAGGAGAACCCTGTTTTGATTTTGGAACTTTTACTGGACGCGCTGCTGGACAGCGTGAAAATGCTGCCCTTTCTGTTCGCGGCGTACTGGCTGATCGAATATGTGGAGCACCGCCACTCGGAGGGCATCGAAAAAGCACTGGCGGGCGGCGGGCGCTTTGGCTTTGTACCGGGCGCCGTACTGGGCCTGCTGCCCCAGTGCGGGTTTTCGGCCATGGCGGCAAACCTGTACGCCAGCAAGGTGGTCACGCTGGGTACCCTGCTGGCGGTGTTC
>ERZ1505028.443-NODE-443-length-10825-cov-3.291365_pt1 | contig 10825 bp, 5 predicted proteins | sample MGYA00572409_ERZ1505028 | MGnify/ENA primary metagenome ERZ1505028 (study PRJEB39906, sample SAMEA3182112) | gut metagenome | biome: human; feature: gut; material: Stool; isolation source: human stools | place: Canada | collected 2013-05-06 ... | reverse complement strand
TTCGGTACGGATTTCCGCAAACCGGAGAAGACAGAATTTCATCCGGTTACCGCTTCCGGAAAACGTATCTTCATCGAACGTCCGGACGCCCTGCAAAGTGCCGTCCGTATGGGCATGCTTTCCCTGGACCGTAATCATCCGGACTACTTGAAGGCCCGCGTACTGGTCACACTGTTCGGGGGTTATTTTGGCAGTCGCCTGATGTCCAATATCCGGGAAGATAAAGGATACACATACGGTATCTCCGCAGCCATCATGCCCTATCCGGGGCAGGGAGTGTTGGCGGTCAGTGCCGAAGCCGCCAACGAATTTGTGGAGCCTCTTATCGGTGAGGTTTATCATGAAATAGACCGCCTTCAGAACGAGCTGGCTTCCGATGGAGAGCTTTCCATGGTGAAGAACTATATGTTGGGAGACATGTGCCGTAGTTATGAATCTGCATTCTCGCTGGCAGATGCCTGGATTTTTGTGCAGGTATCGGGCTTGCAGGATACCTACTTTGCCGAAGCACTGGATGCTGTCAAGGAGGTTACTCCACAAGAAATCCGTGAACTTGCAGGGCGGCATTTATGCAAAGAGAAATTAAAAGAAATAGTGTGCGGCAAAAAAATGTCATAAAAAGCGGGAGTTATCGCATCATTTTACCGGATAAATCCTACCTTTGTCAATTATCAACTATCAATTATCAATTAATGAAATATCTATATACTGCACTCATTCTGGCTTTCTTATGCCAAGGTGGAGCCACTGCCCAGGAAAAAAAAAGCGGCTTTTTCGATAAAGTGAAAAATACATTCTCTTCGGAGATAAAGATAGGTACCTATACGTTCAAAGATAACGGGGCCGTCTATACCGGTGAAATAAAAGGCCGCAAGCCCAATGGAAAGGGGAAGACCGTTTTCAAGAACGGCGACGTCTACGAGGGTGAGTATGTGAAGGGCAAGCGTGAAGGCTACGGTACATATATGTTTCCCGACGGTGAAAAGTATGAGGGGCAATGGTTTCAAGACCAGCAGCATGGCAGGGGTATCTACTATTTTATGAATAACAACCGTTATGACGGCATGTGGTTTCAGGATTACCAGCACGGTAAAGGAACCATGTACTATTACAATGGTGATATTTATGAGGGCGACTGGGTGAATGATAAACGCGAAGGCCAAGGAACGTATACCTGGAAGAACGGTTCCAAGTATGTAGGCTCGTGGAAGAATGACAAGAAAGACGGCAAAGGAACACTGACCTGGAATGACGGTTCCAAATATGACGGAGAGGGGAAAAATGATGTCCGGGACGGTAAAGGAACTTTTGAATATGCCAACGGCGACAAATATGTAGGTGACTGGAAGGACGACATGCAGCATGGCAAAGGTATTTACTTTTTCCATACCGGCGACCGTTACGAAGGTTCTTATGTTCAAGGTGAACGTACCGGAGAGGGCATTTATTACCATGCCAGCGGCAACAAGTATGTGGGCAGCTTCAAGGATGGAAAGCAGGAAGGGCACGGCACATTTACGTGGGCAAGCGGCGCCGTTTACGAAGGTAATTGGAAAGATAACCAACGTGACGGATACGGTACTTACAAATGGAACGTAGGTGACTCTTACGAAGGTGAATGGAAAGACAATAAGTTCAACGGCCAAGGTACCCTGATTCAGACCGATGGAACCAAATATAAAGGCGGTTTTGTGAACGGTATGGAAGAAGGTAGCGGTATCCAGGAGGACAAGAACGGAAACCGTTATGAAGGCTTCTTCAAACAAGGCAAGAAACACGGTCCGTTTGTAGAAACAGACAAGAACGGAAAGGTGATACGAAAAGGAACCTACAAGATGGGAAGGCTGGAGAATGAGAATTAAAAATTAGAAATTAAAAATTAAAGGCTGCGCAATGTTCACTTCAGAACCGCGCAGCCTTTAATTTTTAATTTCTAACCGCTCCGCGGTTAGATAATGTATTGTGAACTGATTGATTCATTGTTCATCACCCGCTTGATGGTTTCGGCGAACATATCGGCAATGCTCAACTGTTTAACCTTGTCACATTTTTTAGAGTAGGGGATACTATCAGTAAATACCATTTCCGTTAGTGCGGATTCTTGTACACGGAAAGAAGCAGGGTCGGACATTACGCAGTGGCTGGCAATGGCACGGACAGATTTGGCTCCTGCTTCCAGCATGATGTTGGCAGCCTTGGTAATGGTTCCTGCTGTATCTACAATATCGTCTACCAATACTACATTCTTGTCTTTTACATCACCGATGATTTGCATGGTGGCAACCACGTTTGCTTTTTCGCGTGTCTTGTTGCACAATACCAGGGGTACACCGAGGTATTTGGAGAATGTGCTGGCGCGTTTTGAACCGCCGACATCCGGGGTGGCGATTACCAAGTCTTCCAGTTTCAAGGATTCAATATAGGGGAGGAATACTGCTGATGCATACAAATGATCCACCGGAATATTGAAGAAACCTTGAATCTGGTCTGCATGAAGGTCCATCGTAATCAGACGGTCGATACCTGCAACAGAGAGCAGGTCGGCCACCAGCTTGGCGCCGATGGAAACACGGGGTTTGTCTTTTCTGTCCTGACGTGCCCAACCGAAGTAAGGGATAACGGCTACAACGCTTTTTGCCGATGCTCTTTTAGCAGCATCAACCATCAGCAGAAGTTCCATCAAGTTGTCAGAATTAGGGAAGGTTGATTGAACCAGGAATACATGCGAGCCACGGATAGATTCCTCATAAGAGACTGCAAACTCACCATCTGCAAAATGGGTGATGTTCATCTTTCCCAGAGGGCAATCAAGGCTAGCGCAGATTTTCTCTGCAAGGTATCTCGAATTTGTTCCGGAGAATACCATAAAGGGTGCTTTTTCGCTCATTTGTGTAATAGATGTTACCTATTTGTTAATTTGCATGCAAAGGTAGGAATTTCCCGTTACATAAAACAAGAGTTATTGTATAAAAATTATTTTTCTTTCCCGGATTTATTCGTAGCTTTGCTTTATGAAACGACTTTCTTTTATATGGTTTGCGGGGTTGTTGTGCCTTTGTACAACAATGGTTTCGTGTGTGGGAACGGCACCCATGAAGGAAGTACGCCTTATCGACTCTCTAAACCAGGTGGCTTATGCTTTTCGTTATAAAAACCTGGATTCATCCTGCCATGCGGCATCAAGGGCCTACCGTGAAGTCAGCCTCTATAAACAAGGAAAAGCGGAAGCATCCAATAATCTGGGCTTTTGTGCTTTTATGCGCATGGATTTTGAGCAGGCCGAAAAGTTTCACATGGATGTCTATAATCTGACCAAGAATGAACTGGAACTCCTTATTGCCGACATCGGTTTGATGAAGATTTATCAGCGGACGGCGTTGAACAAGGAGTTCTACGATTATCGCAATAGTGCCTTGCACCGTATGAAAAGAATAGCGGAGGATGACAATCTGTTTGTGGACCAACACGAGCAAATGCGTTTGAATTATGCCCGTTCGGAATTTTATATTGTATCTGCTGTGTATTATTATTATTTGCAACAGCGTCCGGAAGCTGTAGCCTCTATTAATGAAGTTACTAAAAAACAAGAGTTGCTGGCAGATACCAATCAGCTGTTGTATTATCACTACATCAAAGGTTCTGCTGCCTTATGCGAGGGTGAGACACCGGATGAGCGAAGACTGAGAGAATTTGATGAGCTCTATACCGCATGGCAGTTGGCTTCGCGCAAGGGCTATCTTTACTTTGAGGGCAATGGAGTGCAGGGACTTGCCAACTTGATGGCTTCACCGGATAATTACGCATTTTTTCAAGACCGCCGCTCCCATGCCTTGACACGTTTTGGAGTACCGGTAGATTCGCTGCTTCCCATGCGTCTGGGGCAGTTGGCATTGCAAAAATTCAGCCAATACAAGGATTTGTATCAGATAGCAGGTGCATATGTATCTATCGGCAAATACCTGAATGCCCACAGTCACTATACAGAAGCTCTTGACACGCTAAAACTTGCTCTGGAATGTGTAAATGACCATCACCGCCTTTTCTATGACTGCCACGATAGTTTGGACTGGCTGAAAGCATTTGACCGTCGAGATACGATTTGTGCGGAGAAGGCATGGATGGAGCAGAAACTGAAAACCGTGCCCGAGTGGATTTCACGTATTCGTGAACAGTTGAGCGTTTCGTATGCAGGACTCGGAATGAAAGAAAAATCAGACTATAACCGCAATATTTACCTGGATATCCTTGAAGATACACGCCAGGATAAAGAACTGGAAAGCCGCTATCAGGCATTAGAAAAGGAGGCGGGGCAACTCAACGTCGTGTTGTCACTGGTCATTGTGGGCTTCGTGCTTGTATCCCTCTTCTTCTGGTTTTTCAACAAGCGTTCCAAAGACCGGAACAGAGTGCATCTCCGCCGTCTGCAGCTGATGCTGGATATCTGTCAGAAGATAACGGCATCCATTCCGGCAGATGCACAGACTGAGGAGGAAATCGTCGACTCTATCCGGACGGCTGTCTGCCCGGAATTGGAAAAGCTGTTTGGAGTGAAGGATATCCGCATAGACAACGGGCAATTAGTGTTCCCGCGTCGGATGAGCAAGGATGAGCAGGCGATGGTACGGGTGATAACTCCCTATATCCGATGGGCAATCGACAACGGCATGACGTCCATCTCCCTTGGCGACGAACGCCGCAGACTGGAAAAGCAACGCTACATTTACGAGCAGCACATCGCGGGGAACAAACGGCAAAATCTGATAAAGAAAGCATGTATGGCTATTGTCAACGGAATTCACCCGTACATAGACCGTATCATCAACGAAGTGCAGAAACTGACTCAAAAAGGATTCATCAAAGAGGAGCGGATCAAAGAGGAGAAATACCAGTATATCGACGAGTTGGTTACTACCATCAATGAATACAATGATATTCTTGCCCTTTGGATAAAGATGAAGCAAGGAAGCCTTAGCCTGAACATAGAGACGTTCGAATTGAATGAACTTTTCGAGCTGCTCAGGAAAGGAAGCCGTACATTCGAGATGAAGAGACAGTCGTTGGAGGTGCAGCCTACGGATATCCGGGTAAAGGCAGACAAAGCCCTTACATTGTTTATGATAAATACACTGGCGGAGAATGCCCGTAAATATACCCCTCAGGGCGGTATGGTGAAAGTATATGCACGGCAGGAGGAAGATTATGTGGAAATCTCGGTAGAGGATAATGGTTGTGGATTGTCACCGGAAGATGTAGCCCGCATTGTGGGAGAAAAAGTATATGACTCGAAAGCCATCGGTATGAGTGACGCTCCCGACAAGGAGGAATTGAGGAAGAACAAAGGAAGTGGCTTTGGACTGATGAACTGTAAGGGCATCATTGAAAAATATCGCAAGACGAATGATTTGTTCAAGGTCTGTCTGTTTAATGTGGAGAGCGGGCTGGGAAAAGGCAGCCGTTTTTATTTCCGTCTGCCTGCGGGTATCCGTAAGTCCGTGTCGGTGTTGCTCGTCGTGTTGTCTTTGTGCATGTCATCCTGCCGGCATGCTGTGGAACAGCCTGCTTCCGGAGAGGTGTTACCGGATTCTTTGGCACTGCTTGCACAGAATGAATACGAAGCTTTGCTGGACGAAGCCTCCGATTATGCCAATGAAGCTTATTACTGCAATGTAGACGGAGAATACGAACTGGCTTTACAATACATAGATTCGGCAATGTATTGCCTGAACGAACATTACAAGCAATACGCCCATCCTATACATCGCTATATGACGCTGACGGGAGACGGGGCGCCTGCGGAACTGGATTGGTGGAACCAGATGTTCAATTCGGATTTCCATGTAATTCTGGATATCAGGAATGAAGCGGCAGTCTCATTTCTTGCATTGAAGCAATGGGATGACTATAGTTATAATAATGCTGCCTACACTACCTTGTACAAACTGTTGGGAGAAGACCAATCCTTGGAAGAATATTGCCGGCAGCTGGAGCGTTCCACCAACAACAAGATGGTGGGCATTTTGCTGGCGGTGATTTTGCTGTTCGTATTGCTGTTGGGATATTACATACTCTACTTCCGTAAACGTCTGGTGAACCGCTGGAATCTGGAGCAAGTACTGGAAATTAATGGAAAGGTGTTCAATGCCTCCTTGTTGCCGGTTTCGGATACGGAGGAAATGTTGCAGCGTGAGGAGGATACATTGAAGGAAATCCCGCGGCAGATTGTAGGTTCCGCTTTTGATGCAGTGAACGAACTTTTGAGTATCGACCGGTTAAGCATAGCTGTATACAACGAGACTACACATAAGCTGGAATACACTTCCAATCCAGTGGAAGATACCGCCGTGGACGAGTTGCCTATCTGGAGGAAATATATGGAGAATTGCTTTGAGCAGCAAGTGTACATATCGGAAAAGGGTATACAAGCATTGCCGCTTGTTGTGGATGCGGGAAATATGTGTCGTTGCATAGGTGTGCTGTGTCTGGAACGCAGGGAAGGTACGGAGCAGGAGACCGACCATTTGCTTTTGGAACTGATAGCCCGTTATGTCTCCATTGTAATCTTCAATGCAGTGGTTAAGTTGGCTACGAAATACCGGGACATCGAAGTGGCTCAAGATGAAGCCCGGCGAGCTTCCTGGGAAGACAGTTTGCTGCATGTACAGAACATGGTGCTGGATAATTGTCTTTCGACCATCAAGCATGAAACGATTTATTATCCGAACAAGATAAAGCAGCTGATAGGGAAACTGCGGTCCGGTAAACAGACAGAAGCGGAGGAGCGGGAAACGGTGGTTGCCATCAGCGAATTGATAGAGTATTACAAAGGTATCTTTACGACACTCAGTTCATGCGCTTCCCGCCAGTTGGAAGAGGTGACTTTCAGGCGTGCGACAATATCTGTGCCGGAACTTATGGCTACTGCCGGGAAATATTTCCGCAAAGTGTATAAGGGAAACAAGGCGCATATTGATTTTAAGATACAACCGTTGGAAGGACGGATTACCGGTGACTGGAACCAGTTGCGTTTCCTGCTTGAAAACCTGATAGACGAGGCTTGCTCCGTAACTCTGGATGGAGCTGTCTGTCTGTCGGCCCGGGAAGATGGGGAATTTATACGTTTTCTGTTTACAGATATGCGCAGGGAAAAGACCCGTGAAGAATTGAACCAATTGTTCTATCCCGACTTGTCCCGCATGACGGCCGGTGAGAAAGGAGAACTGTATGGTACGGAATATCTGGTGTGCAAGCAGATTATCCGCGACCATGACGAGTTTGCCGGACGCCGGGGATGCCGTATCAATGCCGAACCGGGAAAGGAAGGAGGTTTTACAATATATTTTACGCTACCGAAAAAATGAAATATGGAAGACAAAAAATTTAAAGTAATCATCGTTGAAGATGTCAAGTTGGAGCTGAAAGGGACGGAAGAGATTTTCCGCCATGAAATTCCCAATGCGGAGGTAATAGGTACTGCTATGACTGAGCAGGAGTTCTGGACATTGATTGAAGCCGGCGTACCGGATCTTGTTCTGCTGGACTTGGGATTGGGAGGTTCGACCACAATCGGGGTGGACATCTGCCGGAATATCTTCAAGCGTTATCCGGGAGTACATGTGCTGATATTCACGGGAGAAATATTGAATGAGAAGTTATGGGTGGACGTACTTGAAGCCGGTGCCGACGGCATTATCCTGAAAACCGGAGAGTTGCTGACCAAAACCGATGTGCAGGCAGTGATGGACGGCAAGAAGCTGGTCTTTAACTATCCGATACTGGAGAAGATAGTGGAACGCTTCAAGAAATCTGTCCTAAATGATGCAAAACGTCAGGAAGCAATCATAAGCTATGATATTGATGAGTATGACGAGCGTTTCCTCCGTCATTTGGCACTGGGCTATACCAAAGAAATGATTGCCAATCTTAGGGGAATGCCTTTTGGAGTCAAGTCGCTGGAGAAACGGCAGAATGACTTGGTCGGCCGTCTTTTCCCGCCTAGTGAACGGGTGGGGGTGAATGCCACTCGTCTGGTGGTGCGTGCATTGGAACTTCGAATCCTGAATATAGACAATCTGGAAGCCGACGATGAGTAAACTCCGAATGCCACATCCCGCTACGATGTTCTTCCTGCTGACGCTGGCAGTCATCCTCCTTTCATGGATATTCGATGTCTATGGCCTGAGCGTGCTGCAACCGCAGACTGGAGAAGTAATACGGGTGCAGAGCCTGCTGAGTCCGGAGGGCATACGCTGGCTGCTGCGCCATGTCATAACCAATTTTACGGGATTCGCTCCGTTAGGGCTGGTGATTGTGGCTATGTTCGGAATAGGGGTGGCACAGCATTCGGGTTTCATCGATGCATGTATTCGCAGGGGGGTACGACGTCCACGTGATCCTTGGCGCATTATTCTGCTGGTTATTGTCTTAGGACTGTTGTCCAATATAGTGGGAGATGCAGGATATATCATTCTGTTGCCGATAGCTGCAACTTTGTTCCAGTCCGTCGGTCTGCACCCCATTGGAGGTATAATTACAGCTTATGTTTCAGTCTCTTGTGGCTATAGCGCTAATGTGTTTTTGAGTACATTAGACCCCATGATTGCCTCTGTAACGCAAGAAGCGGCTGATAGGATGAATATTGCTCCGGGGCAGACTGGACCGCTGTGCAATTATTATTTTCTCTTTGTTTCCACGTTCCTGCTTGCATTCATCATTAATCATATTACCCGCAGGAGCTTGTTGCCGCACTTGGGAATGTATGCAGGGGATATTCATTTTAATGGCTACAAACAACTGTCCCGCAAGGAACGGAGAGCTATGTTGGGAGCTGTATTTGCAGGCTTGCTGTATATTGCCATTATTCTGTGGGCTACATTCTCTTCATGGGGGATATTGCGGAGTGTCAATGGTGGGTTGATTCGTTCTCCGTTTATAGTTGGTATTCTGTTTTTGCTTTCGTTTGGAATAGGTTTGATGGGGATGGTCTATGGTTTTGCCTCCGGCCGATACCGTACGGACGGTGATGTGATAGAAGGACTTACGCAGCCGATGAAACTGCTGGGCGTTTATTTTGTGATAGCTTTCTTTGCCTCACAGATGTTTGCTTGTTTTGAATATTCCCACTTGGACAAGTGCATTGCCATTTTAGGCGCTAATCTGCTGTCCTCCGCCTCTTTGAGTAGTTTATGGATATTGATTCTCTTCATTCTTTTTACGGCACTGGTCAATCTCTTTATGGTATCTGCCACAGCTAAATGGGCTTTTATGTCTTTCATTTTTGTTCCGGTATTGGCAAGTATGGGCATTTCGCCGGATATGACCCAATGTGCGTTCCGTATAGGTGACAGTGCAACAAATGCCATAACACCTTTTATGTTCTACATGCCACTTGTCTTGACCTATATGCAGCAATATGATAGGCAATCCACTTATGGTTCACTACTGAAGTATACTTGGAGATATTCTTTAGTCATTCTATTGGCATGGACTGCCTTATTTGTACTTTGGTACATCAGCGGTTTGCCATTAGGACTGTAATGTCATAACCAATGAACAGCCCGCTTTCGATAACCCCGGTAATGGCTTTCAGTTTCTGTTCCAAATCAGGAACAATGTTGCTGAGATGAATGTCAAGAATGAAATTACCGCTTTCGGTAAATACCGGACCGTCTTTTCCTTCTGCAAGACGTAGGCTGATTTTTGAAGCTCCCAATAAGCGTATCTCGTTTTCCACATGGGAGAGAGCATGTGGAAATACTTCCACCGGTATGGGGTATTTGCTCCCCAGTTTGCTGACAAGCTTGCTCTCATCGACAATGATGTAAGTCTTACCACTGCTTTTAATGAGAAGTTTCTCCTTAAACATGGCTCCACCACGTCCTTTGATGAGGTTATTATGCGGATCCACTTCGTCTGCACCGTCGAATGTCCAATCCGGACGCTTATTCCACAGAGTAGTTTGCGGCAGGCCAAGCTGTATACATGTCATCGAAATTTCGGCAGATGCCGGAATGATTTCTATATGCAAAGATTCTTGTTTAACTCGTTGAGCTAATGCAAACAAAGTGAGATAAACGGTAGAGCCGGAGCCTGCTCCTATGACATCACCGTCTTTGGCCAGTCCGGCAATCTCCTGGGCTACCAATTCCTTACTCGCCTTATTGCTGATTTTATTTGACCATTGCAATTCTTGTATCAACTGATTTTCCCATTCCATCTCTTTAAAATTTAGTTGTTATTACTCTTTCATTCATTTTCGGGTCAATGCTACTTTTCCTACTTGAATATTCCTCCATATTTTTACTTTTTATAATTAGTAACATTGATAATTTGCAAAATGTTTTAATACATCTGTATATAAATACCGTGTATCTTATTTGTAAAGGTAACTAATCATTACTTTTTATGTAGCAAATGAGCCTTTTATACATAGGTAACGAAAAAAGGTGATACAAAAATTTGCAATATTCGTAAAAAAGCGTACCTTTGCACCGCAATTAAGGCTGGTTCCGTAGCTCAGCTGGATAGAGCAACGCCCTTCTAAGGCGTGGGTCTTGCGTTCGAATCGCAACGGAATCACAAGGAAAAAACCGCAAATGGCTAATAAAAAGCTTTTGCGGTTTTCTTGTTTTAGAATTAGAAAATGTCCGCATTTTGTCAGCATAGGTTGTAATGGGAAACAAATTGGAGTATTTGGTTTACATTGCAGGCAAGATTTATTTGCGATACCTGGAGAAAAAATTATCAATCCAACGGACTAGATATACTATAATAACTCCGGCTATGACCATACTGATAATACGTACCAACATAATTTGTAGAATTAAAG
>ERZ1505028.365-NODE-365-length-12356-cov-3.265426_pt1 | contig 12356 bp, 8 predicted proteins | sample MGYA00572409_ERZ1505028 | MGnify/ENA primary metagenome ERZ1505028 (study PRJEB39906, sample SAMEA3182112) | gut metagenome | biome: human; feature: gut; material: Stool; isolation source: human stools | place: Canada | collected 2013-05-06 ... | reverse complement strand
AATGAAAAGAGGTTTGCCGGGAGCTACATTCCAGACAGCCTGGTCCGGAGCCAGTGGCCAGTCATGATACCATCCCATATATTTGTTGATGGCTACCATGTCCAGGATGTTGATAATGGAGTCATTCATCTCAAAGTTCCGGCTTTCGCGGTTGAAGCGTACCAAATCGAAGGCGGCCGTAATCAGACGGGTTGAGTCGATGTCCAGGCAACATTGTTTCATGTGTTTCAGAAATTCATTGCGCGGGGCGGAAGTGGCTGTTTCATTGGCAATCCCCCAAAAGGCAACGGAACAACGGTTTTTGTCGCGCATCACCATCTCTTTAATCATTCTGCCTGCTTTCTCACGGGTAGCGGTATTTTTGAAGTCAATCCCTTGCCAGATAGGTATCTCTTCCCATAAAAGAAATCCCATTCTTTCTGCCAGGCGGACAGTATATTCATTTTGTGGATAATGTGCCAGACGAATCATGTTGGCACCCAGCTCTTTGGCTTCGGACAACAGCATTGTTGCGTCCGCTTCAGAGAAGGCACGCCCGCGGCGTTGCGGAATTTCCTCGTGGAAGCTGATACTGCGCAGGAAGATGGGCTGGTCGTTCAGATAGATATCTTCGCCTTTTACATAAAGGTTACGGAAACCAATTTGCTCGTTGAGCCGGTCACTTTCCGAAGTGATGGTTACATCATACAGCTTTGGAGCATCCGGTGACCAACGTTGCAGTTTTTTGGTTTTGATAGTGGCCTGAGCAATTCCGTTGGCATCGGTAGTCATGTTCTGTCTGATGCCCAATTCGGGGATGGCGACTTGTACGTTGATGCCAGGCTTTGCTTCGGATAAGGTTACTTTGGCACGAATCAGGTTGGATTGTACCTTGTCCAACTGGATGAAATGGTCTTTGATGTAGCTTTGTGGAACGCTTACCAACATTACATCGCGTGTGATGCCGCCGTAATTCCACCAGTCAAAGGACATGGCAGGGATGGCATCCGTGGTGCGGGTATTGTTGACTTTCACCACCAGGAAGTTGTCCTTTTGCTTTACCTTATCTGTGATTTCCACCTGGAAGGGAGTGAATCCGCCTTCATGACTGGCTATTTTCTCCCCGTTCAGATATATTTTGCTACGGTAACTTACCGCACCGAAATAGAGAAACAAACGTTTGCCGTCAGTCTTTGGGGTATCGAAAGAGCGTCCGTACCATACTGTTCCTTCATAAAATTTCAACTCGGGCATTTGTGAATTGAAATCGGCAGGTACATTCAGGACCAAACCTCCGTCGAAAGAGTATTCATAAAATTGCTTGTTGTCTTGAGGTTTTCTGTTTTTGTATACCTGCATCCTTTCTCCTTGGTCATAAAGGTCTACAATGGCTCCCCACTTCCCATTCAGTAGCTGGTAATTGCGTCCGTAAACATTGGACAATAAGTCTTGTGCTTGTGACTTGCCTCCCAGTACAGACACTGCGAGCAAACAAGTAATCATTAATCTTTTAATTTTCATAAATCGTATGTATCAGTTAACGTTTAAAAAGCCTATGAATTATTCTTTGTATATTTTCAATGCGCATCCGCCTCCTTGTGCCATTTTGACGGTCAGTTTACGGGATGCAGGAATGTCTGTGACGGTCTTTTGGTAGTCGGAAGCCAGGCGGTTGGCATTCACTCCGTCATGAAACATTTCCGCTTTCCATCTGCCTGCACCGAGGAAAGAAAGGTCCAGTGTCAGAGTACGTGCATCCCAATTGGTCAGGGAGCCGACATACCAGACATCTCCTTTCCTGCGCGCCATTGTAATGCATTTTCCAATTTCTCCGCTCATGGCTATTGTTTGTTCCCAAACGGTAGGGATGGTAGCGATGAATTCCGTGCATTCTTCTTCACGGTCGTAATTGGTGGGACTGTCGCACAACATGTTCAATGGTGATTCAAATACTACATATTCAGCTAATTGGCGGCAACGGGTTCCCTGGCTCATTGGGGTATCCATTGAGGAGTGGTAACACCGTTTGTTGGCATTGTGCATGGCGCCTTGTGTATAGTCTACCGGTCCGGCCAGCATACGGATGAATGGCATGGTGACATCGTAGGTTACCTGGTCGGTATGGATGTCACTCCACTTCATCTGTTCCAGCCCGTGAACGGCTTCATAGTTGATGACATTGGGATAAGTGCGGTTCAGCCCGGTAGGTTTGTACGTGCCGTGAAAGTCTACCATCAACTTATATTTAGCGGCAGTTTCGGCAGCCCGGTAGTGGAAGTCTACCATTTCCTGGTCATCCCTGTCCATAAAGTCAATCTTGAATCCCTTGATGCCCATTTCGGAATAGTGCCTGCATACATGTTCCATGTCGCGGGCAAAGGCATGGTAGCCTGCCCAAAGGATGAGTCCTACATTCTTTTGCCTGGCATAGGCCGTGAGCTTCTTTAAATCAATTTCCGGTACAATTTGGAAAAGGTCAGCCTCGAGGTTGACAGCCCAGCCTTCATCCAGAATCACATACTCGATGCCATGCCGGGAGGCGAAGTCGATATAGTGCATGTATGTTTCATTGTTTATTCCAGCTTCGAAATCCACGCCTTTGATTCCCCAATGGTTCCACCATTCCCAGGCCACTTTGCCCGGACGTATCCATGAGATGTCTTTCATGCGTGATGGAGCAGCCAGCTTATAAACCATATCGTTATCTGCCAGCTCCTTGTCATTTCTTGCCACAACAATGATGCGCCAGGGCAGTTTGGCTTTCGGCTGGCAGGAAGCAATGTAGTTTTCACGCTCTGTGACCAATATTTGCAGTTGGTTATGCCCGCCTTGTTTTTTTGTTTTGGGGACGGCGGCAAAAGCGGAAGTGAGTGCTGTTCCCCCGTTCCTGTTGATGAGGAACATGCCCGGATAGCTCTCCACGTCGGATTCGGCAATACAAAGTTTACGGCCGTTTTCCTGCTCTATTACCACGGGGGTAAACATCAGTCTTTGGGGGGGCAGTCCGGATAGCTCTATATGTGTATAGGTGTTTTCAAAAGAGTTGGAGAACTGGGCCTCTATCGGTTGTTTATCGCCATCTTTTACATAAGGGACAATCGATTTGTAGTCCTTGTTGAAGTTGAAGGCGGCTTCTTCGTTTGTAACTTTGAACGGTCTGTTTCCGGTCGCTGCGAACCGGTATGCCATTCCTTCATTGTACATCCTGAAAATGAGGTTGAAATGTTCCCGGAAACTTAACGTCATTTCATTATAGGCATCCTTTACTTCACTGCGCTTGTAGAAAGGAGAGGGAATCACCTCATTTGCCTGGCGATGGCTGACTCTCTTAAGATGGGAGCCGTTACCCCAGACTGTCCCATTATCCAGATGTACTGATAAGGGAGAGGGGGCTACCAATGTATGCCCTTCTTCCGTCAGCTCGTAAGTGATCCGGTTACCTATATATAAGGTAACCTCCAACTTGCCGTCCGGTGAGTTCAGACGATATTCCTTTTGTCCGAACATGTTCGGGATGATGAAAAGCAGTGTTGTGAGTAAGAAAAGTGTTCTCATGTCGTTATTTATTTTAGCGTTTGTTTTTAATTTCATACTTGTAGACAACATAGTCATTGATTGATGGCAGAGAGATTTCCAGCCTTCCTTTCTTTCCGGTTACTGTTGTCATAGCTTTGCCGTGTCCCATCAGTGGGGTACATCTTACAGTGACACCTTCTGGCAGCCAGGTTTCGACTTCTGCAGTCCCTTCTGGATGATTTTCACGGTACACAATCAAGTATCCTCTATCTTTCTTTAGAGACTGGAAGCCGGTCCAAGAGCGTCCCGACGGTTCATCTCCTATGGGTAGGATAGTGCCGGAATGCATGTCATGCTGAAATTTCTTGTAGGCTTCTGTATGTTCCCGTAATGTAAATGCTTCCTCGGGTAGATTGGTACCTTCCATCCAGGCAAGCGGCTGTCCTGCTAAAGTCGTAGCAAACAGATATTCAAATGAATAGTTTTCCGGAGCGAAGACTTCTCCTTTATATTTATCCGTATTTCTCCATTTGTTCAGGAACTCTATTTGCAGCTTTTCTGCCGGAACATATTTGGAAAGCATCCAGAGGTTACGCAAAGTCCAGTAAGGATAGTAGTTCTGCCAGTCGGTATAACGGTTTTCAAGAAAGATATTTCCATATTCATTGAACATGTGGTAGCCTCCGCGGCGGCTGGCTGTCGCATCAAGGTTGAAAATCACTTCCTCGTCCGTCTCTTCCAGCACTTTGTTGAATAAGCGGTGCAGGTTTGTTTCGGCTTCTTTACTGGGAATGGTGAGCCCGTCTATCTTGAATACTTTGATGCCGTATTCGCGATAGAGGCTGATGAGTGCTTGCGCATCTTTCTGCCAATCGGCAAAATCATTTTGTATGCTGGGATTGAACCAAAGACCGATTTCAATACCTAATTCCTTGCCACGCTTTACGATGGGATGCAAACCACGTGGATACTTTTGCGGATCGGGTTTCCAGTAGTCTTTATTGTTCCAAATGTTCTTGAATGAACCGCGGGCTACAGCTGAATTAGGGCTTTTACCTATTTGCCAGCCATCATCAATCTGGAAATGGGTGATTCCCAGACGGGCGGCGCGTTCCAGTTCTTTCAAACAGAAGGATTCGTTTACTTTTGAGTCCTGGCTACGGTCTCCCCAGGTGTTCATCATAATCATCTCGTCGCGGTCGGCCCGGTAAGTACGTATATTCTTCTGATATGAACGAAGCGCTTGTAGTCGGCTCAGTTCACCTTCTCCGTATATTCCCAATACGCATCCGTATGTTTTGGTCCAACGGTCGGGAGTCACGTCTTTCTCGGTAATGCCCAGGCCGGTTACTGTAAACTTCCCGAAATCGGTCAGAAAATCCTTTCCTTGATAGGCTAATTGTATCGAAGAGCAGGGAGCCTCTTTTAAAAAGAAGATGCCACAGTTGTCCTCACCATTAAAGGCAAACAGCAGATTGCCGCGATATCCCAGTTATTGTGCCAGTCGGTAACATCGGAAAATTCCACGCTGCGGGCGTGCCAATGTTGTCCTTGGAAATGGAACTGGTCTAGTACAGCGGTTACTTCTTTAGATTTCATGTCTTCGGCGAATTCAATATTCTTCCGGTCGGCTGCACTAACTTCTCTGCCTCCGAAAATACTGTTTACTGTTCCTCTGAGGTAGGTGTCGCAGGCTATGGCTGGACAATCATCATAAATACGATATACCCGTTTTATATCTAGCTTCTCCAGGCTGAAAGAAACTTCTACTTTCAGATAAGCGGGAAATATTTTAGTCTCTTTTACGGGAACTACTTTGAGTGAACCGTTTGATGGTTGCGGCAAATCTTTCGTTACTCTGAAATCTGGAATAAGGCTGTGGTTCTTCCATGATTTTCCATTACTCTTGTCGGTCAGACGGTAAGTTATGATATTTCCCCCGTTCCACAAAAAGGTACGTTCGACCAAGCTGTTTCCGATGGTTAAAGTGTCATTTTTCAGACGGCCGTAACAAGTATCTTGTGCGTGTAACGAATATCCTCCGAAAAGGACAAATAATAATGTTAGAATATTTTTCATGATATGCGTGTTTTATTAATACTTAAATTGTAGTATCAACGTGTTTCTTACTTCTTGTTTTTTTCAATGATAAATATACGAGGCTCTTTTAATAATTTTTGTTCATTGAACTTCTGATTATCGGGAATCCCTTCTTTTTTTCCTACTCCCTCTTTCATCAGTGCTTTCAATTCCGGTAGGTGTTTCTGATATACTCCTCTCGGAGTGGTGTTGTACTTTTTACATAAGGAAGCCGCCATCCCGACAACTTCGCCCATCATTCCGGTGGTACGCATTACGCGGACAGTGCCCAGTGCCACATGGGTAACACTGATATTGCGGCCTGCCATAAAAAGATTCTCGATATTCCTGGAATATAGGCAGCGGTAGGGCACTGCGTAAGGATATATATGGATGTGCTTGGTTGCTGCTTTGAAGGGCGCGTCAGGAAAGTGTGACGCATTGAGCGAATCCGGGAAATGCAGGTCGATGCTCCAGGTTGTGACGAAGGAGGCATCTTCGTGATAGACATTTTTGTCTATATCATCTTGCTTTAGAATATAATCGCCCAACAATCGGCGTGATTCGCGTTTCCCGGCAATATAGGCTACCCAGTCCAATGCGCGGTTCTTATATTTCTTGTTGTCCTTTAATTCATTTTTTAGAAAACTCCAGTTAGAATAGATGACCATTAAGCCATAATCACGTATACGTTCGAAGTCGTCGATTTGATTGAAGTTCATGCCGGTTTCCCATTTCCATTCACCCATCGTCACTTTTTCGCAATTCTTTTCATTGAATTGCAGACCGTACGAGAAAATAGGGAAACGGGTAGGTTTACCTTTGTCTGCAGAGTACCATTGTACGGATGAACCCATTGTCATTTTGTCCGGTTGAATCGGTGCCAGCTCTTCTCCGTATTCGGTACGGGATTCGCGTCCCATGTTGTAGTCTGCACCGGCCAGATACCCGATGGTGCCGTCTCCGGTACAGTCGGAGAACAATGGTGCTTTCAGTTCCACTTCTTTTCCATTCTCTATATGCTTGATGATGACAGATTCTATTCTGTTGCCATCGGTCTTTACAGATATGGCACGGTAGTTGGCATAAAGGGTGATATTCTTTTCATTGGCGATAAAAAGCTCCTTCTTTTCATCTTCATAGTTTGCGGCAGGTTTGGCATTTCCTTCTTTAGAATGTCCGAATTCTCTTATCATACGTCCCAGTCCGGAATTGGGGCCTACTCCGATATTGCCCCCTAAGTGAACCCTGACTTCAGAGCTATTATTGCCGCCAAGTACTGGGCGGTCGTTGATTAATGCCACTTTGCATCCCAATCTGGAAGCGGTTGCGGCTGCACACATACCGGCTATACCGCCACCAGTTACAATCACATCATAGGAGTATTGCTCCGGTTCGGCTGGAATATCCAGCATCTTTTTACGGAAATCTGTCAGTTGTGTGGCCTGAGCGGGAGGGAGCTGCCCTTTTTCCGTAGTAAAATAAATGGCATCGCAACGGCCATTAAAACCGGTCAAATCTTTTAATGTCAAACTAGAGCTTCCTGCTTTTACAGAGACTGTTCCGGCAGGTTGCCACATCCATTGTTTGCCCTCGTCCCCTAAAACCACTGGCAACTTTTTATTGTCGACGGCTAAAGTGAATTTTCCCGGTCCTTTACCATCATACCAGGGAGAAGTCCAGTTGTAGGTGCGTACAAATACATAATATGTACCGTCTTCAGGAAAAGAAATGGTAGTGGAGGCATCCTCAACCGGGACTCCCATTCCATGAGCCATCAGATAAGGTGAACCCATGAGGTCCATGAATTGTTGGTCTACTACCCATCCCCCCTTTCTGTCAAAGCTTTCTGCTTCCACCAATAACTTGCTGGGTACTTGTTTCCTATTGCCTGAAGGCTTGTTGGCTTGTTGGAATAATAGAACCTGCTTGTTGGGTTTTATTTCGAAAGTAATTTTGGTCCCTTTGAACAATTCCTTTAGGATGGCTTCAAGTGGGGCATTGGATACATGCAAATCTTTTCGGGTATCAAGATTGGGCAGTTTGTCGGTATAGAATACATTGTAGCCGCTGGTCTTTTCAATTTGAAGTATAATCTGCTTGATAGTCTGCTGGTTTATAGATACACTGATTTGGGCAAAGCTATTTCCCCAGAAGAACAGCACTCCCAGTAATATTGAAAATCGCGTAATTATTTTATTTTGTCTCATGTCTTATCATATCAGGTTAATTACTTTTTTACTTTAAGAAAGGTACGACAAAGGCTAACCCTAATTAAGCTATTAGAGTATATTAAAACTATATTTCTCGAATGTTTAAATTTTATTGTCGCTGCCAGAAGTCGGTCATTGTGTCTGAGGTAAAAATCCTATAAAATCTATTCCATATACTTTTTGTTTTAGTTAATACAAAGGGCTATTTTTACACTACTAATATATTATAATCGTATTGTCAGATTCTATCTTGTAATTAATGCCGCCAGCTTGGCTGATGTATTCCAATACATTGTTTAAACTGCCGTTTTTAATGATGCCATGATAAGTATATTGTTTGGCTTTCTCGTTTTTGAATATAAATTTGCAATTATACATTCGAGTAAGCATGGTACAAATTTCTTCAAAGGATTCACCATAGAGTGCCAGTTCGTTGCTTCTCCACAGTAAGTTGCTTGCATTAGGATGAAGCTCGCTTTTTTCGAACTGTCCATTGGTCAGGTTGCAAACGAGCCTTTCGTTTGGCTTCATATATGCCTCGTGTCTGCCGTCGTCTACTTTAACCTTTCCACTTATCAAGATTATAGCTACTGATTTATCGTCTTTATGTGCACGTATATTGAAGCTTGTACCTAACGCTTGTACATTGATGCCATTTGCTTTCACGATGAAAGGCTTTTCCTTGTCCTTTGCAACTTCAAAATAGGCCTCTCCTTCCAGGGAGACCATACGTGTTTTCTTGTTGTAAGTGTTGTCATATACAATTCTTGAATCAGAATTGATGTAGACCTTTGTGCCGTCAGCCAAAATGATGTCGGCCTTCTGCCCGTTGGATACGGACATGGTGACTTCTGTATTGGCGTCATCGGCCGGTCGTTTGACTCCTGCATAATAGGCTCCGCTTCCCACTGCCAATATGATGCAGGCAACTGCAGCATAGCGCCCAATCTGACGCAGGAAACGGTTCCTTGTTTTCAGGACCTTCGTTTCCGTGGTGGAACTTGCGTCTATCTGGCTTAAAAGTTCGGTGAACATTTCATTTTGTACGGCTTTGTCCATCGTGTCCGGAGCCAGTGCCCAGCATTGCTGATAGTATGCGGAAAATTTCTGTTGAAAATCCGGTTGCTTAATCCATGATTTCAACTGTACATCTTCTTCAGGGCTGGTCAGTCCTCGAAAGAAACGATCCAAAAGTTCAATATGACTGTCTTTTTTATCCATGTTCTGTAGTATATATCTGTATGCCTGCCAAAACACTCACGGATTTTCGTGCTTTAACAATTATTTAGAAAGTAGAAGGAGAGGAAAAGCATGATGAATTTGCGTAATTCTTCTTTCAGTAGTTTCATAGTACGGTAGAAATGAGCCTCTACGGCACGTTCCGTCAAATCTAGCTGTGAGGCGATTTCCTTGTTGGACAGTTTTCCTGCTCTTTTCAGCTGAAAGACTTCCCGTGAAACTTCTGGCAGGCTTTGCAGAAGTTGCTCTATCTGTTTTTCAATGATGGAGACGTCCATATCCATCGTATCTTCCTCGATAGCCTCTGCTTCTGTTTTCAGCTTGTTTTCTACAAATTTGTTGTGTAATAATCTTCGTTCGGTTTCTTTGTATACCATGTTGCGTGCGATGGTGCATAGATATGCCGGAAAACTTTTCTCGGTATCCAGATTACTGCGTTTTTCCCATATCGTCATGAAGCTGCTTTGGGTGATGTCTTTGGCTAATGATTTGTCATATACGAGAAGGACGATGGTGTTGTACAGCCTGGCACTGTATTTTTCGTACAATGCTTCAAAGGCAAATTTATTGCCTTCTCTCAACTTGGCTACCAGTAAAGTATCATTTTCTTTCTGCATATTGATTCATCTTACATTTACGCATTCTGAATGGTAGTGTCTTTGTATAGTAAAGTACTATTCCACATAGACTCTGAAAGAATGAACTACAAAGGTGGTGTTTTTATTATTTATTTAAAAGTTTTTTGCTGAAAATATACTTTGTGTGATTATTATTTAATTCTATATTCCACGATGAAGGAGGATGGCAGAAATAGTCATTTGCAGTATAAGAAGTGGTAAACTGATGGATGGGTTTAGGGGCTTATTGTCAATACATTACATTTACAGCGTTGTTACATCCTTATGTAAAAGACGTTACATGCCGGGGAAAGACTCTTTACACACCGGGGTAAAGGCCGTTACATATCGGGGTAAAGGTAGTTACATCCTGGGGTAAATGGAGTTCCCCACTGAGGTAAATAAGTTATCCTGCTGGAGTGAATGAAGTGATATAGGCTTATCTGATGTCCGCCCCCCACATTAGTTTATTGCGAAGGGTATCAAAGAAAATATGGTTGAACCGTTTCACTACCTTTATGCTATAGTCGGCACGTGAGATGTGCAACTGGGTCGTTTCTTTGCAGGACTCGCTACGGCCGTCGATGGCAACCAAGAAGTTGTGGCTGCGGCTTTCCACATCAAGTGTAATTTCCCAGTCGTCACAAATGACGATGGGACGGACGTTGAGGCTGTGTGGAGCCACCGGGGTGATGGCAATGGTTTTACTGTGGGGCACAATGACCGGACCGCCGACGCTGAGTGAGTAGGCGGTGGAACCGGTAGGTGTGGAGATAACTAGGCCGTCAGCTTGATAAGTGGTCAACGGAGCGCCATTGATGGCGGCGTGGATACTGATCATGGACGAACTGTCCCGCTTCAATACGGCTATTTCATTGAGGGCGTAAGGGGATTGCATCAAGCGTTCATCGTCGCACCTCAGTTGCAGTACACTACGCTCTTCCACCTTATAGTGGTTGTTGTAGATTTCATCGAAGGTCTCTTCCATCTCTTCCGGTGAGATGTCGGCAAGGAAACCCAGCCGGCCGGTATTGATGCCCAATATGGGGATATTCTTCTTTCCTACACGGCTGGCTGCTTTCAGGAAAGTGCCGTCGCCACCGATGCTGATAACCATGTCGGCACAGAAATCATCTCCGTCAAACAATTCGGCGTCAGGTATGTTTAAATGTAAATCGGTAGTCAGGAAGTGATGGAATTCCCGGCAGATGCAGAGCTGTGCATTATGCTGTCCGAGCAACCGGAAGAGGTTTTCTGCATGCGAGGATTTCTTTGCTTGGTAGGTATTTCCGAATATGGCAAATTTCATAATCAATTCTGTTGGATTGAAGTGCAAAGATGCTATTTTTTTCTCAGAATGCTGCCAATATATAACTATTATTTGTACTTTTGTCCCAAACTATAAACCGAATTATGACTAGATTAAGCGTTAATATAAATAAGGTGGCAACGCTGCGCAATGCCCGTGGAGGTGATGTCCCGAATGTTGTGAAGGTAGCGCTGGATTGTGAAGACTTTGGTGCTGATGGCATTACGGTGCATCCCCGTCCTGACGAGAGGCATATCCGCCGTAAGGATGTATATGATTTGCGGCCGTTGCTGCGGACAGAGTTCAATATCGAGGGTTATCCTGCACCCGAATTTATGGATTTGGTCTTGAAGGTGAAACCGCATCAGGTAACTTTGGTGCCCGACAGCCCTACACAGCTGACTTCAAACGCAGGCTGGGATACCAAGACCCATTTTGACTTCTTGAACGAAGTGTTGGATGAGTTCAACAATGCTGGTATCCGTACTTCCGTATTTGTTTCCACCGATGCCGAAATGATAGAATATGCTGCCAAAGCCGGTGCCGACCGCGTGGAGCTATATACGGAACCTTATGCTACGGCTTATCCCAAAGGACGGGAAGCGGCTGTAGCTCCTTTTGTCGAGGCTGCCAAGGTGGCCCGCAGCTTAGGTCTGGGGCTGAATGCCGGACATGATCTGAGTCTGGTGAATCTGAATTATTTTTATCAAAACATTCCGTGGCTGGACGAGGTATCCATCGGGCATGCGCTGATTAGTGACGCGTTGTATCTGGGATTGGAGCGTACGGTCAAGGAATATAAAAACTGTCTTCGCTGATGAATGTAATGTTGTTATTGGCCCAAGTGGCTCCGGCACTGACTGACTCTATTGCAGGTGCCAATCCGGTACTGACACAAGTAAACGCTTCCGACGAAATGAATTTATGGAGCATGGCCATCAAAGGTGGCTGGATTATGATTGTCTTGGGTTTGATGTCCGTACTTTGTTTCTACATCTTGTTTGAACGTAATTATGTTATCCGGAAGGCGGGGAAAGAAGACCCTCAGTTCATGGATAAAATAAAGGATTATATTTTGGGTGGGGAATTGAAAGCTGCCATTGCTTATTGTCGCAGTGTGGATACTCCCTCGGCCCGTATGATTGAAAAGGGTATCAGCCGTTTGGGACGCCCGGTGAACGATGTGCAGGCTGCCATCGAGAATGTGGGTAATATTGAGGTTGCCAAACTGGAGAAGGGAATGACGATTATGGCCACGATTTCCGGTGGCGCTCCTATGCTAGGCTTCCTTGGCACGGTGACGGGTATGGTACGTGCATTTTGGCAAATGGCAAATGCCGGAAATAATATTGATATAACGTTGCTTTCCGGTGGTATTTATGAGGCGATGATTACTACGGCTGT
>ERZ1505028.320-NODE-320-length-13326-cov-7.910331_pt1 | contig 13326 bp, 10 predicted proteins | sample MGYA00572409_ERZ1505028 | MGnify/ENA primary metagenome ERZ1505028 (study PRJEB39906, sample SAMEA3182112) | gut metagenome | biome: human; feature: gut; material: Stool; isolation source: human stools | place: Canada | collected 2013-05-06 ... | reverse complement strand
GTTATTATTGCTGTAATATATGCGGTTAAAAAGCAGAATTTATTTAATTCAAAGGTTAAGACTGCGATAGCTGTATCGGTTATAACATATTTGCCTGCTTTTGCAATATCTTTATATACTGATTTTAAATATCCTTATGATTTGTCTGTGGCAAGCAAAGCTTTCATAGCGGGAATAATCGTTTCGGCGTTTTTGTACGCAGTAAGCTGTATAGTATTGTTTGCTGTTATTTTTAAATATATCATAAAGAAAATCAGGCACGGTAAACTTGTAGTTTTGCTCTTTATTCTCGGGCTGTTTTCATTTTCACCGTTTCTTGCGGTATCCCCGTGCGGCTTTCGCTGTTGCGTGCTGATGATGCTTTTCTTTATGCTGGCATATCTGCTTATCCTTGCTGATCTTAACGAGATGTATGGATTTGATATGTTTAAATTGAGTATGGTTTGCGCCGCTTTTACGGTTGCAATAATGGTGGTGTATACTTTTGTTTTCGCAAGAGAAAAGAAAGTGTATGATTATAAAGAGGAATATTATGCCACATCGGTTTATCTTCCTCATTCCAGCGTAAATGCAGTACACCACAGCGATAACGCAGATATATGGAATAACGCGGCGGGATTTGAACATAAATTTATCCCGCTTGAGGAATTTGAGAAAATGCTCAGCGAAGGCAAAAAAACAAAATAAATAATTTAAATCAAAAAAATATCCCCGGTTTTTATAACCGGGGATTTTCTTTGCCTAAGCGGCATTTTTACTTTTTAAGTTCTCTTTCAAGCCAGATGGCGCCGAGATCAAGCGCATTGTAAAGCCCTTGCTTTTCAGCTTTTTTAACCACCTTATCTTTAAGGCTTAATTCGGGGTCCGTTCTGAGAATCTGAATAATGATCTTGTCGGAAAGAGTTATATCCTTAAAGTCTTTTTCAGACTGGATTCGAAAGCATGCTACATACGGGTCGGACATACTGCCGTAGTATATTTCTTTTCCGCACCTAACAAGAGGTCTGCCCTTATAGGTAAGGAAAGTTTCTTTCTCTTCTGCCAACTTAAACCCTCCTTTTAAATAATCTCAGCCGCAAATCAGGTGTTGAGGTATGACTTTACCATTTCCGCAAGCAGCTCGTCTCTGTCTATTCTGCGAATAAGGCTGCGCGCGTTGTTGTGAGTAGTGATATAAGTCGGGTCCTCAGATAAGATATATCCCACTATTTGGTTGATGGGATTATAGCCCTTTTCCTTGAGTGCGTCAAATACCTGAGTGAGCGTTTCCCTCATGTAATCCTCATGATCATCGCCCAGCTTAAAAGTCATTGTTTTATCTGTCACAGTAAAGTCACCTCCTGCACTGAATATACAAGACCATTATATACAAAATTTATAATAATTACAACATAAATTTTAAAATTACTCTAAATCAGTATATAACGGTCCAAAAAATCGTTATGAACGCAGCGTGATGTCAAGCTTTGAAAGCGCTTTGATAACACGTTTTACTGCTGCGTCAGCCTCTTCATCTGTCAGCGTTTTGTCAGCGCTTCTCATCTGAATGTTGAAAGCAACGCTCTTCTTTCCGCTCTCTATCTGCTCTCCTTCATAAACGTCAAAGAGCGAAACTTTTTCAAGTGTTTTGCCAACTGCAGAGCTAATCTCTTTTTCAAGTGAAAGAACGGGAATATCCCTGTCACAAACAAATGCAAGATCTCTTGTAACGGCAGGGAATTTAGGCAGCGGTTTGTGTGTGCGTGCCGGCATTCTGTTTTCATAAGCCGTTTCAACATCTATTTCAGCAATATAAACTCTTTCGCCTATAGAGTAATTCTCTGCGGCTTCAGGATGAACTTCGCCGAGGGTTGCAAGAACTTTGTCGCCAATCTTGAACTGAGCGCATCTGCCGGGGTGGAAAGTCGGATTGTCGCTGATAGGTTCAATGTCATATTCTGCAGTGTTGAGAACATCAAGCAGTTTTTCAACTATGCCTTTAAGTGTGTAATAGTCTGCGCCGTTTGAGTAAATGCCTATAACAGCTTTCTGTCTTTCTATCGGAAGTTTACCCGCTTCTGTGGGCTCATATACCGTTCCTATCTCGTAAAGATATGCTTCAGGGTTCTTGTGGTTGTAGTTTCTTGAAAGCACCTCAAGCATGGACGGCAGTATCGTTGTGCGCATAATGCTTGTGTCCTCACCAAGAGGATTCATGATAACAACCGAGTTTCTCAGTTTGGAATCTTTTGCAAGTCTTATTCTGTCATAAGCTTTCGGGCTTATGAAGCTGAATGTGGATATTTCGCTGCAGCCGCATGAGAGCAGTGTTTCGTTTATAAGGCGTGTGAATTTCTGGCTGTCTGTAAGCTTTCCGTTTGCAACGCCGCTGAGCATTCTGTTCGGAATGTTGTGATAACCGTAAAAACGTGCAACTTCCTCAGAAATATCGGCAATGTGCTCAATGTCGTTTCTGAATGACGGCGCAACGATGTTTCCGTTATCGTCAAAAGTGAACTCAAGCTTTTCAAGTATCTTTTTCTGCTCTTCTTCACTGAGGTCGATTCCGATGAAATCATTTATCCACTTGTAGTCAAATTTAACCTTTACAGGCTCTTTCGGCTTTACAAAGCAGTCAACAACTCCGTTAACAACATCACCTGCGTCAAGCTCCTGAACAAGCTCAAGGGCTCTCTTGAGCGCTCTCATGGTAGCACCCGGATCAAGTTCTTTTTCGTATCTGCTTGAAGCTTCTGTTCTCATACCCAGAGCTTTTGCTGTGCGTCTTACGGAAATTCCATTGAAACATGCTGATTCAAATACTATTGTTGTGGTGTCATCCATAATGCCGCTGTACTCGCCGCCCATAACGCCTGCAACGGCAACGGGCTTGTTTTTGTCTGCGATTACAAGCATGCTGTCATTAAGTTCACGCTCAACGCCGTCAAGAGTTGTTATCTTTTCGCCGTTTACAGCATTTCTTACATTTACTTCGTTGCCCTCAAGATAGCGCAGGTCAAAAGCGTGCATCGGCTGGCCGTATTCAAGCATAACATAGTTTGTAATATCAACAATGTTGCTGATGGGTCTTACACCGCTTGCACGGAGTCTTTCTCTGAGCCAGCGCGGGCTTTCTTTTACTCTTACGTTCTCAACAACTGCTCCGGAGTATCTGTAACATTTATCGGGCTCTGCAATGCTTACTTTCAGATGTTCATTAACATCTCCGTGACCCGGCTTTACTTCAGGCTCGGGAAGTTTGAAATCTCTGCCGAATGTTGCCGCGGCTTCACGTGCAAGACCTGTTACGGACATACAGTCGCATCTGTTTGATGTTATCTCGAATTCAACGCATGTGTCATTGTAGCCGATGGCTTCGTGAATATCAAGCCCCGGTGTGTGCTCGCAGTCATCACCAAGAACGAATATACCGTCAGCGCAGGCGTACGGAAAATCATTCTGTGTAAGTCCGAGCTCATCAAAGGAGCAGAGCATACCGTTTGATTCAATCCCGCGAAGCTTGCCTTTTTTTATCTTTTCAAGACAGTGCTCTTTTCTGTTGTAAACAGTTGCTCCGGGAAGAGCAGCAGGCACATAGTCGCCTACTGAAAGATTCTGCGCGCCTGTAACTATCTGGTAATCCTCACCCTTGCCTACATCAACGCTGCAAATCCACAGGTGGTCTGAATCCGGGTGGCGCTCAAGAGAGTTTATCTTGCCCACAACTATGTTTTCAAGCTCACTGCCCTCAACATTGAATTCCTCTACCTTGGAGCCGGAGAGTGTCATTGCGTCGCAGAATTCCTTGTCGGATATATCTTTAGTATCAACATAATCCTCAAGCCATTTTCTTGATAAAATCATTCTCTTGCACCTCCCTTAAAATTGACTGAGAAATCTCAGGTCGTTTTCAAAAAGCAAACGCATGTCGTCTATATTGAAGCGGAACATAACAAGTCTTTCAAGACCTATGCCGAATGCAAAACCGCTGTATTTCTCGGGGTCAACACCGCCGTTTTTAAGAACTTTGGGATGAACCATTCCGCCTCCGAGTATCTCTATCCAGCCTTCGCCCTTGCACATCGGGCAGCCCTTGCCTCCGCACTTAAAACAGGAAACGTCTATCTCACAGCTGGGTTCCGTGAACGGGAAGTGGTGCGGTCGCAGTCTTATTCTTGTGTTCTCACCGTAAAGGCGTTTAGAGAATGTTTCAAGCGTACCTTTGAGGTCTGCCATTGAAATGCCTTTATCTACAACAAGTCCCTCGATCTGGTTGAAAAGAGGGGAGTGTGTTGCGTCAACCGCGTCAGAGCGGAATACACGACCGGGTGCAATCATTCTGAACGGAGGCTCGTGGTTTTCCATAAACCTTATCTGCATCGGTGAAGTCTGCGTGCGCAGTACGATGTTGTCATTAATATAGAATGTGTCCTGCGTGTCTCGCGCGGGGTGGTCCTTAGGAATGTTCAGCGCTTCAAAGTTGTAATAGTCATATTCAACTTCGGGGCCTTCCGCAACGTCAAATCCCATTCCCATAAAGATTTCCTTAATTTCGTCAAGCACTATGGAAAGCGGGTGCTTGTGTCCTATTGCGGGCAGTTTTCCGGGCATGGTAACGTCTATTTTTTCGCCCAAAAGTCTTTTTTCAAGTTCATTCTTCTTGATTTCCGCGCTCTTTTCGGCAATCTTGCCTTCAATGTCTGCGCGAATCTCGTTTGCAAGCTGACCTATGATAGGTCTTTCCTCGGCAGAAAGCTTGCCCATCTGCTTTAAAATAGCAGTAAGTTCGCCTTTTTTGCCCAGATATTTAATTCTTGCTTCTTCGATCTGCTGAGCGGACTCGGCGTCTTCAAGTGCCGCCGCCGCTGCTTTTCTGATTTCCTCAAGCTGGGTTTTCATCAAATCTTCCTTTCGTTTTTATATTCGGGAACAAAAAAATACTTGCCCCCGTAACAGGGACAAGTATTATAAATACCTGCGGTACCACCCTTATTTTTGCATAGATAAATCCAAGCAAACACTCTTTGAGCCGTTAACGGGGCTCACTTCGTCCATGCTTAGTTGATCGGCTTTCGGCATGGCCGCTCGGAAGGGAACTTCACCTGATATGACTTTGCAGGGCTTTCAGCCGCGTCCCCGCTCTCTGAAAAAGTAATTTTCAGGCTACTTTTCTTCGTCTGCGCGTTTCTTTATGCCCTATATTATAATATACTTTCAAATTTTATGCAAGCATTATTTTGCGGCATTTAAAATCATCCGCATATCTCGCTTATTTTGAAAGTCTGGAATTCAATATAACTGCTGGGCTCAGATTCATAGAGCACGCCGATAGTGTCATCGTCAATCTGCGTAAGGCAGGAGTATGCAAAAAATCCTTTGTTTATCTCTACATCCTTAAACCAGTCAATATGTGTGTATCTGCCTTTTACCATACGCAGTTTTCCTATTGATATAACGCCGTCGCTTCTTGTCTTTTTGCTGGCGTGTGAGCAGAAAACATAACCGTTCGCCGTAATAACGCTCTTTTGGCATTTCGGTGCATAAAGAGCTGTTTTACTGCACTTTTCCCATGACTTTGAGCCGTCTGAAGATATTGAAACAGGCGTTTTTCCGTATGACTTTTGGCGGCCGAGACCGAGTACCTCTCCGTTCGGTGTAGTTATCATCTGCCACTCGTCAAGATTTTCGGAATACGGGCAGCGTGTCATCCTGTGCCATGTTTCACCGTTGTCAAGACTGTATATAGACGCAGCTCCTTTTTTAGTGGAATAGAGCGGCATTATTATTCTGCCGTCATCAGTTGTTACACCAACACCCGGAGCAACGCCCAGAAAAGTGCCGTCGTCTTTGCTGAGTATCATATTAGTTATGTCTTTAGGGTCGCTCCATGTTTTACCGCCGTCAGAGCTTTTTATCATAAATACATAGCATCTTTTGGGTGATTTGAAAGGAGCGCCAAAAGTGGTTTTTATACCCATTTCATTTTTGCCCATAGCTCCGTTAAGATATATGTTTCCCAAATATTCTTCGCCGCGGTAAAGAGCGCCTGTAGCTTCGTCCACTCTGTAATCGGTGGCTTCTTTTTTGTAATCAAGTACAGTGCCGTCCTCACTTATGTAAAAGAAATTTCCGTCTCTGTCATAGATTATGGGGCGCATCCTGCCGTTAAGCATAGCGTAGGGAACTTTTTTCTTGTCAAGCAGCTGCTTTTTGTGAAGCCCTTTGCATTCAGGCCAAAAGTCTGCAATCATTATAATATCGCCGTTGGGGGCAACAGCCATACAAGGGTCTATGTAAAAAGCGGAAGCGTAGCAGTCGCTTGAAACCCTCGTTTCCCTTGCGGGAGGCACTGCCACTGATTGAATGGGGCTCCATGTTTTGCCGCCGTCCTCGCTGCGCCTTACGGCAAGTTCAATATATCCCCAGTCTTCACCGCTGGAGGCGCGGTCGATAGCAGCTATAAGAGTGCCGCCTGCGTTTATAAGACTTGGAATTCTGAATGCAACTCCGCCGTTTTCTTCGTTACTGTTTTTTGTGAGTTCTTCTTTTAGAAATGTGCTGCTGCTGCCGCAGAAAATAAGTTGTGGATTGCTCATAATTATAACCTCTTTCGCCGTAACGGCTTTATTTACAGGTATCAGTATAACATAAAGGCAGTTTATTTAAAAGTCTTTTTCAAGAACTTTGCTTTTTCTATTGCAATATTTCTCAATTTTTAGTAAAATGTTATTATACTTTTTGTAAAGGAGGAATTTGTGATGCTTTGGGAACTCAAAAAGTGTTGGTATCGTATATACCAGGGCGCTTTCAAACTTGCAATGAATTTCCTGGATTGGTCTGAGCCTCAGCTTCTTGAAGGCAAAGGTTCTGTTTTAAGACTTCCTGAATTCATTAAGAGCAAAGGTATCAATAAGGTTCTTGTTGTTACAGATAAAGGCCTTATGGGTCTTCACCTGCTTGATCCCATGTTTGAAAAGCTCAAAGAGGCGGGCGTCGAGTATGTTGTTTATGACGGCGTTCAGCCCAACCCCACTATTCCCGAAATCGAAGAAGCGCGCGAAATGTACATAAAAAACGGCTGCGAAGGCTTTATTGCTTTTGGCGGCGGTTCTTCAATGGACTGTGCAAAGGTTGCAGCTGCAAGGGTTGTTAAACCGAATCAGACCGTGCGCAAGATGAGGGGCTATCTTAAAGTACTCAAAAAACTGCCGCCGTTTTTCGCAGTGCCCACAACAGCGGGTACAGGCTCTGAAACAACGGTAGCTGCTGTAGTAACCGATCCCGAAACTCATGAAAAGAACGCTGTCAATGATATCTGCCTTCGTCCGAAATTTGCAGTGCTTGACCCGGAACTTACCGTAGGTTTGCCGCCGCATATTACATCGACCACAGGTATGGACGCGCTCACTCATGCTGTTGAGGCATATATCGGCAGAAGCAATACCAAGCAGACAAGAGCTCAGGCGGAAAAGGCAACAAAGCTGATTTTTGATAATATCGAAAAGGCTTATAATGACGGAAAGGATTACGAGGCAAGAGCTAATATGCTTAAAGGCTCATATTGGGCAGGCTGTGCGTTTACACGTGCTTATGTAGGCTATGTTCACGCAATCGCCCATAATTTAGGCGGCCTTTACGGCACTCCTCACGGACTTGCAAATGCAGTTATTCTGCCGTATGTGCTTGAGTGGTACGGCAGCTGTATTTATCCTCAGCTTGCAAAGCTTGCCGATGTTGTAGGCATCAGCGGAACTTCTGAGCAGGATAAAGCTGTTAAGTTTATAGAGGCTATCAAAAAGCTCAATGCTGATATGAATATCCCGTCCACATTCGATATGATAAAGGAAGAGGATCTGCCGACTCTTATTACAAGAGCGCTCAAAGAGGGCAACCCCGGATACCCTGTTCCTAAGATTATGAATTATGAGGATATGGAAAGCGTTATCCGCCGTTTTATGGCATAATTATGGTTTAATTATAAGCGCGCCTTACGGCGCGCTTTTTTTTGAATCTGTTTTTCGTCAATATATACATTAAAACCGTATTATCTTTGTAAACTTTTGATAATTGTTTTAACCTCATATAACTGTTATAATACTATATGGCAAAAATAAAGAAAGGAAAAATAAACCGCCGCCAAATTTAAAAGGGCGGGTTTTATTTTTTTAAGAGGTGAATTTATGGAAAGCAGAAAACTGAGAACATACACGCCCAAAGAGCGTAATATGTATCTCGCCGGCATGTTTGGCCAGAACATGATCTATAACATAATTGCAACCGGTCTTGTAAGCTATTACCTGCAGTATGTTATTTACATCCCCGTTGCCGCTATCGGTGTAATTGTTTCCGTTGCACGTGTGTGGGATGCCATTAATGACCCTATGATGGGTACTATTGTAGACATAACTAAAAGCAAATGGGGTAAGTGCAGACCTTATCTTCTTTTTGCACCCCCGATTATCGGCCTTATAACCATACTTTGTTTTGTAAACGGAAACTATGTTCAGGCTGATACCCCGTTAAAGCAGGGCCTTATCATTGCTTGGGCAGCTGTTTCTTACATACTCTGGGGTATGGCATTCACATCAGGTGATATTCCGCTTTGGGGAATTACTTCTCTTATGACGGAAGATCAGAACCACAGAAGCCAGCTTCTCGGTCTTGCACGTATGGCTGCCGGCGTAGGCGGTATCGGTGTTCTTGTTGTTCAGATCGCTCAGGTTGTTTCAAGTATATTCACATCAAAGGGATATGATCTTGACACAGCTAATAAATACGGCTGGATCTTAACTGTTGTAATTCTTACAGTTGTAAGCACACTCCTGTTTGAACTTGCAGGTGTTGGTACACGTGAAAGGGTTAAGAGCTCAGAAGAACGCAGAACAATGAAGGAAAACTTCAAGATCATGTGGACTTGCAAACCTTTCCGCCAGATCCTTATTTCAGGTGTTCTCAGAAGCCCCATCCAGCTTCTCATGCTTGTTGCTATGTCTTTTGTAACATACTATTATGCAAACGGCGACTTCATGAACCTTTTCAAAGACGGTATTAACTGGGTAATGCTTGCTAATATCGCAATTATTGCTATCGGTATTTTTGCCGGTCAGTTCATCGCAATGGGAGTTACTCCCATCCTTTCTAAGAAATTTGAGAACAAAACTATTTACAACGCCCTTTCAATCGGCGGTGCAGTTCCGTTCTTCCTTCTCATAATCATCTACTTCGCTGCAAAAGGCGATTTAACTCCTATCGGCTGGGTAATCGTTGCAGGCATCCTGCTTCTGTTTGCAAGCTTTGCAATGGGCGGCATCAATGTTATGCAGTCAATCATGATCGCTGACTGCGTTGACTATGAAGAGTATCACACAGGTATCCGTCCCGACGGTATCTTCTTCTCCGGTCAGAGCTTCATTACCAAGCTTTCAGGCGGTATCGCTGCCATCATTCAGTCTATTGCTTATTCAGCAGTAGGATTTTCAGACAAGAATATTGCCGTTATGAATGAAGCGCTTGCAAACGGTGAAAGCTTCGTTACATACAATGACGGTAAATATGCAATGATCATGTTCTTCCTTATCTCAGTTCCGATTGCAATCGGTATGTTCCTTTCAGCTATTCCGACTCTCAAGTATGCACTTTCAGATAAAGAGCACACCAGAATTCTTGATGAGCTTGTAAAGAAACGTAACGAGAGCGCTGATGTTGAAGAATAATAATTGATGATAAATGCCTTTTAGGCTTATCATAATAAGGGGTAAAAAAGCGGTTCGTGTTTAAAGAACCGCAAAACAAATGACCCGGCGTCCGTGAAAGCGGATGCCGGGTCGTTTGTTTATGCAGCTGTTTTTTATTAATAATTATTTCTTGCGGATTTTCAGTGCAGGAAAAATCACGGGTATCTCTTCTCCCGCTTTCTGCATTTCCTCTATGAGCAGATATTTCAGTTCCTGCCTTACGTGCGCGTATTTTGGATTTTTTATAAGGTTAACTTTTTCATTAGGATCTTTTTTCAGGTCATAAAGATAATCTTCAAAATATACTCTGCTGTTCATGTGCAGATATCCTGACGGCTTAATATCTCTTACCGAATATTTAAACCTGTCCGTTCTTACAGCTCTGCCGCACTGGCTTTCGCTTATCTGCATAAATACGCATTTTCTTCTTTCAAGGCTGTTGTCAGTCAAATCCACTCCCTTATAATAATCAGGAATGTCAATTCCCGCCATTGAAAGCATTGTGGGCGGCATATCAATAAGGCTCACAAGTCTGTCATCACGTTTTCCGCCCTCAAATCCGCCGCCTTTTATTATGAGCGGAGTATGCGTGCTGCTTTCGTGGCAGCTTCTCTTGTATTCAAGATTTCTCGTCTTGAAATGGCAGCCGTGGTCACTTGTGTATATTATTATTGTGTCGTCATATATTCCGAGCTCTTTCAGCTTTTCAACAAGTCTGCCTACATTGTAGTCAAGTCTGTTTATCGCCGAAATGTAGTCCGGGTACATTTCTTTGTAATTGCCCTTCAAAAACGTCAGATCGTCGGGCAGGGGATAGTCCCTGTATTTTTCAATGGTTTCCTTGTACCCTTCAAAACAGTTTCTGTCGTTTTGCTGATGAGGTTCAAGCTGGCTCACAAACATGAAAAACGGTTTGTTTGGGTCTCTTTTTTTCTCAAGATATTCCAGCGCAAAATCATTAATGCGGTCAGCACGGTAACCTTTAAAATCAATTTTATTTCCGCTTTCGTCAAAAATATAACCGTCATATCCGTGAGATGTGAATTCAAGACAGTCCGCCGCGCGCCAGTACTGATACTTGCCCTGTCTGTCTCTTGGTATTGCTGTGCTTTCGCAATGTACGCCGACACCGGGAAATTTGTCAGACCCAAGGTGCCATTTGCCTATGTATGCCGTCTGATAACCTGCATTGTTGAAATACTCCGCAAGCGGGGTGATATCTCTCGGCAGAGCAATAGCGTTTGTGTAGCATCCTGTTTCCGTTGGATACACTCCTGACTGCAGGCAGGAACGCGCAGGCCCGCAAACAGGCTGGCAGGTAAAGCTGTTTTCAAACAAAACGCCTTCGTCCGCAAGTTTCATCAGATTCGGTGTCAGTTCTTCATTGACCGTGTCCCAGCGCTGCTGGTCTGAAAAATAAAAGATGATGTTTTTCATAAGTTGCCTTTCTAAATATTACTGTTGGTCTTCGCTTTTTTCTATAATTATACTGTTGGTGGGGAATGCAAAATCCGTATCGTTATCGTCAATTATCCTCTTTACCGCAAAATTCAGTTCTTCAGTAAATGCGTAATAATCCTCAAGACCCGCTATCATAACATAGCACCTGACCTGTATGTTCAGAGAGCAGTCGTCAAACTCAACAAATCTTACGCGTATAGTTTCCTTTTCAACCTTTTTGTGCTTTTTAAGATAACTGTAGATTTCATTTCTGCATTTTTTCAGTACTTCGTCTGATGTTGAATATACAAGACCTATTTTGAAGTCTACGAGCCTTTTGTTGAGCTTTGCGTAGTTGGTGATAAGGTCATCCGCAATCACCGTGTTCGGCACAACTATAACGGTATCATCAAGCTTGCGTACTCTTGTGGAACGCATAGTTATATCCTCAACAGTGCCTGAAAAATCTTTCGTTTCAATAAAATCTCCAACATCAAAAGGCCTGTCAAACATAATAACAAAACCGGATATAAGGCTTTTCAGAGAGTCTTGCGCGGCAAGGGATACTGCAAGTCCGCCTACGCCCAGTCCTGTGAGCAGACCGTTTATGTTGTATCCCAGTTCGGATATAACCATAACTATCGCAATGCACACTGTAAGAACTTTCAGTATGTTGGCAATAAACTTTACTGCAATGCCGTTAACTTCAGGACTGCTGCTTTTAGTGCTGAGAAATTTCTCAAGATTATCCGAAACAAAACTTATTATGAGCCAGCATACGAAAAGAATGGAAACTATTTTAAAGGCATCAACTATTGCGGCATGGTAATAATTAATTATAATGCCGATAAACAGACCCAGCACAATAAAATAAGTTGCAAGCGGACGTCTGAGACTGGCAACAAAGCCTTCTCGTATATCAGGCTTTTTAACGAAAAGCACCCTGGCAATTAATTTCAGAATGAAATCCGCTATCTTGTTTCTCAGTGCTGCCAAAGCCAAAAAGATTACAGCGCCCAGCGCTATGTTTATATAAAAACCGTATGCTTCAAAAAATTCTTTAATCGCTTCGGGCATTTTAATCATCCTCCGCTACACAGTAAAAATTGCTTTCCCATGCGGGAATGTAAACACTGTGCCTGAAATAAATTTTATATTTATCGTTCATCTGCCATATCTTGAGCGGCAGGGCAAACATATCCTCGTTTCTGTGATAAGCGCATATATAAAGCTTAGGGGCGTATTTTTTAATTGTTTTCTTGCACCCGCACAAAGCTCTCATTTCAGAGCCCTCAACGTCCATTTTTATAAACGTTGTTCCGCCGTCTGCAATGCTGTCTATATCAACAGCATCTACCGTGCGCCCCTCGGCGGATAATTTTGAATTTCTGCCTGCCTTGGCAGAAAATATAAGCGTGTCTTTTTTGTCCCACGCTGCGGCGTTGATAAGATTAATATTATCCATTTCCGCCGTGTTTTTTATAAGTTTTCTGAAGTTCTTGGCGTCAGGCTCAAGGGCTGTTATAAAATCGTAATTGCCGTTTGTAAAAGATGTAAATTCCCTTATTGTGTCGCCGTCATAAGCGCCTGCGTCAATTATTCTCTCGTGTTCTCCAAGCTTTAAAATGTCAGCATATATTCTGTTTTTGTCCGTTTCCCAGCTATCAAGCAGATATTCTATTTTTCCGCTGATTTTGAATTTAATTATATTCTCGTAAACTCTCTTGCTTTCTTCGTCAGCAAGTCTGTCATATACATATCTGAATTCATTTTCGTGCTCTTTGAAATATTTCCCGGTAAATAATCCGTTTCCGGCAACGGGAATGTCAGGTGCATAAACACGGTGCTCGCCGTTTATTTTTTTGATGTTTTCTATAACATTTTCAAGATGAGAAGCAAATGAAAGCACAACATTGAAGTCGCCGTATTTTTCACATACTTCACTGTATTTAAGCACTTTGTGCCCTAAAAACGAATGGCCGCGAACAAATTCATCGCTTGCGAAAATTTCGCTTATCTCAATCCCTTTTTCATTTAAAACGGCAATAATTCTCTCTGCCGCATTGCCCATTCCGTAAACGGCAACAGGCTTTTTGTCCGCCGCAAGAGCATCCCATACATCAGTTTCTTCAAATTCAAGATTCATAAGCAAAATCACCCGTGAAAATAATTA
>ERZ1505028.317-NODE-317-length-13419-cov-6.456824_pt1 | contig 13419 bp, 10 predicted proteins | sample MGYA00572409_ERZ1505028 | MGnify/ENA primary metagenome ERZ1505028 (study PRJEB39906, sample SAMEA3182112) | gut metagenome | biome: human; feature: gut; material: Stool; isolation source: human stools | place: Canada | collected 2013-05-06 ... | reverse complement strand
ATAATATATAGATATTTAAAAAATGTCAAGTGTAATAAACAATTTTTTATTAAAGTTGAGGTTTTTATGAATACGGGAATAATCTGTGAATTCAATCCTTTCCATGCCGGTCACAAATATCTGATAGACAAAGTTAAAAGCCGCAGAGACAATAAAGTTGTTTGTATTATGAGCGGAAATTTTGTTCAGCGCGGTGATTTTGCCGTTTATGATAAATTCGCACGGGCAAAAGAAGCTATAATCGGAGGTGCCGATTTGGTTATCGAACTTCCGCCCGAACAGGCTCTGCTTTCTGCCGAAGGATTTGCCAGAAGCGCAGTTAGACTGGCTGAGAGTCTGGATGTATTGGATGAACTTGCTTTCGGTGCGGAAAATGATGACATTGAAGAACTTAAAGCAACTGCAATGCTGCTCGAAAAGGCTGAAACTCAGGAAAATATCAAAGAAGCAATGAAAAGCGGACTGTCATACCCTGCCGCAAGGCAAAAAGTGCTTAAAAGCAGTGTACTTGTAACCCCAAACAACATTTTGGCATGCGAATATATAAAGGAAACGTCATTAGACTGCTTTGCCGTTAAACGTATCGGAAAAGGACATGATAGCGACGACGAAGATTACAGCGCCACACAAATAAGAAAAAGACTGTCTGACGAAAATACCGCAAACATAAAAAACTGTGAAACAGCGTTTTTATACCGTCTGCGGACAATGAGCAAAGATGATTTTTCAAAGATAGCAGATGTAAACGAAGGACTTGAAAATCGTCTTTACGAAGCTGCGGGAATGGCAACGAGCTTTGAAGATTTCATATTCCGTGCCAAATCAAAGAGATACACTCTTTCAAGAATTAGACGTATTGCCGTAAGAGCCTATCTTGGTATTGAAGGAAAGTCTTTCGACGTGCCTGTTATCCGTGTGCTGGGATTTAATGAAAACGGAAAGAAACTTCTTTCAGAGATTAAGAAAAACAGCAAAAAAAGCATTATAACCAAACTATCAGACTGTGATGAAAACAATTTAGAATATTTCTTAAAACAGTGCGAATACACTGATTTATATAATCTGGCATTAAAAAAGCCCCTGCCCCGCGCGGCGGAACAGAGGAGTCAGATAGTTGTTATATAATTTTCAAATTCATCTTTAGTCATCTGAGTATTAAGGTAACTGAGAAGTGAATTTACCGAAAGGAACTCCGGCAGATCAAGTGATCTAAGGAGTTTTTTTCTTTTTATGCCTGCATTTTCCGTACCCGAAATACCTGCTGCATAAAGATCATAATTTGTTATTCTGTTTTCCGGAGAAACTGTTTTGCAGTCTACCCCGCACTTCTCAAACAGCTTTATCAGTATATCATCCGATATGCCTTCTACTCCGAGTTTGCCCTCTTTTGAGGGTTCTTTTTTTCTTTTTTCTTTACCGTAAATATCAGGTATATAGATATGTTTTATACGATCCTTCGAAATACCGTTAGCAATATAGTTTCTTATCTGAAACCCCGAATGATCGGAATCTGTAATAAGTATTATTCCCCGCTCACGCGCAAGCCTGCGTATGAAAGCCAATCTTTCCTTATCTTTAAATATGCCGAAACCATTCGTCTCAATAATCAGCGCGTCAAGTATATTTGATAGCTTTATCTTATCATACCTGCCCTCAACTATAACTGCCTCGCTAACTTTAATCATAGCGCACCTCTTTAGAAACGAGAAGCAGTTTAACAAGCATTTCCTCAAGTATGAGCCTTGAATCCGCAGATGTGCTCTTCAGGCTGTTATCAGCATTCATTATAACATCTATTGACTTTCTTAACTGAGAAAAAGAGAGCGATGCGCTGTCCCTAAATGCGTTTTTGAGTGCGAACTCACGCCCGCGGTAACTGAAATAATTTGAAACATCATCAAACGGCATACCGGCCGTTTTTGCGCATTTTACCCTATACATATCCACAAAGCAGCCTGAAATAGCGGATAAAACTTTTATAGGATCCTCTTTGGCGGCAAAAAGAGAATCAAGCACTGAGTATGCCTTTTCATAATTCCCGCGAACTACGGCATTTGAAAGATCATAAATCTTAGACTGCAGGCATTTTACTGCAAGCCTGTCTATCATATCTTTTGTAATCTCAGAGCCGTCTGCATAAGAGGATAGCTTTTGTATCTCGTTGAGAAGTGTTTTTATATCACTGCCTGAATCCGATATAAGATAAGAAGCGTTTGCCGAAGACAACACGGCTCCCCTTTTTTTACACCCCGAAACAAGCAGTTTTACAAGATCCTGTTCGCTTTTCTTTTTCAGCTCAATGCTTGAACCGTATTTTGCAAAAGCGGCTTCTACGCCTTTCCAGCGTGCACCTTTTTTGAAATCAGGGCTTATTGAATTATACCAGAAAATCATAACGGTGCTATCCGGAATATCCTTTAAATATTCTTTTATTTCTTTGCAGTCTTTTTCACTTTTATCAAAGGGATAATCACAGGCAAGAATAACATTGCAGTCCCCCATCATAGGCAAAAGATCGGCATCCTTGAGAATATCATCAACAGATTCCTGTTTACCGTCAAACTTATGAAGATTAAAGTCCTGAAGCGGTCCCGAAACAAGTTTCTTTACAATATTTCCAACGTAAAACTCTTTCAGATAACTTTCTTCACCGTATATTAAATACGCCTTTGAAAAATCGCCGTCCTTTATCTGCTTTTTCAATTCCTTTTCATCTATCCTGCCCATTTGTTCACCCCTTTCATTATATATCCGTTATCATTTACAATGTAAATTATATCATATTTTTCGGTATTGGCAAGTTCGTCCTCATCGAAACTAAAATAAGTATTATCAATTTTGATATCAACGCACTTTTCATCAGTATTACTGTATGAAATTTCAACGCCGTCCCACAATGTTTTTCTAAAGCCCTGCGTATCCACACTGTTTCCGTCTTCATAGATAACCGTATCAGAAACGAAATTAAGACATCCGCATTCACCAGCAAGTTTCAGCGAATATTCACCGTCATAATCAATTATCATAGCAGTATACAGTTCGTTAGCCTCTATAATATTTTTCGCCGTATAATACTGCTCATAATCGCTGATTCCAAACACAAGCGCATAATCCTTATTATATACTATAACAGCATTAGAAAATTCACCTTTCATAATTCTAAGAAAAGTGTTGTTTCTGCTGGTAAAGATACTGCCGGCAGTTATTATAACTGCAAACACGCACGAAATAGCAGTGCATATTTTAAAACATCTGACAGAACTGCGGGCTTTAATGAAAAAGCCGACAGCAAAAATGACAAGAACGCAGAAAATCAGCAGCGCATAAATCTGAGAACCTACATTTACCGTACTGAACGAAAAACGGGAGAAATAAGACGTTATCCACAGCATTGCGCCGGAAACAAGTTTCAAAACAAATGCCGAGATTGAGGCAAGCGGAGCAATCGAAGCAAAAATGCCGAAAACAACAGCGGTTATCATGAGCACTTCAGACAAAGGAATAAGAATTACATTTAATATCAGACCTACGATACTTACCTGACCGAACATATAATACATTACGGGAAATGTAGTTATAAAGACGCATACAGAAGCTGTGATTATTCCCAGCACACTTTTCAAAAGTCTGTTTTTTGTTTTGATTTTTGCAGACAGATAAGGACTGATAACAATAAGTCCGAGCACAGCAGTAAAAGTAAGAAGCGCGCCCGCATCAGTAACGGCAAACGGGTTAAGGCAAACAATAAAAGCCGCAAATCCAAGCGAATTTAAGTTATCCGCTTTTTCACTGAAAAGTTTAGAAAGCAGAAACACAATCATCATGATTGCCGCCCTGACCATGGACGCAGAAAAGCCTGCAAGCATAACATAAAACAATACACTTAACGCGCACAAAGTAACGAGCGGAACTTTAGGCACAAGCAATCTGCGCAGAATTTTATAAAGCATACCGGTCAACACGGCAAGGTTGAAGCCAGAAACTGCCATAAGATGCGTTGCGCCGCAGGCTTTGAAATTGTTATATGCTTCATCGCTAAGATTACTTGTATCGCCGGACAAAACAGCCAGCGAAAGGGCGCCGAAGTCACCGCCATCAAGATCATCAAAAGTATTTCTAAGATATTGACGCAATTCAATAAAATATCTGTTGACCGACTGAATTCCGCCCACACTTTCATCAGTTTCCGAGTATGTGTTTATATATCCCCGAAGAAAAATACCGTCATCAAATGAACCGCGAGAATCAAAAGCATTTTCTCCTGCAGAAAACAAAGTCATATTTACGTTTATAAGTTCATAGCTTTCTGCAGTTATCTGTGCATCACTGTAAACAGTGAGCTTAATATTCTGCGGCACATTCTGCATTTCTATATTTCTGCTTTTAACGGTATAAGAATAACCGTTTTGAGTTTTCTGTTCTGTATCAACAATGTAGATTTGAGCGTCTACTGTTTTATCCGCAAGCACAGTTTGAGGCAGATACACGTTGTTGCAGTAAGTAACAAACACTATGCAGGCAAGCGCGGCGCTTAGCATAGATACAGGCAGAACAGCCGCCTTTCGTGTTTTTGAAACTGAAATAAACACCACGAAAAGAACGCTTGCGGCAGTAAATGCCGCAAGCGCCCATTTTTCATTCAGAAAGTTCAGTATAATAAGGGTAACTGCAAATGTAAACCCTATAGTTGCGAACGCTCTTTTCACTGGTTATTCTTTCTGGGATTAACAGGCTCCATAACAAAGCTGTAACTCTGCTTAACGCCTTTTTTCATCTTATACGGTTCTCTTACGAAAGCCTGACCCGGAAGGTCGCCGCCTACGCCGAGAAGCATATGGTCAATATTTACAGCGGTGATTTCATTATTATACGGAATATTATGAACATGAGTAGCTTTTTCAAGCTGTTCGATAGTATAATGATGAGCGCTGAAGTTGATAAAATCATCAAAATATGATGTAAACTTGAAGCCGATACCGTTTCTGTCCGTAAATGTTACATAACGGACATCAGTTCTGTTACCGTTTTCCTGAGGACGCATATAACGGTGCTCAAGATCTGTAACAGTTGATTTATAACAGCTGATCTTTGCGCCCGTTTTTCTGTCACAGTAAGTTGCCTGAGGGCCTCTGCCGTACCAGTTTACATACTCTACTTTACCGTCAAGTGTAAGGCGGGTGCCGAACTTGACCATAGGAGCCTTAGGCACGGCGCTGTGATAAACATATATTCTCTTATCGGCATAGAACTTATATGTTGAAACAGCATCTTTCAGAAGCGGAGTGCTCCAGGCAATATGAACTTCAACGCAATTATCTTCTCCGGCATTTGCAACAGTTCTTATCGCCTTTGCCTTATGGCTTGCACTTCTCCACTTATAATAAGGATGAAGCGGAATAAGAGCGGGTACGAAATTAAGAGAATCTATATCATTATCAGTCAAAGCTCTGAAATAGTACGGCTCCAAAGGAGCTTTGAGCCTTTCTCTGCCGTCAATAGATATGCTGACGATTCGACCGTTATCAACCTTTACGGCATAGCCGTCGCCGTTAATTTCTACCGTATTTCCTTTTCTTTCAAAAGAAAGATCTCCTTTTGCATCCGGTGCAACAGGCTGAGGCATGGGATTAAGGATAAACTGATCCCATGCTACTTCAAAATTAGACTTTCTGCCCGGAGTTTTCTTTCTTGTATAGAAAGAAACTGTGAGCACAACTTCCTTATCATCGGGGAAAGTAGTTATATCATAAGGAATTGTGATATATGTTTCTGAAAGCGGATCACATTCAAACTTATCAAGCTCGCCGCTTGCAAGTATTTCGCCTTCAGCCTCTACGCTCCAGCGGCATGTGAAAGCGGAAATATTTGTAAACAGATATTTATTTTTAACTCTGAAAGTACCTTTATTGAGATCAAATTCTTCTGTTTTTATTTCAGCATAAACCTTTTTGACCTCATGAATCTGCGGGTGGATAGTTCTGTCTGCGGCTATAACGCCGTTAGCACAAAAATATGTATTTGAACCCGCAAGAGCGGTAGTATTCGGAATATCTATCTTATTGCGCGGCTCAAGCTTAGCAAAGTCATCGCCGTAAAGCCACATATCCTTGCCGTCTTCATTTACACGATGAATTGTCTGGTCAACGAAATCCCAGATAAATCCGCCGCACATATTATCATACTTTTCAAAATCGTCCATATACTCCTGGAAATTTCCGAGTGAGTTTTCCATGGAGTGGGCATATTCGCACAGAAGAATTGGCTTGCCTTCATACATTTCCGGCTTAATCGGTTTACTGTCTGCAGCGAGCTGATTTGCGATATTATCATAAAGAGTGATCTTAATTTCCTGCTTGTTGCCTAGTTTTTCCATAATATCCTCAGTGGGATACATTCTTGAAATAACATCGCTCTTTGTTAAATCGAAGTCACCCTCATAATGGAACTGCCTTGTATCATCAAGCTCGAGAGCGGCTTCTTTCATCTTCATGAAATTATCGCCGTCTCCTGCCTCATTTCCAAGGCTCCACATAAATACGCATGGATTATTTCTGTCCCTAAGCACCATACGCTGCATTCTGTCCACAACAGCATTTGTCCATACCGGATTGCTGCCGGGCACACCTTTTCTTCTTACACCGTGGGTCTCAACCTCACACTCGTCCATTACATAAAATCCGTACTCGTTGCACATTTTATAAAAATACGGATCGTCAGGATAATGAGAAGTACGAATTGAGTTGATATTATTTTGCTTCATAATATCAAGATCCTGCGTATATCTTTCACGAGGAACAGCCCAGCCGTGATCAGGGTCAAAATCATGGCGGTTAACGCCCCTTACCATGAGCGGCATACCGTTGAAATAGATCTTTTCACCCTTTATCTCAACCTGTTTGAAACCAACTTCATACGTCTTTACGGCATAAATTTTATCGCCGTCGCTGATAATAATAACAAGCGTATAAAGATTAGGGGTTTCAGCAGACCACTTTTTAGGATTTTTAATCTCAGCTTTGAACTCAAAATCAGTTCTGTTATGGTTAATTTTACGAGTTTCCTCGCCTATCTCTATTTCCCTGCCGGTATCAGATATAAGATATGCCTTACAAGCAGCATCGGTATTAACTGAACCATAGTTTTCCACATATACGTCAAGAGACGCAACAGCGTCCTTATAGAAAGTATCAAATTTAGTTCTGAAGAAGAAATCCCTTATGCAAACAGGACTTTCTGCAAAAACATATACCTCTCTGTATATACCGCAAAGCCACCACATATCCTGATCCTCAAGATAAGTACCGTCAGTATATCTGTAAACTTTAGCGCAGACGATATTTTCTTCGCCCGTTTTTACAAATTTGGTAATATTGAATTCATGAGGGGTCATTGAGCCCTGAGAATAACCTACGTAATTGCCGTTTACGTATACTTCAAGTCCGGCCTTGCAGGCGCCGAAGTGAATGAATATTTCTCTTCCTTCCCACTCTTTATCAAGCTCAAATGATTTTCTGTAAAATCCTATTTCCTGAAGGTTGTGATAAATTTTCGGTATCTTGCTTTTGCTTCTGCTGATAGCCTTTGGAAATGTGCTGGCATAATAATACGGAACAGAATAACCCTCTGTCTGCCATACAGAAGGAACTTTTATCTCTCCCCACTCAGAATCATTGAAATCCGTTTTTTCAAAATCAGCCGGCTGATTCTGTAGCCCTCTCTGCCAGTAAAACTTCCACATACCGTTAAGGGAAAGCTTATATTTGCTTTCCTCGCCAGAAAGTGCTGTTTCAGTGTCGTCAAAAGGCATGGCAATAACGTGGCCGTCTTCCTTATTGACTTTAATGATTTTGGGATCCTCCCAAATATGCTTTTCCATACATTTCTCCCGTTAAAAATTATATAAAATGGTTAATAATGTATTTACATAATATATTATTTTATGAGAAAAGTCAACAAAACGGCCCTTTTATGTGGACAACTTTAAGTAAATTGTGCTATAATTTGGAATATAATATTTTAATGAAAATTTATTGCCGTACAAAACGGAGGATCTGTTTAAATGATTGAAAGAGTGACAAAAAACAATCTTAAAGAATACGAAAAATTTATCAAGGAGCATCCTAAGGGACTGTTTCAGCATTCGTCAAAATGGGCAAAGGTAAAATCGGCATGGAAATGGGAAGCAATAATGCTCAAAGACGATAACGGAAATATAAAAGGAGCGGCTGCGGCGCTTATAAGATTTGTACCTGTTATCAAGTATTCTCTTTTCTATGTATGCAGAGGATTTGTTGCGGATGAGGATGATTTTGATACTTTTGATAAGCTCTTTGACGGTCTTATGAAACTTGCCAAAGAATACAAGGCTTACTGTATTAAAATAGACCCTGAAATCACTGTGCAGAACAGCGCATATAAAAAGCACCTTTTAGAAAAAGGCTTTACAGAACTTAACCCGGGATGCCTTGATTTTGAAAATGTTCAGCCCCGTTTTGTTTATTGTTTTGATTATAACAATATGACGGAAGATGAGCTTATGCTCACATTCAAACCCGATTACAGAAACAGAATAAGAAAAGCACCGAAAAAAGGTGTTGAAGTAAAGATAATGGGCACTGAAGCTCTTGATGATTTCGTCAGAATAATGCAGGAGACGGGAGAAAGAGACGGATTTTCAACAAGGCCAAAGTGGTATTTTGAAAAGATACTCAACTGTATGGGCGACGACGCGCGGCTTTACATGGCATATTATGAAGGAAAAGCAATTGCCGGAACAATAGCCATTAAGTGGGGCAAAAACGTAGTAAAATACCAGTACGGCGCTTCATCAAACGCTCACAGAAACGTATATCCCAACTATGCTTTGCAGTGGGCTATGATGAAATGGGGTCTTGAAAACGGATGCGCTGTATACGATTTCGGCGGCATCAGCGGCGACTGTCAGAATCCCGACAATCCGCATTACGGACTGTGGAGATTTAAGCACGGTTTCGGCGGTTACATGAAGGAATTTATAGGCGAGTTTGACTATGTAATCAACAAACCAGTGTACAAGCTTTATAATCTTGCTATGGAGTTAAAGAAGAAATTAAGATGAGCAGATATATTATCGAAAAAGACAAACTTAAAGAAAATATTGAATTCGTCAAAAAGAAAGCAGGCGTTCCCGTAATCGGCGTTGTAAAAGGCAACGGCTACGGATTCGGAATAAAAGAGTTCACTTCAGTTTTAAAAGAGTGCTCAATTGATTTCTTTGCCGTTACGGAAGTTACCGACATACCCGTTTTAAAAGAAATTATCAGCGAAGATGACAGTATACTCGTCATGCGCTCCACCTGCATTGAAAGTGAAGCAAGGCAGATAGCAGAAAGCGGCTGCATCGCAACAATAGGCTCTGAAGAAGCCTGCCGTGTTATGCAGAATGTTGCTCAATCGCTTAACACAAAAGTAAAATGTCATTTAAAAATAGACACAGGTATGGGAAGATACGGATTTATGCTGAGCGAAATAAGCAAAGCACTAAAATGCTACGAAATGCCCAACCTTGAATTTTGCGGTATCTACACCCACTTTTCAAGCGCTTTCAGAAATCCGGAATTAACAAAAGCTCAGCTTGCTGTATTTAAAGACTGTATTGAGCAAATACAGAATGCAGGCTTCAAAACAGGCATTGCACACTGCGCTAATTCCCCTGCTTTGCTGAATGTTGACGGCGTTTCAATGGATGCTGTACGCATAGGTTCAGCATTTACCGGCAGAGTAATAACAAAAGCTAAAACTCCTCTGCACAGGTTAGGCCGTCTTGAAGCTCAAGTGGTTGACGTAAAAACAGTTCCGAAAGGATATTCAATTGGATATAACGGTCTTTTCAAAACTGAAAGAGAAACTAAGATTGCTATAGTACCGATTGGGCATTATGACGGTTTCGGACTGCAGAAAGAACGAGAAACAGCAGATCTGAGATACGTTCTTTCCGCCGCAAAGCAATATGCCAAGAAAAAGCAAATGTATGTCAGAATTAACGGAAGAATGTATCATGTAATCGGAGAAATCGGTCTATCACACACGGCTGTTGATATTACGGATTCCGACGTTAAGGCAGGAGATACAGCAAGCGTTGACATATCGCCTTTAATGGTAAATCCAAGATTAGAAAGAAAATATATATAATAAAAGAAAAGGTCTGGACATAAGTTCAGACCTTTTTTATAAGTTGTTGTCAGTTGTGCTCGGCAAGATATTCAACAGCAAAGTGGACGGCTACTGCACCGTCAGCCGCCGCTGTAACGATCTGGCGAAGAGGTTTTGTACGCACATCACCCACAGCGTAAACACCGTCAACACTTGAACGGCAGGTTTCATCAGCTATGATATATCCTTTGTCATCAAGAGAAACAGAACCTTCAAGAAAATAGGTAACGGGTTTTCTGCCTATACTTACAAAAACTCCGTCAACGGGCACTTTGATTTCCTGATTAGTTACGATATTTTTAATTAATGCACCGCTTATTCTTTCTTCAGCAGTAAATTCAACGGGAACGCTGTTCCACAATACTTCAACATTTTCTGCATGCAAAAGCGGATCAACAAGTATTTTTTCCGCTCTGAAAGTATCCCTGCGATGAACAACATAAACTTTCTTTGCAAATCTTGCCAAAAATAGCGCGTCCGCTACTGCTGTATTTCCGCCGCCTACAACCATTACGGTCTTATCCTTATAAAATCTGCCGTCACAATGCGCGCAATAATGAATTCCTTTTCCGATATACTCGCGCTCGTTTTTTACACCGAGTTCATTTGGATCAGCGCCGGTTGAAGCTACCACGGTTTTTGCGAAGTACGTTTTTCCTGCAGTATTTACAGCCTTTACATCATTTTTAAAATCAACGGAATTTACCTGCTCAAGAATAGTTTTAACGCCGAATCTTTCCGCTCCGTTCTTCATTTTCATTCCGAGTGTAAAACCATCTATACCCTCATCAAAACCAGGATAGTTATCTATAACATCGGTAAGCGCCATCTGCCCGCCTGCTCCGGCTTTTTCTATAAGTACGGCATCAAGACCTGCGCGTGCGGCGTAAAGCGCCGCTGTATATCCGGCGGGACCGCCTCCAATTATAATCATATCGTAAACGTGTTCCATAGAATTACCTCCTTTACAATTCTTATTATATACATATTCAGAATATTTTCAGTGACAATATCACAATACTTAGCGATATTGACATAAATTCAAAATGGGAGTATATTTTTCATATATAAAATTTCGGAGGTAAATTATGAAAATAGCAGTTACATATGATAACGGTAATATATTCCAGCATTTCGGAAAAACACAGCAATTCAAGATTTATGAAATTGAGGACGGAAATATTATAAACAGCGAAATAGTTGACACAAACGGCACGGGTCATGGCGCACTTGCTGTATTTCTTAAAGCATTAAGTGTAAAAGTACTTATATGCGGCGGGATCGGCGCAGGAGCGCAAAATGCTCTTGCCGACGCCAAAATAGAGCTTTACGGCGGAGTCAGCGGCAGCGCCGATGATGCGGCCGCGGCTTACGCAAAAGGAGAATTGAAGTTTAATCCTGACATCAGATGCGACCATCATTCAGAACATCACGAGGGCTCTGACTGCGGGCACGGCGGATGCTCAGAGCATAATTGCCACAACTAAGATAAAAGCGCACCTATAAAGATGCGCTTAAATACATGGTGAAATTTATGGGAAATTCTGTTTTTGAACCTTATCTGAAAGAAATATTTCCGTTTTGGAACAACATTTCACAAACCGATAAAGACTTACTCTGCAATAATACACACGCTCTGACATACACAAAAGGCTCAATAATTCATGACGGAGCTGACTGCTCCGGCGTAATACTTGTACGCACCGGATGCATCAGAGTATATATTGTTTCAGAGAACGGCAAGGAAGTTACTCTTTACCGTCTGTATCCCGGTGACATATGTATGCTGTCTGCATCCTGTGTTATTCAGGCAGTCACATTTGATGTAACCATTGACGCGGAAGAAAACAGCGAATGTTTTGTAATAAGCCCTCAAGCGTTTTCAAAAGTTTCAGAAAATAATCCGCAAATAAGGATTTTTGCTCTTGAGACCGCAGTAAGCCGATTTTCAGACGTTATGTGGGTAATGCAGCAAATACTGTTTATGAGCACAGATAAACGCCTTGCAGTATTTCTTACTGACGAATCGGCACGAACAGGAAGCAGCACCATTGAACTTACTCACGAGCAGATAGCCAAATATATAGGCTCTGCCCGAGAGGTAGTTTCAAGAATGCTGAAGTATTTTTCAACTGAGGGCATTGTTGAGGTATCCAGAAAAGGAATTAAGATAACAGATAAAGAAAAGCTAAGACAATTAACCCTCTAACATTTCAAGTATCTGCTCTTTCGGTCTTGCACCGGCAGACTGCTCAACAATCTGGCCGTTTTTCATAACTACAAGTGTAGGAATAGTAGTTACACCGAAAGCCTGGGCAAGCTGAGGTTCTTCGTCAACATTAATCTTGCCTACAAGATACTGCTGATTTTCCTCTGCTATCTCATCAACAAGCGGAGAAACCATTCTGCACGGGCCGCACCAATCTGCATAAAAATCGAGCAAAACTGTTTTCTCACTGTTTTTAACTGAATCAAAATTATTTAAACCTACTTTTAATACTGACATATTAAATCATCCTTTCTTTTTGTTTGTGATGTTATTATAACCCGCAAAAAAATATTATTCAGTGACTTTGTCACAAATTAAAACCTGCGCTTTAACAGCGCAGGCTTTTTTATACTTTAAAAATATCAAGAATTCTTTTTTCTATTCTTTTTTCATACAATACCAGAAAATTTTTAAGCAGTAAATCATATAGAATGAAAACCACATTCATAAGAACAGCAAAAAGAATAATCATTGCCGCAGAAAAATTTCCGTCCTCAAAAAACGGTATGCCGAACAAAAAGTAAGCTATAAGCTCAACCAATGTTATCGCGGCATTGAAAACAAGAAATTTCAGAATAACTCTTAACGGTTTTAATTTTATATGCTCAATATAGCTCTTAATAATAGGATAGTAGCCGAAAAATAATGTGTACATAAGCACGGCTTCCTTGTCCGGAATAATAATAAACGAAATAATGCTTGACGAAATAAATACAAACCATGCGCTGGAGCACGAAAAAGTCTTTTTTACCATGATTATCAGCACGCCTAAAATCATAGGAACTACATAAGTAAATACATAAAAGAGACTTGAGCAGAACATAAGGGCAACGGATAGTGCGGCTGTGACTCCGCTTACAGCAACTTTAACAGATTGTTTCATAATATCACCAACCATTATTATACAAAAAAATGTGTATTTATTGTAAATTATTCGTGAATTGTTGTGTTCTATAATC
>ERZ1505028.311-NODE-311-length-13638-cov-6.420599_pt1 | contig 13638 bp, 17 predicted proteins | sample MGYA00572409_ERZ1505028 | MGnify/ENA primary metagenome ERZ1505028 (study PRJEB39906, sample SAMEA3182112) | gut metagenome | biome: human; feature: gut; material: Stool; isolation source: human stools | place: Canada | collected 2013-05-06 ... | reverse complement strand
GAGATCTACACCTCTCTATTCGTCGGCAGCGTCAGATGTGTATAAGAGACAGAATTCATATAATCGGTAAATTTTCTCTCATCCAGTTCAAGACCTTGGTATTTATTTGTTTTATAATTAACGGCAGTTTCAAAAGCAAGATCAATCAGCGCATCTTTTTTCAGTTCAATGATCATATCGCATTTTGAAAAAGCGCCGCACTTATTAAAAATTTCATCTGAATAATCGTTTTTACTTACCGATACATCAAATGTGAAAGTTATTTTATTACCGTCATTTTTAACTGACAACAGCAGTTGATCGTGCAAAGGACCACATGGCATTACCATTTTATCAGCATTCAGTTTTTCAGTCATTTTTCACCCTTTCTTCAGATGTTGAACTGACAGTCTGCAATGAAAAATCGATGCACTTTTCAAAAAAGGAAAATCTTGTCTCCATACTCATCGACCACTTCCATGCTTTCCCGTTTTCAGACAACGGATGTTTGTCTGACGCAATCAGTATGGAAACAACTTTCATATTCAGATATTTTCCAACACTGAAAAGCGCGGAGGTTTCCATATCAACACCCACGGCGCCCTGTTTTCTCCACATCTCTTCCTTGAAAAAAGTCTGCCGGTATACGGCGTCGGTTGAAACTATGGGCAGAGATTTTGAGCCTTTTACGGCTTTCACCGCCGCGTTGCACAATTCGCTGTCAGGCTGAGAATAATCAATTTCGGAATAATAATGAAGAGAAGTTCCCTCCTCAACAAAAGCCTTATTCGGAACAATTATACTGCAGTGTTCTATATCATCGGAAAAGGCGCCGAACATCCCCACTGAAACAACATACTCAACCCCAAGAGCACCCAGTGTTTCAATTGTGTCCGCAGCCTGAGGCGCTCCTCTTCCGCCGTCCAGAAAGCATACGTCATGATTGCAAAACCTGTAAACAGGGCAGGCGTTAAGAAATCTCGGAAACTTATCTGATAATTTTACGGTATCGTAGTTTTTACACGTATATTCCTCGCCGCCGCGCATATAAAACAAGACTGCAGTTTTAGGCAATTCTTTAAGAGCAGAAGAACTGTGGCAGCTTTCAATATGTTTTTCAGCCGTAATAATACAAGCCGAACTGTCTTTTTCATACTTCCACATAATACACCTGTTTATAAATTTTTCAGTATATCTTTTTCACCCATTCATTACCCTCTCTGACCCACTGATATTCCTGCAGGTCATCGTTTTTAAAGATTTCAAACATCTCTTCAAAATCTTTTGCAAGCGGGTAGTTGAAAAGATCTTTTTCATTTATCCAAAACACTTTTCCCTCATCGGACGAGCACAGTTCACCGCTGAATTTATCCGTTTTATAGAACAAAACGATATACCGCGCCCCGTCTTTTGACGGAAATTGTTTTATGCCGCATATTTTTGGCTGTGATATTGTTAACCCTGTTTCTTCATAAACCTCGCGGATAACTGACTGAGTAAAGGATTCTCCCAGTTCAACATGCCCGCCAGGAAATGTAACTCCAGACCACTCGGGATCAACTCTGTTTTGGACGACGATTTTTCCCTTATCATCATATATCATACACATATTGGTAAGCACAACATTTTCATACTTTGGCATAGACAAATCCTCTAATATAAAATCTTCCCAAAAATAATATAGCATAATTCAAAATTAAAGTCCACAGCATGCGAAACATTAATTACAATAAAAAAAGAGGTTGCCATAAGACAACCTCTAAATTATTTTTGATTAGCCGTTGATCTGCTTTGCGAAGTTTTTTTGAAAAGCGCCTAACAAAGCGCTATTCAGCCGATTTGGATTTGACTTTTACGCAAATTTTACGCAAATCAATAAGCAAATCTGAAAGAAACTCTATGTATTTATTGATTTTGTTACATTGTATCAGATTAATAAGCAACAATCAATAGGTAATGAAAATTCAAACCACTTTGAGATTTTTCTTATAGTTTTGATAGAGTGGTTGTTCCTTGTTTTGTGAAAAATCGCCTAACTTTATAAATGAGCCTGCTTTGTCAACCTCTTTTTTGTTTGTTACATTAAGTAAATGTGTATATCTTAATGTTGTCTCATAGTTGCTATGTCCCATTACTTTCATAATAAACAGAGGTTCCAGTCCTTTTTCAAAACACCTTGTTGCAAATGTGTGTCGAAAAGCGTGTGGATGTAACTTTGGAAATTCTTTTACTTCTCTATGTTCTTTCGCAGCCATATAATATTCGTTTTTTTCAATTATAGCTAACACTTTTTTTATGTCGCTTGATAAAACATATCTTGTTACCGGCGAACCAAGAGTTGTAGTAAAAACTAAGTCCTTATATTTATTCTCTAATCTCCATCTGGAACCCATCTTTTTTTTACAGGTTTTCTGTTTTTGTTTAACGGAATAAAATAACTCCTCAACATCATCAAACATCGGAATTTTTCTTATCGCATTAACTGTTTTTGGTGTTGTCATATTCATTATTTTTTTACCATTATCATAGGCTACCTGCATAGAATGTTTCACATTAATTACTTTGTTTTTAAAATCTAAGTCTTGCCATTGCAATGCTGTAACCTCTCCGATTCGCATTCCGGTAGAAAGTAAAATTTGATATATCTCATCATAGTACCTGCCCCTAACCATTGATAAAAACAAATCTTGCTGTTCTTTAGTTAATACAACAGGTTCATTAAACTCATCATACCTAAAATCTACAGTCACGCAAATACAAGGGTTAAATGTTATAATTCGGTTTGAGACAGCCGAATACAAACATTCTTTAAGTGAACTTATACTTTCCCTTACTGTTTTTGGAGAATAACCATCGATACATACAAGGTCATTTGCAGCTTGTTGAATATTAACTTCTGAAATTCTTTCAACAGGCTTGTTGCCTAAATATTTTCCAAATGTATTATTGTATCTCCTGCAATAATTGTGTCGATTGAGTTCATCTTTCAAATGACAAGATTTATAAATGTCAAACCACTCAATAAACCACTCATTGAGTGTAATCCCGTTGCGGATATTAAATTCTTTTTTTAAAACTGCCGCCTTTTTTAAGCTGAATTCTTTTTTTAATTCTTTCAGGTTAGAATTGTACAGATTAATCTTAACCCCGTCAATATTTGCACGGGCATTGTATCTGCCGTCTTTTCGTTGGCTAAAACCTTGACCTAATTCTTTACCTTTTAAGTCTTTTCCCATATAATCATCTCCTTGAAATCTACAATATCAATTTGCATATTCACAATAAATTATAACGGGAATAAAAGCAACTGTGCGATTGACTTACTTCTATTTTATAGTTAGAAAATATGGTTTAATATAATAATGTAATTAATTAAATAGGGATTTGGTATTTTGCACATTTTTCAATATATTTATCGAATAACGCCTTATCAGCATATAAACGATTTCCCATTCTTATAGTAAATGTGCTATCAGGTCTTTTAAGAATTTCACGAACCTTTGTTTTACCCCAACCAGTATAATCACAAAGTTCTTGTATATTCATAAGCCTTTTTTCCAACGATACCACTTCCCTTTTTTATAAATTCTTTTTTAATTTGTCCTTGCACACTTCCTGCACCGTTCCTTGCCGAACGCTTCTGGCTTAAATTATAAAAAAGAAAATTCATTAAGTTTTGCAGACGACAGTATTTCTTCATTTTTCATACGCAAATGCATAATCTTCAACTTAAAGTATCAAAAAAAATGAAGTATCAAACAGGGGGACATTAAATTGTCAAGGTTCTTTATAATCATTACTGATTACAATTACATTGTGTAATAAAAAGTTCTTAATTACAATAGATGTGCTTCACAGTTGTGTGAAAAAAACTATACTATATATAGGGAATATTCTCAGCAATCAATGAATAGTTCAATATATATGTAAAGTAATTTCACAACAGTGTGCTATATTTTGATGCTACCAAGTTCTTTGCAACCGTATTTTCTCAACAATTTATTGCAATCAGGTATATACATATAATTGTTCGCAAGCATTTTGACTAAAAGTTCTCTATATATGTCGTTACCGTTATATGGTATGATGCTATATCTTGCTTTTCTTAACAGTTCGCAAGATTCTCCTACCGTCAGTCCTAATGCGATGCAAATTGTATATGCAGCATTCTCGTCAGGAACATAGTTTCTTTTGTTCTTTAGACGGGTAAAAATATTTCTGCTCAAATATGTACACCGTTCGAACTCTGCTCCTGTATTAATTCCTTTTTGTTCACATAAAGAAATTACATCTTCAGAAAAAGAAGGAATTTCAGTATTCAGTTTTTTATTGTATCTTTGATCTATATCTGATACATACAATTCTTTCATTTTCATCATAATTTCCTTAAATTTTATAAAAACATTTCCAATAATGTTGTATAATTGCAAAAAAAGCGCAACAAGAAAATGGTCACAAAAGTATTTGTTATACATTTTGTACCAATCCTCATTGCGCATATGTAGGAAAGTTATATAAAAGACTTCGTCTTTGTTTATGCTTTAATTATAGTATTTTTGAACATATATGTCTTTAGCAAAATGATTTTATTTATTATCAAAATGAATAATTTTTATTCAAATTGAAATATCTATATTTAATTATTCCTTGAACTAATTTTTAAAAATGAATTGCCACAATTATTTCTTACTGGTTATGGTGAAAAAAAGCAGGCTTCTTATGTAAAGTCTGCTTTTTGATTTTGATAATAGGGCTTTGGTATCTTGCATATTTTTCAAGACATTTATAAAATAGTAAATAGCTCAATATATATATGTAAAGTAATTCACAATAGTGTGTTATGTTTTGATGCTGCCAAGTTCTTTGCAACCGTATTTTCTCAACAATTTATTGCAATCAGGTATATACATATAATTGTTCGCAAGCATTTTGACTAAAAGTTCTCTATATATGTCGTTACCGTTATATGGTATGATGCTATATCTTGCTTTTCTTAACAGTTCGCAAGATTCTCCTACCGTCAGTCCTAATGCGATGCAAATTGTATATGCAGCATTCTCGTCAGGAACATAGTTTCTTTTGTTCTTTAGACGGGTAAAAATATTTCTGCTCAAATATGTACACCGTTCGAACTCTGCTCCTGTATTAATTCCTTTTTGTTCACATAAAGAAATTACATCTTCAGAAAAAGAAGGAATTTCAGTATTCAGTTTTTTATTGTATCTTTGATCTAAATCCGATACATACAATTCTTTCATTTTCATTGTAATTTCCTTGAATTTTAAACTGTATTCTAATAAAAATATCCTCAACAAAAGGATAGCTCACACTTTCGCTCTTGCCGAATACTTATATCAACCTTTTATTGCGATATAACTTTATTTATTGACGACCATTGTTTATATATTAAATATTCAATACTTTTTTAAAAATCAAGTATTTTTTTGAATTGATGAAAAGTTATTGAATTTTTCATAGCAAGTGTTTTTGCTTATATAGATTCAGTTTTCTTTAAATAAAAAAGACGCTATAACTCTATTGTTGAGTCATAGCGTCTGGATTTCGTTGCTATTATATAGCACATTCTCTCAGTACAACTTATTTCATATTGAATAAGTATTGATCTGTTGTCTTATCTTTAATAGTGAATTTATGAATTGCTTTGCATTCTTTGATTTTAATTGAGAACATAGCAGATTCATCATTACACCGGATAATTTCAAATCTTTTGCTAAGTTCGCAATTTATATCCATAAGTCTACAATGCCTTGGACAAAGTTCACAACGAAGTTCTTCTAACATAATTATCCCTCCCAGAAATACTTCATTTAATTACTTTTAAAAACTTACTAAATTTCTGATTATCTTTTCATAAGCTGGTAAATGTCGGTATAGCCTGTATTTTAGGGCTTTATCGGCATTTTCCTTTTGGAAGATACTCTGCATAAGCTGGCATTTACTAACATGAAAATGCAACCAAAAGTAGTAAATGAGTAGTACAATCACCGATTTAAGAAGCAAGAGCCAGTCTTTCAAGTTCTGCTTTCGCTGAATTGAAAGTACCGTGTGCGTAGTACCCTAATGTCATGGTGATGTTTGAATGTCCCATGATGTATTGTAGGGTGTTCGGGTTCATTCCTTTGTTTGCCATGTTCGTGCAGTAGGTATGTCTGAATGAGTGCGGTGTGATGTTTGGTAGCTGGTCTTTATGTGTCTTGTTGTATTTCTTCACAAGTCCACGCAACATACTTTCGTAGTTGCCAGCCACTTTAGGAAAGCCTTTTTGATTTAGGAACAGGAAATTGCTGTAACCGCCTATGATGATAGGCTCTGCCTTTCCTCTGTTCTGCAACACTCGCTTAAAGGCTTGATAGGCTCTTTCTGTCATTGGAAGCTGGCGTTCTCCTTTTTTGGTCTTAGGTGTTTCAATGTAGTAGCCGATTTCAGTATCTTTCAATAGCTGGTGGTCTACATTGATGATACGGTTTGCCATATCTATATGGACTGTCAGACCGCAAAATTCAGAGATACGAAGCCCCGTTTCCAGAAGAATAACCACTTCATCATAATACTTGCTGTACGTCTTGTCCTGTTCCATAAAGGCAAGCATTTTTTCTTCCTGCTCTGGCGTGAGAATAACTTTAGGCTCTGAATTATCTTCCAGAACATCACTCAATTTGAAGCTGAAAGGATTTTTTCTGATACAGTCGTCCTCAATCGCCATATAGAATGACGCTTTCAGTGAACGCTTGTAATTGCTAATCGTCTTGTAGGAAAAGCCATTCTCATACATTCGCATAGCCCATTCCTTACCGTCCGATAGCTTCACCGTATCAATGCTCCTTGCACCCAGAGGGTCGTTTTCCAGAATTTTCATAAGATACTGGCGACCTTTTTCTGTGTTGCGTTTCACATTCTTTCTCTGGCTGTTCTTCTTTGCATAAAGCTGGCAGACTGTCATTTTCCCGCCTATGGTATTGATACCGTCGGCAAGGTCTTTCTTAATCTGCTTTTCTTTTTCTCTCAACGACAAATCTTCATGTTTCCCAGCGGGTGTCTTGTCTGTCGGAACAAGTTTCCAAGCATACTTAAACTGTGGTTTCCCGTATATATCGGTATATTTGTAAACGTATCTTCCGTCTTTTCTCTGGCTCTCTCCAAGTCGTAAATTGCGTCCCTTGCTGTCTTTTCTCTTTACATTAGACATAGTGCGAAGCTCCTTTCCGTCAAGGAATGAGCCGTTGATACGCTATACTTTATTATACCATATCTACGGCTCGCTGACATTAGATTTCGTCCAATGTATCAATGATTTTTTCAAACTGTTTTCGCTTAATCTGTACACGGTTTCCGTTGACAATCACCCAGCCAGCGTCGAGGTTTTCCTCTGCCAGCTTACGCAATTTCTTTTCCCCGATACGGAAGTATTTTGACGCTTCCTCAATCGTCAGCGTGTACTTTTCCCAGATAGGCACATCAGTATTGTTCATAATATGCACCCCCTTTACTGTGTGTCTTATGGAAGCAGACAGACGGCTCTGGAAAAGCTCCGCTGGTATCTCAACCAATCTCATTCCTATGAGCAAAACCACCTCTGGGACGTATCATTATCCTGTGAATACAGGTCGTGGCAAAGCGACTTTTCCAACGGTCGCTCTCGGATCACTGCATGGGTCGCTCGCTCTCTTTTGGAAAGGTCATGGCGTACAGTCCCCGTGGCTCGCTGTATCACAAACGTATCTGTCTGCTTTATTCACTTGTCAAAGAACAACAACGGCTGTTTATACGCCTGTCAAAGCCCATATAAATACAAAGATATATAGACTTTGAAAGATGTATAAATCCCAGAGAGGACGCAGGAAAGGGGGTAATGCGTCACTCTGTAATGGGACGTAGCTTTACGCTACTTTGAAATTAAGCACCTGCTCAATCAGCTTTGCTTCCAGACGGCTACGCATATCCTCGTCAACGGTGGTATGAGGATTGCCGTATTCGTCAATGCTTGTTCGCATGGACAAGCGGGCAATATAAGGCTCATAATGGGACAACACAACATTCATAGCCAGAATATCGCCCTGCGAAGCTGAAACGATAACAGGGTAAGGCAGTAAGCCGTTGCCTTTATGTACCGCTTTATTCTTCTTCATGCTGTTTTTCCTCCATTCTTTTTCTGACTTTTTCAAATCCTCTTTGACGCTTATAGTTCACTGTACGGCGTACAATTTTCAGCAGGTCGGCAATCTCGCCGTCATTGAAGCCTAAACCGTAGAGCAACAAGATAAAGCGTTCTTCCTCAGAAAGTTCCTGCAATGCTTCACTCAACAGCTCATTCTTGATTTTCACGTCGTAGCCCATGACTTTGTAAAGGTCATAGTCCGTGGAATAATCATCATAAGTGGCAAGCTCCGCAAGCTGTTCTGGCGTGAGTTCTGAAAAGGAAACCTGTACGTCATTCAAATGCTGGTAATGCTTCTGAATGTTGATAGCTTCATTCTTCAAAATCTTCTTGCAGTAACAGTCAAAGACTTTCTGGACATCTTCTGGAGAAGTGGGTCTGTTCATGTTTTCACCTCCTTTCGTTTGTCAAAAGGTGGTGATTGTAACCGCTCCTTCCCCCTTTCCGTCATTAATACAAATGAGAGGGTACGAGCTGGCAAAGTTTGAAAAAGAAATCCAGAAAAAGCAAAAAAGCCCAAGAAGTTGTGATAACCTCGTTGAGCTTTAGTGAATATAATCGACAGATAGTGAGGAAATTCTACACAGAAATAGCTGTAAACTCCCTTAACATGGATTAAAATTTTTTTGATGATTTTCTTTTATGCACTCCTGCCATTCGCAATCCTCCCGTGAAGAAACCGCCTTGCCAGAATAAGGCAAATTTCAACAAGATAAGCATAAAAGATAAATCCGTCCTAATTCCGTCCAAATCCCTGTTTTTTAGCAGGAATGAAAAAAGGCTATCACACCCAGCAGAAATGCCGTGGTTGCGATAACCTGTGTATCAGATAATCTCTGTATTTTCTTTGATAAGCTGGCGTATCTCGTCCCGCTTTGCTGGCGGTGCTTGACTGATGAAGTCCTCTATCCATTCGTCAATCTGTTCATAGACATTTTCATCTTTAAAATATTCTGGGTAGTCTTTCAAAATATCAAACTCCCTGTCTGTGCGTTCCGCTTCTTTGCAAGCCAGCTCTAAATGCTCACTAATCAATTCCTGCGTGCAGGAAGAATAGCCAAGAACGGTTGTGATATAAGTGATACGCTCAAAATCAGCCTGTGTCATAGCTTCCTTGCCTGTAAGCAGGTCATAGTCACGCTGTCCGCACAGGGACAGAAACACTTTCTTTTGCTTCTCCGTTTGAACCATAATAGCCACTCCTAAATCTTTAAAATTTTAGCTGTCTGCTGGCAGTGCAGATAAATTCCTCTGGGGTAGGGGTACGGTTGCCAAACATACGCTTAAACTCTGCCTGCTGGTCTGGGTCGTCACTGTCCATTACCGCTATGATTTTATCCTGTATCTGCTCACGGACTTCTGAAACAGAAAGCCCGTACAGACGAGCCATTTCTTTAATCATTTTTTTGCTGTCCCTTTTACTGAATTTCATCATACAGTCAGAACACCTCTTTTCTTAAAATTGATGATATATACCAAAAAAATTCGCCAAAAATATAGTACATAAATGTTTCATCTATACAAGCTATTATATTACACTCTGTGAATAGTTACAATAATGAAAAGCAAGAAAGGAGAGGAAAACTGTGGAAATAGACTATAAAGCAATCGGACAGCGTATCAAGATAGCGCGAATTAAGAAAGGCATAACACAGGAAGCCGTCGCAGACATTATAGATATTACCCCAGCCCACATGAGCAACGTGGAAACAGGGAAAACGAAAGTCAGCCTGCCTACACTGATTGAGATTGCCAATGCTCTTTCCGTATCAGTTGATGTTCTCCTATGTGATAATGTACTTGCTTCACAGAATATTTTCAAGGGAGAAGCAAAAGAGATTTTTGAGGATTGCGACGAATACGAAACCCGATTTTTAGTTGACCTGCTGAAATGTGCAAAATCAGCCATGCGTAGGGACAAAGAAGTAAGAAATCAGTTCAATAGATAAAACCGTAGCGTGCAGATCACAATGAATTGTGAAATACAGCTACGGTTTTTCTTCTCCGCTGAATTTATACCCCACACCCCAGACAGTGATGATGTATCGTGGATTGTCTGGGTGTGGTTCGATTTTCAGTCTTAGTTTTCTGATGAACGAGGAAAGGTTGCTTGCGTCGGGTGCATTGTCATAACCCCATACCTTTTCATAAATCTGTTCTTTTGTGAACACTTGTCCTTTGTGGCTGGAAAGGAAATATAGTAGGTCAAATTCTTTAGCGGTCAGATGTATTTTATTTCCCATGTCGTTGGTGACAGTGCGAGTAAAACAATTTATATCTAAACCGTTATATTTCTTACCTAGAGAAACAGGTGCAGTACACAACTGTTTAGAAAGCCATTCAACAGTTTGGCGAAATATTTTTTCTTCATCATTAGAAAATTCAGCAACTAGTATTTTCCCACATTATCACCTACACTTTCTTTCATATCTACTCATTTATCTTTAATGCTGATACCATATCAATAGATTTCACTTTCAGAGATAACACCTTATTGATTATCCACGAAAGAATAAATGTACCTAAAATACTGACACCATATACATATACAGGAGCGTATGTTTCCATATCTATTGATGTCTGTACTGTACTTACCATAATACCCAACAATCCATATCCGATAGGAAGTCCGATAATAATTCCCACTATTGTAAGCCATATATTTTGCTGTATCATAAGTTTTCTAATTCTTTTGTTATTAAACCCTAACACTTTTAATGTAGCCATATCCCTATATCTTTCCATATAAGATAAAGTTCCTAAATTATATAGAATAACACTTCCCAGCAATACCGCCATGATTAAAAATAAAGTGCTTAACATAATTGACGCATTTAGCATGGTACTCAAACTTTCTTCTAAATCAGCCCTGTTTTGTATACTGCTGATATAATCAGTATTTATTTTTGCATTTTCGATTTCTTCACCAATAATAGATGTTGTAATAAATGGTATGTTTTCTTTTTCCATTTCCGTTTTCATCATAGTAATTCCCTGTGTCATAGGTGTACGGATAATTACTTTTACAACACTTAAATACCATGTAGAGCTTCCAGAAAATCTCCATTTAATGCGGTCACCTACTTTGATGTTCATTTCTTTTGCCGTATTTTTTGAAACAGCAATACCAGATTTTAAATTCACATTATGATTGTCAGTATCGTATAATCGAATAAAATCTTGACTTTCCAATCCTGTAAAGGCAACGGTCTGTTCTTGACCTTCATGCTCAATTTCAACAGATGTTTCCATTAGTTCCTCACCAAACATATCTTTTATTAACTGATTTTTATATTCTTCATCAGTGAAATCACCTGTTACCTTTGTGTTATAGGTCTGTATCTTATCAAATGTCCAATCCGACATATTATTCATTGATGTATACAATCCCAATGAAGCAAATAATAAAGATACACAACCAATTACACCAAATATTGTCATAAAACTTCTCAGCTTATTGCGGAAAATATCTCGTACATTCCATTGACCATAAAATGATAAATGTTTTCGTAATGAATAAAGAGGTAAATCTTTATAATTTTTTCCCGTCGAATTAGAATAGAGTATAATCGACGCATTACCTCTTAGATATTTTCTGCATACCAACATAGAAATTAACAGACATATCAGAGTGCATATAATAGGCATTAGCCAACTACCACTTAACATGGAGGGAGATAATTTTGGCAAAGTATATATTTCTTCCATAACTGGATAAAGTATTTTAGGTAGTATAATATAACCAATACACCAGCCTATTAAAGACCCTACCGCACATACAAATGTACTATGCGAAATATAGTGTATATAGAGTTTTCGTTTACGAAATCCCAACGATTTTAAAATCCCAATCTGCATACGTTGTGAATTAAGCAAACGATGTACCGTTGTAATAGTAATGAGCATAGCAATAAAGAAAAATACGGCTACAAAAATCAAGCCAATTTCCTTATGTTGTGTGATTTCATCACTTATCATTGAATAACTAGGGTGATTATTCTTCTCTACAATCGTGATATTGTTAGAGCCTAAAATATCTTTTACGGATTTTTCTATGTCTCCGTTTCCTGTTATCAATAATTGATTATATGATAAGGGAAGTAAGTCGCTGACAAATTGTTCATTAACAAATGCAAACCCGTTGTTTTTGTGATCGGGAAGCATTTCTCCATTTTTTGTATTATAGATATATTCTGGGGAATAACAAAATCCTACTATTACTTTTTTTATTTCATGTCCATTTACATCTACTGTTAGAGTATCGTTAAGTTTATAGTCATTTTCATTAGCAAAGGTGTAATCTAGCCACAAACCATCAATATCAGCAGAATAGTTTTTTCCAGCCACAACTTTCATTTTTGAAATATCATTTGTATTGTCTAAAACATACAAATCAACAGATTTTTCAGAGTTGTTACTCAGAGTAGCATTGAGCAATAGACGCTGTTCAACATTCGAGATATTCTTATCATCTTTCAAAGTTTGTATATCGGTGCTATTAAATCCATTTGAAGTTACCCATACGTCAGCAAGATTAGTTTCCTCAATAAAAGAATGAAAAGATTTATTCATTCCGTTATATTCGCTAGTAATTCCAGAGAAAATAAAATTTCCAGCGAACATCATCAAAAATATAGCAACAAAAGGAACTTTATTTTTCCAAACATCACGGAGCATTTTTCTAATCAGCATTTTACCATTCCACTTCCTTTATATCTGCTGGACTATCATTAAGTGATATTTCCAAAATTTTTCCATTTTTTAATCGAATTACCTTATCAGCCACTTTTGCTATATTGGAATTATGAGTTACGATAATTACTGTTTTTTGAAATTCTCGGCAAACATCTTGAATAAGCTGTAAAACCTTACAACCTGTTTCGCTATCCAAAGCACCTGTTGGCTCATCACACAATAATATTTCTGGATTTTTTGTAATAGCTCTAGCAATAGATACTCTTTGCTGTTCACCGCCGGATAACTGATTAGGAAATTTCTTTACATGATTTTTCAGCCCAACACGTTCTAATATAGTTATTGGATTGAGAATGTCATCTTTAATATCTTTCATCAATGCAACATTTTCATATACTGTTAAAGTAGGAATAAGATTATAGAACTGAAAGATAAATCCAATTTCTTTTGCTCTATATTCAGCTAATTCATTTTCTTTCATTTTTGAAAGGGGACTGTCATTAACGATTACTTCTCCAGTGCTTAAAGAGTCAATTCCACCTAAGATATTTAATAAGGTGCTTTTTCCAGCTCCCGACTGCCCTAAAATCACCACAAATTCTCCTTTGTCAATTTCAAAGGAAACATTACTCAAAGCATAAGTTTTTTTTGAGCCAGTTTCATAAATTTTTGAAACATTTTTTGCAAGTATCATTCCCATAAAATTCATTCCTTTCTTAAAAATGGGTATAAGAAAAACACGTCCCTAAAAGAACATAATTTTTGCAAGAATTTTATATCATTTGTCC
>ERZ1505028.295-NODE-295-length-14064-cov-2.778428_pt1 | contig 14064 bp, 10 predicted proteins | sample MGYA00572409_ERZ1505028 | MGnify/ENA primary metagenome ERZ1505028 (study PRJEB39906, sample SAMEA3182112) | gut metagenome | biome: human; feature: gut; material: Stool; isolation source: human stools | place: Canada | collected 2013-05-06 ... | reverse complement strand
CCCCAGTACAGCAGATTTGGTGGCAGACATTCAGGACACTCGTCAAATCATTAACAGCGCCTACTTTGTCGATCTGTTCATGATGTTGCAGAACATCAATACCCGCTCGATGCCTGTTGAAGCAGTGATCGAAATGAAAGAAGAAAAACTTCTGATGTTGGGGCCGGTTCTGGAGCGTCTGAACGACGAATGTCTTAATCCTCTCATTGACCGCGCTTTCTCGATGATGGTGCGTAAAAACATGCTGCCGCCACCGCCTGACGCGATGGAAGGTATGCCCCTGAAGGTCGAATACATTTCCGTCATGGCTCAGGCGCAGAAGTCTATCGGCCTGTCCAGTCTGGCGTCTACGGTCAACTTCATTGGTCAACTTGCGCAAGCGAAACCAGAAGCTCTCGACAAACTCAACGTTGATCAGGCGATCGATGCATTCGCTGATATGTCCGGAGTGTCTCCAACCGTCATTGTTCCGCAGGAACAGGTTGAGCAGGCTCGCCAGCAACGGGCACAGCAACAACAGCAGCAACAAATGATGGCGATGGGGATGGCGGCGGCACAGGGTGCCAAGACGCTAAGCGAAGCTAAAACTTCGGATCCGAGTGTTTTGTCAGCTATGGCGAATGCAGTTAGTGGTCAGGGTGGGCAATCACAATGACAGATTACGAAGACGATCAACTGAAAGAAGAAAACGCCCGTAAGCAACGTGACATGGCGCAGCGTGAAATTGATGACATTCGCTTTGTCATGAGCAGTGAACAGGGGCGTCGCGTTGTCTGGTCGGTGCTGGAGAAAGGCCGTGTGTTTTCCGCTATCTCACCGATGGACGCTATGGCAATGGCATTTAATGAGGGGCAACGCAATCTGGCGCTGGAACTGTTTCAGCGCGTTATGGCGCATTGCCCTGAACAGTATTTGAAGATGGCCAAAGAGGCCAGTGAACAGGAGTGATCATGAATTTATTTGGGCGTTTGCTGTATCGCCGTCTTTGCAATGAGCAACCAGTCGATGGTGGAACAGCTCCGGCTGCGTCAGAACCGTCAGCGCCTGCAGGTGATAACCCTGCTCCAGTTGGTGATCCATCACAACAGGAAGGTGATAAGCCACAACCTGTTGCTGATGGCGATAAACCTGCTGATGACAAAAAGCCTGAAAACGATAAGCAGGATGAAAAAAAGGACGGCGATAAACCAGAGGGTGCGCCTGAGAAGTACGAGTTTCAGGCTGCCGAAGGCGTAGAGCTGGATACAGAAGCGTTGAAGGAATTCGAGCCGGTGGCGCGAGAACTTAACCTGACCAACGAGCAAGCGCAAAAGTTGGTTGATGCTTATCCGAAGATTCTGGCAGGTGTTCAGCAGCGCCAGGCAGAAGCCTGGCAGAAAACAACCGAGCAGTGGGCTGCGGATGTAAAAGCTGACAAAGAAATCGGTGGCGACAAGTTGATTTCTAACCTTAGCACCGCACAGCGTGCGCTTGACCAGTTCGGAACACCTGAACTCAAAGAATATCTGAACACCACCGGGATGGGTAATCACCCTGATCTGGTCAAAACGTTCGTGAAAATCGGAAAGGCGATGTCTGAAGATGGCATGGTCACCGGTGATAATGAAGGCCAGCGTAGTGCGGCCGAAGTGCTCTATGGCAAATAAGAGAGGAAATGACAATGGCTGTTAAAGGCTTAACTGCGCTAACGCTGGCTGACTGGGGTAAGCGCGTCGATCCAAACGGGAAAGTCGATAAGATTATCGAGCTTCTCGGTCAAACTAACCCGATCCTTCAGGATATGCCTTTTGTCGAAGGGAACCTTCCTACCGGACACCGAACCACCATTCGTTCTGGTTTACCTTCAGCTACCTGGCGTTTGCTGAACTATGGCGTACAGCCAAGCAAATCAACCACAGTGCAGGTAACCGATTCCGTTGGCATGCTGGAAACCTATGCTGAAGTAGATAAGTCACTGGCTGATCTGAACGGTAATACCGCCGAATTCCGCCTGTCTGAAGACCGCGCATTTATTGAAGCGATGAATCAGCAGATGGCGCAGACGCTGTTTTATGGTGATTCCAGCGTTAACCCTCAGCAGTTTATGGGACTGTCCTCCCGCTATTCCAGCCTGTCTGCGGGTAATGCTCAGAACATCATTGATGCTGGTGGCACGGGTACAGATAACACCTCAATCTGGTTAGTGGTGTGGGGCGAAAACACCGTGCATGGCATCTTCCCGAAAGGGCAGAAGGCTGGCATCCAGATGGAAGATAAAGGCCAGGTGACACTGGAAGATGCTAATGGCGGCAAGTACGAAGGCTATCGCACCCATTACAAATGGGATAACGGACTTGCTCTGCGTGACTGGCGTTATGTTGTTCGCATTGCAAACATCCATGTCAGCAATCTTTCAGAACCTTCCTCTGCCGCAAATATTGCGAAGTTGATGGTTAAAGCACTGCATCGCATTCCAAACCGTGGCATGGGCCGCCCGGTGTTCTACATGAACCGCACTGTAGGCCAGGCTCTTGATCTGCAGTCTCTGGAGAAAACATCTCTGGCGATTAGCGTAAAAGAGACTGAAGGCGAGTGGTGGACGTCATTCCGTGGTGTACCAATCCGTGAAACTGATGCGCTTCTGGAAACAGAAGCCCGCGTGGTGTAACGCCTGTTATTAACCTGTGGGTCGTAACAGACCCACTAATGGAGAAAGAAGATGATCACCGACAAACTGTTGATGTTCTCCGAAGCACAGGCGGTAACTGATACCGCGGCTTCTACTGACGTAATCGATCTCGGTCCAATTGATGGGATCCGTCGCGATATCGGCGTGGGTTATCCGCTTGAGTTTTGGGCGCTGGTTAACGAAGCCGCCACGGCAAGTGGTGAGGCAACTGTAAACATCCAGTTGCAGACGAGTGAGAATAACAGCTCATGGTCCACTATTTATGATAGTGGCGCACTGGCAAAGGCCACCCTGACAGCAGGTAAGCGAGTTGTTTCTGCAAAGGTGCCAGCCGGTGTTCAGCGATATCTGCGTGTTAACTACTCCGTCGCAACTGGCCCACTAACGGCTGGCAAATTCACTGCTGGTATCAATCTTGATGTTGATGCCAATACGCCGTATCCGATCCGCTCAAAAGTAACTGGTTAAGGTGATATTGATGTCAGGTGAGAAACCAAGATACCGCGTTCTGCGCCTCTCTCATATCCATAACACTCTGTGGCCGGAGGGGGCAGAAATCGAATACGAAGGTGAGCCTGGTAGCGCACTGGAACCTGTTAACGATGCAGCCAGACAGGCAAAAGCAAAAGTTGCAGGAAAGGTGTCAATGGCAGCAACCAGCACCAAAATCATCAACGATGTGTCAGATGATGGTGAACTGGATAAGCTCCGTGAAGAGTACGAATTGCTCTTTAACGAGAAGCCACACCATAACGCCAAAGCCGAAACGCTCCGCGAGAAGATCGCAGATAAGCGTAAAGAACTGGGCGTGTAAGCCTCGCGAATCAGACAAGGGGCTTCGGCCCCTTTATTGCAGGAGTGTATATGGAACTCGTAAACCTCAAAACCGGCACTGACAGCTACCAGGATGAGAGCGGAGAAACCAGAACTCGCGATGAATACCCGTGGGGGCTGTGCATCACTCTTAATAACGACACATTGAATAAGCTGAAGGCGCAACCTCAGGGCGTCGGAACAGAAGTGATGATAACTGCAAAGGCTGTTATTCGAGGCCTGTCTGCCAGAGAAACTGACGATGGTGTTAATCGCAGCGCCGATCTGCAGATCACTGATATGGCAATCGCTCCTGTTTCCGGTGATGTAGAAAAATCAGCGGCTGAAACCCTGTACGGCAATGGGGGTGAGTAATGGCCTCTGTAGTAGAGATCTGCAATCGTGCGCTGTCCAATATTGGCAATAGCCGCAGCATTAACAGCCTGACGGAAGCCAGCAAGGAAGCGGGGGAATGTTCGCTGCACTTTGAGGCCTGCCGTGATGCTGTGCTTTCTGATTTTGACTGGAACTTTGCTACCAAACGCGTGGCGCTTGCAGATACGAGCAATCCACCGCCTGACTGGGAATATGCGTACCAGTACCCGTCCGATTGTCTGCGCATTACTGAAATTATGCTTCCTGGTGTACGCAATCCAACAGCAGCAATGCGCGTTCAGTACGAAGTTGGTGCAGACACCGACGGAACAGGAAAGTTGATCTACACAGACCAGCCGCAGGCATGGCTCAAGTATGTCTCTCGCGTTTCAGATGTGAACATGTTTGATGCCATTTTTATGGAGGCGTTGGCCTGGCGTCTTGCGGCAGCTATTAACATGGCGCTGACTGGGAATGCAGACCTCGGTACGTTTGCCCTCAATATGTACAATCGCGTGATTCTTAGTGCTGGCTCGCATAGCCAGAATGAATCACAGGAACCACAGCCACCGGTTGACGAGTTTACCATTGCGAGGTTGTCCTGATGGCTATCAGTTGGATCCAGCCCAGCTTTGCCGGTGGTGAGATTGGACCGTCGTTGTACGGTCGTATCGACATGGCGAAGTACCAGGTGGCATTGCGCAAGTGCGATAACTTTATCGTGCGGCAGTATGGCGGTGTTGAGAATCGACCGGGTACGCGTTTTGTCGGTGCTGCCAAATACCCAAATCGGAAATGCCGCCTGATCCCGTTCCAGTTCTCGACGGTTCAGACCTATGCTCTGGAGTTCGGACACCAGTACATGCGCGTTATCAAAGATGGTGCGTTGGTGCTGAACAGCAGCAATGTTATTTATGAAATTGCCACACCATATACTGAAGCCGATCTGTTCCAAATTAAATTCACGCAAAGCGCCGACGTGCTTACGCTGGTTCACCCGGCATACCCGCCGAAAGAGTTGCGTCGCTATGCGCATGACAACTGGCAACTGATTGATGTGGTAACGAAGAACGGGCCATTTGAAGATATCAATATTGACGAGTCAGTGACGGTTTATGCCAGCGCCAGCACCGGGACAATTACGTTAACGGCAAGCGCCTCTATTTTTGGCGCGGAGCAGGTAGGCAAATTGTTCTATCTGGAACAGCCTGCAGTGGATTCTGTGCCGGTATGGGAAACCAGTAAGAGTACGTCGATTGGCGATATTCGCCGTGCAGACAGTAACTACTATCGCGCCGTTACAGCAGGCAAAACAGGCACTTTGCGCCCTTCGCATACAGAAGGCACATCATGGGATGGCTGGGGCGGATCCGGTGATGATGATACTGGCATTGAGTGGGAGTATCTGCACAGTGGTTTTGGCATTGCCCGTATAACTGCTGTAAATGGCACTACTGCAACTGCTGAGGTGATTTCCTATATCCCTTCGCAGGTCGTTGGCGAGGATAATGCCAGCTATAAATGGGCTAAATATGCCTGGAACAGTGTTAATGGTTATCCTGGCACTGTTGTTTATTATCAACAACGTCTTTACTTCGCCGCATCGACTGCGTTCCCTCAGACTATCTGGGCCAGCCGTACTGGGGATTATAAGGATTTTGGCAAAAGCAATCCTACGCAGGATGACGACAGAATTATCTACACCTATGCCGGGCGTCAGGTTAATGAGATCCGCCACCTGATTGATGTTGGTTCGCTGGTGGCGCTGACTTCCGGAGGTGAGTACGTCATCACCGGCGACCAGAACAAAGTGTTAACCCCATCATCATTTGCATTCAGCTCTCAGGGATCAAATGGCTCAAGCAACGTCCCACCAATTGCCGTAGCGAATATTGCTCTGTTCGTCCAGGAGAAAGGCAGTGTTGTCCGTGATCTGGCCTACTCATTCGATGTTGACGGCTATCAGGGGAACGACCTGACCATCCTTGCCAATCATCTTTTTCAGAAGCACAGCATTGTTGACTGGTGCTTCTCTATTGTCCCTTACTCCAGCGCCTTCTGCATTCGTGATGACGGTAAATTACTGGTGATGACCTATTTGCGTGATCAGCAGGTTTTTGCATGGGCACCACAATCCAGTACCGGAAAATATGAAAGCACATGCAGTATCAGCGAAGGCAATGAAGATGCGGTGTATTTCGTCGTTAACCGAACCGTTAACGGGCAAACAGTGAGATACATCGAGCGGCTGTCCAGCCGTTTATTTACCAGCGATGAAGATGCTTTCTTTGTTGATTCTGGCCTTAGCTATGATGGAAGAAATACGTCTGACAGAACGATGACCATCACTGGTGGTTCTGGTGAATGGGATTACCGTGCGGAATATACAATCAGTGTTTCTGGTGGTGCGTACTTCACCAGTAGTGATGTCGGCGCGCAACTACAGTTCCCTTATACCGGAACTGATCCTGATACTGGCGATGAAGTGTCAAAAGAATTACGTTGCGACATTATTTCTGTAACCAGCAATACCGCTGTAGTGGTTCGTGCTAACAGGAACGTACCGCCATCCCTCAGGAATGCGGCCACCACGAACTGGCAGATGGCGCGCCGGACATTTGGAGGCCTGTCTCATCTTGAAGGCCAGACCGTAAACATTCTCTCTGATGCGAACGTGGAACCACAGAAAGTAGTTTCCGGAGGTGCCGTCACGCTGGAATCTCCGGGGGCTGTAGTGCACATCGGCCTGCCAATAACTGCTGAATTCGAAACACTGGATATCAACATTAACGGACAGGAAACGCTGCTGGACAAAAAACAGGTGATCCCCTCCGTTACTCTGGTTGTGAATGCCAGTCGCGGCATCTGGGCGACTACGCCCGGCGGTAAATGGTACGAATATCCACAGCGTGAATTCGAGTTCTACGATGATCCTGTTGATGATGCTACCGGAAAAGTAGAAGTGAAACTGGACAGTAACTGGGGCAAAAACGGACGTGTAAGAATCCGTCAGCTTGACCCGTTGCCGCTGTCTGTTCTTGCCGTTATTCCTCGCCTTACTGTTGGGGGGTTCTGATGATCGATGTTCGAATTATTCCCGCTACCGAAGAGCATCTTCAGATGATTTTGCCGGATGTTCGTCAGGCTGATATTGACGAACTGTATGCGGTATCGCTGATGACTACCGAAGATGCGCTGCGTGTTGGTCTGCGCACTGCGACTATGGCCTGGTCAGGGTTTGCGAACAGAGAACTGGTAACCATGTTTGGTGTATCACCGGCGTCAATGATTGGTGGAAATGGTACGCCCTGGCTGGTCGGAACCAGCCATATTGAAAAATATCAGAAGACATTTCTTCGCCACTGCCGCCCTGTATTGCAGCAGATGCTGGCAGTTTATCCGCGCCTGGAAAACTACGTCGACGAGCGAAACCATGTTGCCAAAGCATGGCTGCACTGGCTTGGATTCAGGCTTGAAGAAGCCGCGCCTTATGGCGCTCTTGGTCTTAATTTCCACAGATTTCACATGGAGAGAAAATAATGTGTAACCCAGCCATCGCTTTGGTTGCCGTCACAGTGGCATCCACAGCCGCGTCAATGTACAGCCAGAGCAAGCAGGCAAAATACCAGTCAGCCATAGCTGATCGGAATGCTGAAATTGCTGAAGCTCAGGCACAGGATTCAATCAATCGTGGGAATATTGAAGCGGATCAGCGTCGTCGTGAAATGCGTCAACGCTCAGGCACTGCGGCGGCCACTATGGGGGCTACCGGTGCGGAATTAAGTAGCGGAACAGCTCTTGACGTTTTTGCGGATAATGCTCAGTTCGGCACTCTTGATGCGTTAACGACAGTGAATAATGCTCAGCGTGAGGCATATGGGTATCAGGTTCAGGGAATGAATGCTCAGGCACAGGGGGCTGCTGCTCAGTCGGCTGCTAAATCATCGATGACCAGCACTTTGTTAACGGCACCACTAAAAGCATACGGTGCATACCAGATGGGCGGCGGAACGTGGAGCCCGTTCTCTCAGAAAGCTGCGCCGATTTCTGCTGCTGTTGGCACTCCAACAGGTCGATAAGGGGATAATAAGATGCCAGTTGTACCAACAACATCGGGCCGCCAGGTTCAAAGCAGAGGGATTTCGACGCAGGGATTCTCATCGTTTCAGACACCAAATGTCGGTGATGTACTTGGCGATGTTGCAGAGCAATATGCAGGTATTATTGCGCAGGCAAAACAGCGTGCGAATGTTGCTATGGCTCAGGATGCTTCTCTTAGCTTAAGCCAGATAAGCAGCGATCTGCTGAATAACCCTGAAACAGGTTTGCTTAACCTGAAAGGGAAAAATGCTATTGGAAAAGGTCAGGAGTATACGCAGCAGTTTGATGCCCAGGTCGAGCAACTGGCTATGTCGCTGCCGGATGAACAGGCCCGTAATGCTTTCATGCAGCAGGCACAGCAGCAGCGCATTCAGTTCACTACGCAGGCCGGGCGGCACGAGATAGGGCAAATTAATGCCTACGAAGAAGGTCAGTTTCAGGCGACGCTGCTGAATAATGGTAAAAATGCCGCAGCATTGTATGGCGACAATGCCGCATACGTATTGGCTAATAAGCAAACTTTCCAGCAAATTGAGGATTACGGCATTGCGCATGGCTGGAGCGACGAGCAAATCCAGGCCAAGAAAATCGAGTTTAAAGAGAAGGTTGCTGATGCCGCATTGTCCCAGTGGTCGGCAAACAATGCGACCGCATTCATCCAAAGTAATGGCGAGTTAAGTGATACTGCTGCTGGAGCTCGCCGTGCTGTAGCAGATAGTGACTCTTCCGAGCGTGCCCGTGGCATACGCAACAATAACCCAGGAAATCTCGAATACAGCAAAACTAATCCGTGGGTAGGCCAGACCGGTGATGATGGTCGATTTGCTAAATTCGAAACACCTGAACACGGGATTCGTGCATTAGGGCGAAACCTGATGTCGTATCAGAGGCAGGGTATTGATACCGTCAGCGAGATAATTAATCGCTGGGCACCGCCTACTGATAAAAATGATACTATGTCGTATATCAAAGCAGTGTGCGAACAACTTGGCGTTTCTGCTGATGATCCTCTCGATGCATCTAATCCTGATACCCTGAAGGCGCTTTGTGCAGCCATTATCCATCATGAGAACGGTAACCAGCCATACAGTGATCAGCAGTTAACTGCTGGTGTCAGTGCAGCACTTGGTTTATCAACAATTCCAACCAACACCAAACGCTATACCGGTAATGCAGCATTCGATGCGGCATCTCCTGAGGCGCAGGCAAGTTTTATGCGACAGGCGGATCAACTGCGTCGGCAGCAGCAGGCTGAATATAAAACGATGATTGACAGCCAGGTTCGCGATGCGACGGCTGCGTATATGCGTGGCGTTGAATTTCCTAACCCACCTGGTGAGGATGATTTTATTGCAGCTTATGGAGTCAGAGAAGGAAACCTGCGATATACCGAGTTTAAGAATACGCAGATCGCCGGACAGTATATAGGCTCTTTCCGCAACATGCCGACAAGCAGCATTACAGCATATGTTGAGCAATTACGCCCGGATACTGGTGATACAGGGGAGGGGTATGCGGCACGCGCAGATCTTTATGACAACGTTGTTTCGGCTGCAAATCAGGTGATAAAGCAGCGGCAGTCGGATCCTGTGCAGTTCTCTCTTGCCTCCGGACTGGCAAAGCCTATCGACATGAGCAATAAGGATAACTTTGGACAGAGCGTTGCCTTGCGTGCCGCTCAGGTCAGTGACCTTGCTAAGTCATATGGCACTCCACTGACGTTCTTTTCCAAAGACGAGGCCAATCAGATCGGTGTTTTCTTTCGTGATGCTCCAGTTTCCCAACAGGCAGCATATCTCGATACCATCAGGCAGAGTACTGGTGGTGGGCAGGTGTATATGTCAGCACTACAGCAGATCAGTGCCAACGCGCCATCTGCTGCCGTTGCCGGGATACTGATGGATAAGCCTGGTGGTATTTTGGCAGAAAAAAACTGGTTTAATCCGGATGTTTCCGTGTCTCCTGAAACCGCTGCGCAGACAATTCTTGCTGGCGCGGCGGCTCGTAAAGGTACTGATGATGCGAAAGGTATTCCGATGCCTAAAGATGCTGATCTTCGCCTTGAGTTTTCTGACATGGTGAAGGATGCATTTGCTGGTGACGCTCAGGGAGCATCAATGGCATACGAGATCGCAAAGGATTATTACGCTGGTGTGATGGCGAAAAAAGGCGTGGTATCAGGCGAAATTGACAATGATGTCTGGAAACAGGCTGTTAACGTAGCTACAGGTGGCGTGCATGACTATAACGGAATGGGGAATGTCCTTTTGCCGTGGGGAATGTCTGCAGAGCAATTCGATAAGCAGGTTAATCAGGCTTGGAATGAACAAGTTGTCGGCACCGGGATAAAAACACCGCCTGGTCAGTATGGTTTGCAAAGTTACGGCGATAGTCAGTACCTGGTGAAACTTGGTACTGGTTATCTGCTGAAAGATGATGGTTCTCCTGTTGTTCTTGATCTGACACAGAAGCGTCAGAGATTCTCCGGAGATATTCCGCAATGAGTTACTTTGGCCTTAATCCAGTAAACCAGAATCAGCAACTTGACGAAGCAGCATCAAATCCAGCGGGCTTTAACAGCGATGTTGGTTTTTTCGACAATGCTGCAGGAGCGGCATTGTCTGGTTTGTACTCCGGGCTGGTGGCAAAGCCAGATCAGTTGCTATGGGCAGGGATGGATAAAATCGTATCCCCGATTGCTCAGTTTGTTAACGAAAACACCTCGTTCAATGACACTTCAGTTTCATACATTGCTGAGCAGAGAAAACTAGCAGAGCAGCAGGTTAAGCAGCTGACGCCTGATGCCGCGACAACCGGAACCGCCGGGCAGGTTCTTTATGGGTTGTTCGATATGGGCGGGCAGGCTGTTGTCGGTACAACGCTCGGTGGTCCTGTCGGAGGTGCAGCGGCGGTAACTTCGCTACAGGGTTTTTCTGAGTTTGAACGGCTGACAGCACAGGGTGTTGATTTCAGGACGGCGCAGGAAGCGGGATTAGTGCAGGGCATTACTGCTGGTGCCGGAACACTGATCCCTATGAGCCTCGGGTTACGTGCTGGTGGTGCGCTGGCGGAAGGTGTGGCGGCTCAGCTTGCGCGGACGGGTGAGAGTTCAGTGCGACGCGCCGCAGCAACAGCAGTACGTGCAATGCCAGATATTGCCTATGCCGCAGGTACAAATATTGCGTTCGGTATGGCACAGCGTGGGCTTACTGCAAAAACGCTTCGTGATGGTGGCTATAGCGAAATGGCTAACCAGTATGATGTGTTGGATCGACAGGCAATTGCTATTGATGCTGTTCTTGGGGTGGCGTTTGGTGGTGTCGGCAGATTTATTAACTCTCGCGGCGAGTCTACAAACGCACCAAATTTTTCACCAGTTGATATCGATGCTGCACTGGCGGCGAATGCCGCTCATCATGCTGAAATTGATATTGCGCCCGGCGTGCCGATCAACGTGCTTTCGCGCAATTCTCACATTCAGGCTCTGCGAAAAGCTATGTCTGATGTTAGCCAGGGGAGACCTGTAGACGTTGCCAGCATTGTTGAGTCTGCATCTTTCAGTGAAATTCCTGGGCGCAAGAGTCTGCTGTCTCAGGCAGTTAATGAGGCTCTGTCATCTGTAGATGATGGAGTAACGGCGCGCGCTATAGAAAATCGGTTGCTTGAAGAACAGGCCGCGCAGCTTTTGCCGCGTGGAGATAGACAGGTTTACCAGTCTGAAATCGCTAATAGCCAACGAATTATTGAAAATCTCACTGAACAGCGTGCACAAATTCTTGCAGAAGAGCCAACCGGTAGCGGTAAAGCTTTGTCTCGTACTCGATCAGATAAACAGGCCAGACTTCGCGATATTGACCAACGAATCCGGCAGGCACAAGAACGCCTGGAATTTTCTCGTAACGCGTTGGCACCGCATGAGCCTGGCGGTCAGTTTTTTGAAGCTCGAGCAGAACTGGCTCGGAGACAGCAGGCAGAAAGTGAACTTAATGCTCAGGCTGTTTCATTCTATAAAACAGCAGAGGTCAGGACGCCAGGCGAAGTGGCTCCTTTTGAGCCTGATAAAATATTGCAACAGGCAGAACAAAAAATGATGGCGGATCAGGCAGGAGATATTGATCTGCGCATAGCTGAAGACTCGCTGCTTGAATCACCTGACATGATAATCACCGTGCTGGATGATGATGGTAATCCACAATCGCGCAGCGCGCGTGAAGTACTGGATGAAGCGAACAGGGAAAGTGAGCAGGCAATACAGGATTCCAGCCTGTTTGATGTCGCTGTGGCGTGTTTCTTGAGAGGTTAAATTAAATGAGACAGGAATGTATACAAGCGGTCCAGCAGGCGGCGCAGCGCACGTTAACGGCGCGAGAAATACAGAACATTGAAGACCGCATTTATCGAAATATGCGCTCCATTGCTCGTGATGACCCGATGTCGTGGAGACAACTTTCCGAATCAGAGCGGCTATATCGTGCAGCACAATTGGCATCTGAAGAATTACAGCGAGAAGCGGCATTAAAGAAACGTCGTGTGGCCCTCACTATAGCCGCACGTCAGAGATTGGATAAATTTATCAATAGCTATCAAGGGGCTGATGGGAAACTTGGCGCTCTTAACCGTACTATTGCTTTTAATGCAGACGGTAAATCGAATTTCCTCTCTGTTGAGTCCAGAACAAAAGCCACTCGTGATTATGCATTGAGTCAATTGCAAGAGGCATTTGAAGCAGTTGATCCTCGCTTTTTTGGCCTGTTTGAAGATGAAGCTGGCGTGCGTGACTTGGTATATGAAATGCGAGGGCAAAATACTGGCAATGCTAAAGCAAGAAAAGGTGCTAAGGCGTGGAGAGAAGTGACAGATCTACTGCGCCGCCGGTTTAATGATGCTGGTGGGGACATTGGCTATCTCGAAAACTGGGGGATCCCTCAACATCATTCTATGGAAAAGGTTGGGGCGGTATCAAAGGATAAGTGGGTTAGCGATGTTATAGGTAAGCTGGATCGCAAATATTATATCCGAGCCGATGGACAACTGATGAACGATGCCGAGTTGTCTGCATTTCTTGGAGAGGCTTATAACACGATCGCTACTGGTGGGCTGAATAAGCTTACTGATACCGGAATGCGAATTTCCGGCGCACGTGCTAACCGTGGTAATGCATCACGACAGATACATTTCAAAGATGCAGATTCCTATCTGCAATATCAGCAACTTTATGGCGATCGCTCTCTATGGGAAATCATGGTCGGTCACCTGGAAGGTATCAGTAAAGATATTGCACTGGTGGAAACATATGGCCCAAACCCCGATCATGTTTTCCGCTCCCTTCTTGATCAGGTTAAGGCAGAAACGGCAACAGCTAACCCGAGTAAAACCGGTAAAGTCGAGCGGCTGGCGAACAACACAGAGAATCTGTACAACTTTATTTCCGGAAAGACACAGCCTGTAGCGAATCCGCACATCGCGCGATGGTCTGACAATATCCGCAACTGGCTGGTTGCCAGCAGACTCGGATCCGCGTTGCTGTCATCGTTCTCTGATCTTGGAACCATGTATCTGTCTGCGAAGGTTACCAACCTTCCAATGAACCAGTTATTCCGCAACCAACTTGAAGCTATGGACCCAACGAACCGTACAGAACTTGCGCGGGCGCGCCGCGCTGGTCTGGCGATGGAATCTCTACTTGGCAGCGTTAACCGCTGGGCGATGGATAATATGGGGCCGTCAGTGTCTCGTTGGGCGGCGACGGCGGTAATGCGTGCCAGTGGGCTTACAGCATGGTCAGATGCGCACAAGCGCGCCTATGGCGTAACCATGATGGGAAGCCTGGGAGAAGTAGTGTCACGGACACCAGACCTTCGTAGCCTCGATGATTCTGATTTTCGTATCCTGAAAAGCAAAGGGATTACTGACACAGACTGGAGCGTATGGAAGCTGGCGCAACAGGAGGACTGGGGGAACGGTAATAATACGATGCTGACACCGGAAAGCATTATGCGTATCCCTGATTCAGCAGTTAAACATCTTGGTGAGCCTGAACGCGTGAAATTTGAGGCAATGCGTAAACTGCTCGGTGCCGTAACTGAAGAGGTTGATATGGCTGTTAT
>ERZ1505028.266-NODE-266-length-14666-cov-3.299090_pt1 | contig 14666 bp, 7 predicted proteins | sample MGYA00572409_ERZ1505028 | MGnify/ENA primary metagenome ERZ1505028 (study PRJEB39906, sample SAMEA3182112) | gut metagenome | biome: human; feature: gut; material: Stool; isolation source: human stools | place: Canada | collected 2013-05-06 ... | reverse complement strand
GAATTACATCATGGGCGGATTGTTCTACAGAGTGAAGTCGGTAAAGGTTCTACCTTTACGATTTATCTGCCGCAAGATGAATCCGTATATACACAAGAAGAGTTGTTAGGAAGAAGTGGGGATGAAGGAGAACAACGTGTATATTCCACCAATGCAAACGACATTTATATCGGTGATGACGAAAAGTTCGGGGAAGAAGTTAGTACGGATGAGGAAAACTGTAAACGTGGTACTATTTTGGTCGTAGAGGACAATAGGGAATTAAGGCAGTACTTGGTGAACGGCCTGTCTGCGCTGTTTGATATATTGGAAACGGAGAATGGGCAAAAAGCGCTGGATATACTGAAAGACAAGGATGTAGATTTGATTATAACAGATGTCATGATGCCTGTAATGGATGGCGTTAGGTTATGTAAGTTAGTGAAACAGAATCTACGTACTTGTCATATTCCGGTTTATATGTTGTCTGCCAAAGTGGATATCAAGTATCAGTTGGAAGGTTTACAGGTAGGAGCCGATGATTACATTGCCAAGCCTTTCTCTATGGAAGTGTTGAGAACCAAGATTCTGAATATGCTGCGTACACGTTATCGCATATTCGAGCGATATTCCAATATGACGGAAATAAGACCGGAAAAGCTTACGAGCAATACGATGGATGAGGAACTGTTGCGAAAGGCTATTGCTGTCGTTGAGAAAAACATGGACAATGTGGAATTTTCTACAGAACAGTTTGCGCGTGAGATGAATATGAGCCGTTCAAATCTTCATTTGAAATTAAAGGCAATAACGGGAAAATCGGCTATTGATTTTATACATAAGATACGTTTTAATCGGGCATGCCAGTTATTGAAAGAAGGAAAGTATACCGTTTCAGAAATCAGTTTTATGGTGGGATATAACACTCCTTCTTATTTTGCGGCACGTTTCAAGAAGTATATCGGTTGTTTGCCTACAGAATATGGAAAGAAATAGTATAAATCATCAGGTTATGAAGATGCGTATTATTGGAACGTTGATTACCATCTTGGGGTTGTCGGTCTCGTGGGGGCAAACGGATTTATGTCGGCCGTCTGTATTTAAGGATGGTAGCATTTGGAAAGGAAGTGATGTGATAGAAATGTTCACCTTGACCAATGCAAGCGGCATGTCTATCAAAGTGACAAATTATGCCGCTTCGCTGACTGACGTTTCCGTTCCTGACAGACAAGGGCAGTTTGAACATGTGGTTTTAGGATTTGACAGTCTGGAATCTTATCTGGAAAGACATCCTAAGTTTGGAGCTACCGTAGGAAGGTTTGCCAATCGCATTAGAAATGCAGAATTCAGCTTGAACGGGCAAACTTATCATCTGGAAAAAAACAATAAAGAACATTCCATTCATGGTGGAACAAACGGGTTCAATCGTCAAGTCTTTAAAACAGACACATTTTATACCGTCAAAGATACGGCTATCGTGGTATTCAAATACAAAAGTACTCACTTGGAAGGCGGATTTCCCGGCAATATAGAGCTTTCAATAGCTTATAAACTGACTAATCATAATGAGATTGTTCTGGAATATACAGCTACTACGGATAAGCCTACGGTAGTTAATTTTACAAATCATAGTTATTTTAATCTGACAGGTTGCACCAGAAACGTGTTGAATCATATTTATAGGATTTATGCGGATTCCATAACTCCTACCGATTCCATGGGTATCCCTACCGGAGAGTTAATGCCTGTGGTGGGTACTGTATATGATTATACTTCTCCACAATCGGTGGAAAAAAGAGTACAGAAAATGGGAAAAGGATATGATGTGAATTATAGACTGGATAAATACCCAGATTCGTTAGAGTTGGCAGCTATCGTAGTGGAACCTATATCCGGTAGAGTGTTGAAAGCATACACTACTGAACCGGGAATGCAATTTTATATTCCAAATTCAAATATGGATTATCTTATTGGTCATGGTGAAAAGAAATATGGCCGATATTATGGATTTTGTCTTGAAATGCAGCATTTCCCCGATGCTCCCAATAATCCTCAATTTCCTGCTACAAGTTTGTTGCCGGGAGAAATATATCGGCAGGTCACTATTTATAAATTTGAAACAATATCAGAATAATATATTTAATCAACTAAAGTTTACTAATTATGAAAAAGAAAACATGGAAAAGATGTGTATGTATGATTGGAGTAGTTCTTTTTGCGGTAACGGGTTTGAATGCCAATAATAGAGTGCCTGATAGTCCTATTAAGAAAACAAGAAGCAATACTTTTATTATAGAGAAAGAAAAAGCGTGGGAGCCGGCAGGTGAAGGTGTGGCCAGACAGATTATGGGCTATGATGGGCAAGTAATGTTGGTTAAAGTCAAATTTGAGAAAGGGGCTATAGGAACTCCTCACACGCATTACCACACGCAAACGACTTATGTGGTAAGTGGTAAATTTGAGTTTACAGTGGGTGATGAAAAGAAGATTGTGGAAGCGGGAGACGGTATTTATATTGAACCGGATATTTTGCATGGCTGCGTTTGTCTGGAGCCTGGAGTTTTGATTGACTGTTTTGCTCCGATACGAGCTGATTTCTTGAAATAAGCCTTGAAAAGATGTTTTGTACAATTTGTTTTTCGTGCAATCCAAGCAGATAAAGCTATTGCTTAATCGGATGATTTTCCTTTTGTGGTAATCTGTGAAGTTGTTTTTGCACAAAAATAGTGTGTAGTGAACAATATTGGTATGGAAAAAGTGTAAAAGTAAAAGTAACAAAAACAATACTTTTGCACTTTTTTTAGTGCTTGTCGTATGTTTGTCATCAGAAAAATTCTAAAGTTAAACCTTAGATTATTTATTATGTACAAATTGAAAGAATTGTTTTTAATGTTTATCCTCGCTTTTGTCAGTTTGGCTGCATACGCACAAAGTTTGACAGTAACTGGTAAGGTGATTGATAGTGAAGGATATGAAGTGATTGGAGGTAGTGTAACCATTAAAGGTGTTGCCGGTGTTGGAACAGTTACCGACGTAAATGGTAACTATACTCTGAAAGTGAATGATGCATCCAAAGATGTATTGGTTTTCTCGTATGTAGGTATGACTCCGCAAGAAGTGAAAGTCAATAACCGAAGTGTAATCAATGTGACTCTACAGGCTGATGCCGTATTACTGGAAGACGTTGTGGTAATTGGTTATGCTGCCGTTCCTCGTAGAGATTTGACCGGGTCGGTAACCTCCGTTAGCAGCAAAGAACTTTCTAAAGTGCCAGTAAGTGATGTTACACAAGCCTTGACCGGACGCATGGCAGGTGTGATGGTGCAGCAGAGTGAAGGTACTCCGGGTGCTTCCATTTCCGTACGTGTGCGTGGAGGTATCTCTATCACACAAAGTAACGAACCTCTTTACATTATCGACGGCTTTCCCAGTGAAGACGGTATGTCTACCCTCGACCCCGCTGAAATTGAAACCATTGACGTGTTGAAGGATGCTTCGGCCACTGCCATCTATGGTGCTCGTGGTGCCAATGGTGTAGTTGTAATCACTACGAAGAATGGTAGTAAATCAGGTGGCAAGGCTACAGTGACTTTTGACAGTTATGTCGGTGTCAAAAAGATTGCAAACAAATTGGATGTACTTAATGCCGGTGAATTTGCCAGATTGGATTACGAACGTACATTGTGGAGAATGGGTACAGGAGATTCCGGTGCGGATGGTATGACCAAATGGGAAGAGAGATACGGTAAGTTCAGCGATCTCGCTTCCATATATAATGGTCGCAAGGGTATCGACTGGCAAGATGAAACCTTGGGTCGTAATGCTATTACTCAAAACTATCGTGTAGGTGTATCCGGAAAGACGGAGAAGATGAATTACAGTCTGGCTTACTCATACTACAACGAAGAAGGTGCTATGGTATACAGCGGTAGTAAAAAGCATAACATCTCATTCAACATGAATCATGAGATAAACAAATGGTTAACGGTAAATTCACGTATCAGTTATGACCAGATGCGTGTGGAAGGCATGGGTACATCAGAAGGTGGTGACCGCTTCAACAAGATGCAGCACATCTTGCAGTATCGTCCTACAGTAGGTATTATGGGGGTAGATGAAGATTTATTATACGGCGAAGATCCTCTGTTGGCAGATGATAATGGCAACGTTATGCAGAATCCGCTGATTTCGGCAGCAGAAGAGCTCAACGATAGGGAATGGCGTACTTTCCAGGCCAATGGTGGCGCTACCATTAAGCTGCTGAAAGGACTATCTTTCCGTAGTACGGTAGGTATGCGCTATCAGACTCGCCGTAATGATGTATTCTATGGTGATGAGTCTATTACAGGTAAGCGTTCCAGTATTCAAGGTTCAATTACTAATTTGGAAAATAGCAGTTTTCAGACTTCCAATGTTTTGACCTATTCTTGGAAAAACAAAATTCATGACTTTACAGTCATTGCCGGACATGAATATGTGGAAAGATGGTCACGCAGCTTTTCTGCAAGTGCCAGTCAGTTTCCGAATGATGAAATAGGTTTGGGAGACCTCTCACTGGGTGTTCCAGGTGTTCCCACTTCCAGTGAAAACTACGATGATAAATTGCTTTCCTTCTTTGGACGTATAAACTACAACCTGATGGATAAATATCTTTTTACTGCTTCAGTCCGTGCTGACGGTTCTTCCAAGTTCGGTAAGAACAACAAGTGGGGATATTTCCCGGCTTTCTCGGCTGCATGGCGTTTAAGCGAAGAAGAATTTATCAAGGATCTGGGAATCTTCTCCGACTTAAAATTCCGCATCGGTTATGGACTTGCGGGTAACAATCGTATTGGTAGTTATCAAAGTCTTGCTCTTATGAATTCTGTTACTGCTGCCAATGGCAACGGTGCACAAGCAGGCTATGCTTCTCGTCAGGTGCCTAATCCCGATTTGAAATGGGAGGCAAATAAGACATTCAACGTAGGAATAGATTTTGGTTTCTTGAACCAGCGTATCACATTCTCGCCGGAATTCTACATCAATCGCAGTAGCAACTTGCTGCTGAATGCCAAACTGCCTAACTCTTCCGGTTATACTAGTATGGTTATCAACGCAGGCGAAACTCAAAATTCGGGTGTGGATTTGACTATCAATACGGCAAACATCGTATCCAAAGATTTTACTTGGAACACTTCGGTTACTTTCTCCCACAACAAGAACAAGGTTAAGAAACTGACAGGTGAAGATGTACAGTTGTATCTGGCCAACTTTGGTTATAGTGGTGCGGGGGCATCCCATCAGATTGGAGTAAATCAACCATTGGGACAATTCTACGGTTATGTGACTGACGGATTGTATCAGGTGGAAGACTTCAATTACGATGCTACAACCAAAACTTATACATTGAAGGACGGTGTACCTTATCATGGCGACAAGAAGAATATCCAGCCAGGTTACTGGAAATTTAAGAACGTGGACGGTAGTGAAGACAACCAAATTACTGAAAGTGATAAGACCATTATTGGTAATGCCTTGCCTGATTTCTATGGCGGTATCAACAATACTTTCAGTTGGAAGGATTTTGACTTGAGCATCTTCTTTACTTACAGCTATGGTGCGGAAGTACTGAATGCTACTAAGTTGACCAATACCAAGACTGCCCTTACTAATAAAAACGTTCTGTCGGTAGCTGATGATGCTCATCGTTGGGTGACTATTAATGCCAATGGTGAACTGATTACGAATCCGGAAGAACTGGCAGCAGTGAACCAGGGAAAAACAGTAGCTCATTTCGGTGATAACGGATCCAACAACACCTACATTCATTCTTGGGCCATTGAAGATGCTTCTTATTTGAAATTGAGTAATATCACTTTAGGGTATACCTTCCCCAAGAAAGTGATAAATAAAATTGGTCTGACCAAATTGCGTCTGTATGCAACGGGCAATAATTTGTTTACATGGACTCCTTATACCGGTTTCGATCCGGAAGTATCTACCATGAGTAGCGCGTTAACTCCCGGTGTCGATTTCGGTGCTTACCCCAGAAGCCGCTCTTTCGTATTTGGTGTGAACGTAGCATTTTAATTAGAATTAAAAAGGGAATAATAAGATGAAAAACAAAATGATATATGCGCTTGGCGCAATGATGCTTGTAGGGGTTACTTCTTGTGACCTGACTGAAAAGCCCAGCTCATTCTACGAGAAAGATACTTATTTCGTGACAGAAGGAAAAGCCCAGATGGCTGTAGTCGGAATCTATGACTGTCTTGAAACTACAGACTATTATGGACAAAATATCATGCCGTTCTTTGGGTCGGACGACATGTTCATGGTACGTGGAACCGGTTCGGACGGAACTCGCCGTGACATATCCCACTATCTGTACAATGCTTCTAATACTTGGATTGCTAGTGTATGGAGATGTGCTTACCAAGCTCTCGATCGTGCCAATGTGGCTATTGCCAGCATCGAGGCTATGTCAGGTTTTGCAGAAAACAAAAACCTGCAGGAAATTGACGGGCAAGCTCGATTCCTCCGTGCCTACATAGCTTTTGACCTAGTGAAATTCTTTGGTGATGTACCGTTCAGCACGGAATATACGAATGGTTTTGCTAATACATCCAAACCTCGTACCGACCGTGAGCTGATTTATGACCAAATCATCGAAGATTTGAATTATGCAAAAACATATTTGAAATCTGGTCGTGAAGTGGCTTCTTCTGAAATACCTTGTAGCGGTGCTGCCCATACTTTACTGATGCGTGTCTATTTGCAACGCGCTGGCTATAGCCTGAACTGTTCATCGCGTCAATTGACCCGTCCGGATGATACTACCCGAAAGGGATATTTTGAAGCGGTGATTAAAGAATGGGAAGCTCTGAAGGCTGAAGGCTACCATGGTTTTTATGCAGGTGGTTATGAGCAACTGTTTAAGAACTATTCTCAGCTGACATTGGACAATCAGGAATCTCTTTGGGAGATCGCTTTCGAACCCAACCAAGGTTTGAAGGACAATGCCGGTGTATGGGCAACTTACAACGGACCACTTGTAGATGCTCCGGGAAGTTATCCCGGCACAAGCAGTTATATGGGACGTGCCAATGCTTTCTTTGTGGTATTACCATATTGGAAGTCTTTCTATGAGTCAAATGAGGATGGAAGCATAAAAGATGTACGTCGTGACGTGAATTTCGTGGATTATGCTATCAAGTGGGACAAAAATAAAGAAACTCAGGAAAAATCGCATACTTCTGCCGATATCAACAAAAATCTGAACAGATATCCGGGCAAATGGCGCAGAGAATGGATGGCTCCGGGTTTTGTGGATCCCAACAATACAGGCGTCAATTATGCTCCGTTGCGTTATGCTGATGCTGTTCTGATGGCAGCTGAAGCTTATAACGAAATCGGCAACACAACCGAAGCATGGAAACTATTGAATGACGTCCGTGTACGTGCCGGTGCTACTCCTATAAGTACAGCCAATTATTCAAGCTTGTTGAAGGCTCCGAAATTGTATGATTTGCCATTTATTCCGGATGGTGATGATGCCGGCAGATTCCGTACAGCATTGTATTGGGAACGTGCTTTTGAACTTTGCTACGAAGGTCAACGTAAATATGATTTACTACGATGGGGTATTCTGGAAGCATCTTTAAAAGCTGCTCAGAACTACATGGAATCATGGATTCCGGGACCAGATGAATATATAACGGATGCTGCACGTAAAGATTGGAATCCGGTGAAATGGGCTAAGTCCAATTACGTAGCAGGCCACAACTTTACCACAGGCAAGCATGAACTTTACCCCATTCCATTGGCCGAAATCCAATCGAACGCGGCTTTGAATGGAGAAAACAATCCGGGATTTGAGTAATTTCATTTTCTGGGTATGAACTGACAATGGATGGAGAAAGTATAAACATCTTACTGTTTCTCCATCCTTGTATGTAAGGATGATAATTTGAGCAGATATAACCTATAGAATATGCATATATTTATGAAGAAATTTTTATTATTTTGTTACGCAGTTGCTACATTGCAGGGATTCTCTGGCTGTTCACCCAGTCAACCAAAGGAAGATTACGGCTGGTTGAAAAACGCGATAGACACTTCTGTGCAACAACTGGAAGAAACAGTGGCGGATGTAGGGGATTCAGTCTTGTTGCCCCGTTCCATCTGGACGGGATACGATATGGATTTTCTCTGTAGCCAGTTACAAAGAGAGCCTGTAACTTTTAAAGACTCCTTGCGGATGAAACCTGTGAAAGATGCCTTGGGAAGCCGTAGATATTGCAGTTCCATCTATGATTGGACAAGCGGTTTTTTCCCCGGAAACTTGTGGTACGCATATCAGTTGACTGGTATAGAAGACTTGAAAAAAGATGCGGTGAAATTTACGAATTACCTATATCCGTTGAAAGATTATAAAGGTACACACGATATCGGATTCATGGTGAATTGCAGTTATGGTAATGCGCACCGTCTGTCTCCTGCCGACACTATCCGTCAGATATTGGTACAGACTGCTGATAATTTGTGCGGTCGTTTCGACTCGAACATAGGCTGTATCCGTTCCTGGGATTTTGGGAAGTGGAATTTCCCTGTGATTATTGATAATATGATGAATCTGGATTTATTGTTTTACGTCAATCATCTTACGAATGATCCCAAGTATAAAGAAGTCGCATTGAAACATGCTGAGACAACAATGAAAAACCACTTTAGGAATGATCATTCGTCCTACCATGTAGTAAGCTACAATAGCGATGGCAGCGTAGAAATGAAATGTACGCATCAGGGGAAAAATGATGATTCCTCATGGGCGCGCGGACAAGCTTGGGGAGTATATGGATATACATCTTGTTATCGCGAGTCGAAAGATGCAGCTTTCTTACAGCAGGCTCAAAATATCGCGGCATTAATCATGGAACGTGTAAAGACTGACGATGCGATTCCTTTGTGGGACTACGATGCTCCGGACGTACCGGAAACACCTCGTGATGCATCCGCTGCTTCTGTCACAGCTTCTGCCTTGATAGAACTCAGTACTCTTGTAGACGACGGACAAGTCTATTTTGATTACGCCGAGAAACTGCTTAAGTCTCTTTCTTCCGACGTTTACTTGGCAAAGGTTGGTACTAACCAGGGATTTATCCTGATGCACTCTACAGGTTCATTGCCTAATGGTTCTGAAATTGATACACCTATCAATTATGCCGATTATTACTATCTGGAGGCTTTAACCCGATATATGCAAGTAAAAGGAATTGATTATAAATCGCTATAAACAAAATTAATATACCATGAAGATAACAAAGTATATTCTTAGCTTTACTTTTCTGCTGGTTGTGTTATGTGCGGAAGCACAGCAGTTGCGGAAGGAAGCTTTCGACTTACTGAATCTGGATTATCCGGGATTGGAGAGAGTGAAAGCTGCATGTGACCGACAACAATGGGATGAGGCTGCCAAAGCCTTATTGGACTATTACCGCCAACGTACCGGCATAGGACATCCCGATATCGATATGCAGAATATCAAGATCTCCAAGGAAGAACAGAAATGGGCGGATGATGCCTTGGAACATACGTTTTTTGTGCACAAAGGATATCAGCCTTCTTATAATTACGGCAAAGATATCAACTGGCAATATTGGCCGGTACAAGACAATGAGTTGCGCTGGCAATTGCACCGCCACAAATGGTTCACCCCAATGGGTAAGGCATATCGAATCTCTGGAGACGAGAAATATGCTAAAGAATGGGCATACCAATATATGGATTGGATTAAAAAGAATCCTTTGACAGGGGTAGAGAAAGAAGAATACGAACTGGTCAGCGCAGGCGAGGTAAAGGGAAATGCGGAAAATGTACGCTTTGCATGGCGTCCTCTGGAGGTGAGCAACCGTTTGCAGGATCAAACGCTGCAATTCCTGTTGTTCGTTTCTTCAAAGGCTTTCACTCCGGAGTTCTTGACTGAATTTCTGATTAATTATCACCGGCATGCACTGCATATTCTTGGCAATTACTCGGATCAGGGTAACCACTTGTTGTTTGAAGCTCAGCGCATGGTATATGCGGGTGCGTTTTTCCCCGAATTTAAGGAAGCAAGCGAATGGAGAAAAAGTGGGATAAGCATTTTGAACCGCGAAATTAAAAAACAAGTCTATCCGGATGGTGGTCAATATGAATTGGACCCGCATTATCATCTGGCGGCAATCAATATTTTCTGCAAGGCTTTGCGTATGGCGGATGTTAATGGCTTCCGTCAGGAATTTCCAGCCGAATACGTGAATACAGTCAAGAGCATGATTGAGTTTTATGCCAACATTTGTTTTCCGGATTACAGCAATCCTTGTTTCAGTGATGCCAAGTTGGGAGACCGTCCGGCAGAAATCCGTAATTATCAGGATTGGCTCAAGCTATTTCCTGATTGTGAGTGGATTCGTTATTATGCCACAGAAGGTCGTGAAGGCGCTCCCTTGCCCAACCTTTCTCACGGTGCGCAGACTTCCGGCTTCTTTACTTTCAGAAACGGCTGGAAGCAGGATGCTACCGTAATGGTTGTAAAGGCCGGTCCCAAAGGGCCCGAAGGCAATGAGCAGATTCTGGTGACTGAGAATCCGCATTATGATGGTTTGAAACACAGACGTTCTATTTTCTTTGTAGACCAATCTTATTTTGTAATTGTAGATGAAGCCGTGGGAAACGCCCAAGGAGTAGTGAATCTGAACTACCATTTGTGTGAAGGTACTGTAAATATAGACAGAAAGAATAATATGCTGACTACAGTTTATGACGGCCCAAGCAACGTGAAACTGCAATGCTTTGCCGAGAAGAAAATTTCAATGAAAGAAAAAGAAGGCTGGCGTTCAACTGCCTATCGTTTACGAGTACCCCGTACAACTGTATCTTTTGATATAGATAAAAAGGATTCGGACGCTGTACGTTACATAACTATTCTTTATCCGTCGAAAAATACAGCTTCCTTCCCTATATTCAAAGCTAAGTTCCTGAACAAGGCATTTGACGAAAATGGGGTGAAAATAGAAATATCTGTTGGCGGAAAGAAACGTCAATTGGAATATAAACTATAATAACCCGTTGGCGGAATTAATTCATTACCGCTGCGGAATGACTGCAATGATACTTTAATGGTTTGTTGTAATATATTGAAGGTATGAATCTGCTTTGTAATATTTTGATTATCAGTACCTATTGGATGCATTGCATTCAGTATACGATTGAACCCTATTCAGTATACGACTGAATGGCATTCAATATACGACTGAATTAGGTTCAGTATACTGCTATTTCTTGCATCTGTATTATTTGTAAGGAATGCAGATTGCTGTTCCGTGCCTTATTGCAGTTCACAATCGTCCGGATTTTCTTAAATTCCGCCAACGGGTTATAAAATATTTTTATAATGAATCGTTTATCATACATATTTCTGCCTTTGACTGCCATCGGAATGTCCGCTTGCAGTTCCGGCAAAGAGGAAGTGAAACGTCCGAATATCATCTTTATGATGACGGACGACCATACTACGCAAGCTATGTCATGTTACGGTGGACGTTTCCTTCAGACTCCCAACATGGATAGGATTGCCAATGAAGGTGTTCGTATGGACAATTGTTATGCGGTCAATGCTTTATCCGGCCCGTCAAGGGCTTGCATCCTGACGGGCAAATTCAGCCACATCAACGGATTCACAGACAATGCCAGCACTTTCGACGGCAACCAACAAACCTTTCCTAAATTGTTGCAGGCCGCTGGTTACCAGACTTCGATTGTCGGCAAATGGCATCTGATTACCGAGCCTCAGGGATTTGACTATTGGTGCATCCTGACCGGACAACATGAACAGGGGGACTATTATAATCCCGATTTCAACGAGAACGGAAAGCAGATTGTAGAGCAAGGCTATACAACTGACGTTATCACAGACAAGGCCATCGAATATCTGGAACACAGAGACAGAAGCAAACCATTCTGTATGATGTATCACCAGAAAGCCCCCCACCGTAACTGGATGCCCGCCCCCCGTCATTTGGGAATGTTCAACAATACCGTATTCCCCGAACCCGCTACGCTTTTCGATACATACGAAGGCAGAGGCTCTGCTGCCAGAGAGCAGGATATGTCCATCGAGCATACATTGACCAATGACTGGGATCTAAAACTGCTGACCCGTGAAGAAATGCTGAAGGATACGACAAACCGCCTCTATCAAGTCTACAAGCGTATGCCGACTGATGTACAGGATAAGTGGGATTCGGTATACGCCCAACGTATTTCAGAATACCGTAGCGGCAACTTAAGAGGGAAAGAACTGATCAGTTGGAAGTACCAACAATATATGCGCGATTACTTGGCAACTATTGTAGCTGTGGACGAAAATATAGGAAGGCTGCTCAGCTATCTGGAGAAAAGCGGTGAATTGGACAATACAATCATAATATACACTTCGGACCAAGGTTTCTTCCTGGGCGAACATGGTTGGTTCGACAAGCGCTTTATGTATGAAGAATGCCAGCGCATGCCACTGATTATCCGTTATCCGAAGGCCATTAAGGCGGGTCGTGTATCGAATGCTATTACCATGAATGTGGATTTTGCTCCTACCCTGCTGGATTTTGCCGGAGCAGATATACCGGCAGATATTCAAGGAGAGTCTCTCAGGCCCATTTTGGAGAATGGGGGGAAGACACCGGTTGACTGGAGAAAAGCCGCCTATTATCACTATTATGAATATCCGGCAGAGCACTCGGTAAAAAGGCATTACGGCATTCGTACCGCTGACTTCAAGTTGATTCACTTCTATAACGATGTGGACGAATGGGAAATGTATGACTTGAAGAATGACCCTAGTGAACTGAATAATGTGTTTGGTAAACCGGAGTATGCCGACAAACAGACAGAACTCATGTCGCTGCTGAAAAAGACTCAAAAACAGTATAAGGATGATGACCCCGATGAAAAAGTCAAAGAGTTGTTCAAAGGTGACAGACGATTGATGAAAAACAGATAATCTAAATAATATACAATGAACAGAAGAAATTTTTTAAAGTATACCGGTTGGTCTTTTATCGGGCTGGCCGCTTCCGGTAGCCTATTGTCTGCATGTCAGCAAGGAACTGCCGCAGGAAAGAAAGTCATGCCCTCTGCCAGTAATCTGAAATATTTCTGGGGAGACTTGCATAATCATTGTAACATAACCTACGGTCATGGCGACATGCGTTCTGCGTTCGAGGCCGCCAAAGAACAACTGGATTTTGTATCTGTCACTCCTCATGCCATGTGGCCGGATATTCCCGGTGCCGATGATCCCCGTCTGAAGTGGGTGATTGATTATCATACGGGTGCCTTCAAGCGTTTGCGGGAGGGAGGTTATGAGAAATATGTCACCATGACCAATGAATACAATAAGGAAGGAGAATTCCTGACTTTTGTTGGTTATGAGGCGCACAGTATGGAACATGGTGACCATGTGGCTCTGAATTATGATTTGGACGCACCGCTGGTGGAATGTACTTCCATTGAAGACTGGAAACGGAAAGCTCGCGGACATAAGGTATTCATAACTCCGCATCACATGGGATATCAGACTGGCTATCGCGGATACAACTGGAACTTCTTTACGGAAGGAGACCAGACCCCGTTTGTAGAGATGTATTCGCGCCATGGACTGGCAGAAAGCGATCAGGGAGATTACAGTTATCTGCATGACATGGGTCCTCGCCAATGGGAAGGTACTATTCAATGCGGATTGGAGCAAGGTAAAAAATTCGGTATTATGGGTTCGACCGACCAACATGCAGGTTATCCGGGAAGTTACGGTGACGGTCGCATAGGTATCCTTGCGGAATCATTGAGCCGTGATAAAATCTGGGATGCCATGAAGAACCGTCATGTATGCTGTGCCACCGGTGATAAAATAAATATAGATTTTCGTTTGAATGATGCGTTCCCGGGCGATGTCGTACGGGGAAACAGTCGCCGCATTTATCTGAATGTGGAGGGAGGTAGCTGTATTGATTATATTGACATCGTTAAGAACAGAAAGTGCATTGCTCGTTTAAGTGGCCCATTGTTGCCCGAGATGCCAGAAGGAGATATGGTACGTTGCAAGGTAAAAGTTGATTTCGGTTGGAACCGCGAAGAGCAGTATGTGCATTGGCAAGGAAAGCTGTCCATAAATAAAGGAACTATCAATGCAGTGGAACCTTGCTTCCGTGGCGCTGCCTTCACTTCTCCGCAACCGGGAGAACCAGAGTTTGAGACAAAAGTTAACCGTATTGTGTCTGTTACGAGCAAGGATACAGAGTTGGATATGTACAGTTCCAAAAACCCCAATACCACGACTCTTGCCACGCAAGCTGTCATTCTGGATGTGACTATGCCTAAAGATGGCGTGATTACAGCCGAATTCAATGGCAAGAAATTTGAGCATTCGTTGGGTGAACTTTTGGAAGGTTCCCGTTCACATTTCATGATAGGGTGGCTCAGTGAGGCTATTCTCTTCAACCGTGCAATGCCGGAAAGTTGCTTTACGGTTGAGCATTATATGGAGGATACCCAACCCGAAAGAGATACGGACTATTACTATGTCAGGGTTCGCCAGCGTGACCAGCAATGGGCATGGAGTTCTCCTATATCTGTCTCTTATACACATCTCCGAGCCCACGAGACCGTACTAG
>ERZ1505028.227-NODE-227-length-16223-cov-3.619619_pt1 | contig 16223 bp, 20 predicted proteins | sample MGYA00572409_ERZ1505028 | MGnify/ENA primary metagenome ERZ1505028 (study PRJEB39906, sample SAMEA3182112) | gut metagenome | biome: human; feature: gut; material: Stool; isolation source: human stools | place: Canada | collected 2013-05-06 ... | reverse complement strand
GATGTAGGTGTAGGAATGCTTGTTGTTTGTTATGGTAATGTTAACGCTTGTTGGTGGCAACTACTATTACTACTTGCTGTTAGAGCTAAGACATTTTTTGATTGCTTGTAATGATAGCGAGCCTTTAACTAACTGGGATTTTGAAAAAATAAATGAATTGTCAATTTCCTGAGATTTTTATTACTGCATTCATTAAGTGCATTTTTTTGCGTGTGTTAGTTGCCATGCTTTTCCATGTTTGTTACCAGTGTTGATGCGGTTACTGTGTTTTAATGCAATTGCATTAAAAGCGCCCTATGAAGCGGGCGGGCGAGGCGGGGAAAGCACTGCGCGCTGGCGGTGGTGCGGATTTTATTTTTTCAGCGTCTGAGCGCGTCGTGAAGGCGTTTACTTGGCCTGCTAGGGCGTTGGTGTGTCTGCGGGGTGTTTTGTGCGGTGGTGAGCGTGTGAGGGCGTGATGACGGGGTGTAAAAAAGCCGCCCGCAGGCGGCGATGTTCAGCCGTTGTCAGTGTCCAGTGAGTAGTTTTTAAAGCGGATGACCTCCTGGCCGAGCCAGCCGTTTATTTCCCGAATCCTGTCCTGTAACGGGATTAGCTCATTGCGGACAAAGACCTTTGCCACTTTCTCAATATCACCCAGTGACCCGACGTTCTCCGGCTTGCCACCCATCAACTGAAAGGGGATGCGGTGTGCGTCCAGCAGGTCAGCGGCGCTGGCTTTTTTGATATTAAAAAAATCGTCCTTCGTCGCCACTTCACTGAGCGGGATAATTTTAATGCCGTCGGCTTTCCCCTGCGGGGCATAGAGAAACAGGTTTTTAAAGTTGTTGCGGCCTTTCGACTTCACCATGTTTTCGCGAAGCATTTCGATATCGTTGCGATCCTGCACGGCATCGGTGACGTACATGATGTATCCGGCATGTGCGCCATTTTCGTAATACTTGCGGCGGAACAGCGTGGCCGACTCATTCAGCCAGGCAGAGTTAAGGGCGCTGAGATATTCCGGCAGGCCGTACAGCTCCTGATTAATATCCGGCTCCAGCAGGTGAAACACGGAGCCGGGCGCGAAGGCTGTCGGCTCGTTGAAGGACGGCACCCACCAGTAAACATCCTCCTCCACGCCACGGCGGGTATATTTTGCCGGTGAGGTTTCCAGTCTGATGACCTTACCGGTGGTGCTGTAACGCTTTTCCAGAAACGCATTACCGAACACCAGAAAATCCAGCACAAAGCGGCTGAAATCCTGCTGGGAAAGCCACGGGTGCGGGATAAACGTTGAAGCCAGAATATTACGTTTGACGTAAATCGGTGAGCTGTGATGCACGGCAGCACGCAGGCTTTTTGCCAGACCGGTAAAGCTGACCGGCGGCTCATACCATCTGCCGTTACTGATACATTCGACGTAATCCAGAATGTCACGGCGGTCGAGCACCGGCACCGGCTCACCAAAGGTGAATGCCTCCATTTTCGGGGCGCTGGCGGTCATTTTTTTTGCCGCAGGTTGCGGTGTTTTCCCTTTTTTCTTGCTCATCAGTAAAACTCCAGAATGGTGGATGTCAGCGGGGTGCTGATACCGGCGGTGAGTGGCTCATTTAACAGGGCGTGCATGGTCGCCCAGGCGAGGTCGGCGTGGCTGGCTTCCTCGCTGCGGCTGGCCTCATAAGTGGCGCTGCGTCCGCTGCTGGTCATGGTCTTGCGGATAGCCATAAACGAGCTGGTGATGTCGGTGGCGCTGACGTCATATTCCAGACAGCCACGGCGGATAACGTCTTTTGCCTTGAGCACCATTGCGGTTTTCATTTCCGGTGTGTAGCGGATATCGCGCGCGGCGGGATAGAACGAGCGCACGAGCTGGAACACGCCGACACCGAGGCCGGTGGCATCAATACCGATGTATTCGACGTTGTATTTTTCGGTGAGTTTGCGGATGGATTCAGCCTGAGTGGCAAAGTCCATGCCTTTCCACTGGTGACGCTCAAGTATTCTGAATTTGCCACCGGCCACCACCGGCGGTGCCAGCACCACGCATCCGGCACTGTCGCCACGGTGTGACGGGTCGTAACCAATCCATACCGGGCGGGAGCCGAACGGATTGGCGGCAAAGGGTGCATAGTCTTCCCATTCTTCCAGCGTGTCGACCATGCAGCGTTGCAGCTCCTCGAACGGGAACACCGACGCCTTGTCGTCAACAAATTCACACATGAACAGGTTTTTAAAATCGTCGGCGCTGTTTTCACGTTTGAGCTGCTCAATGTCGAACAGTGTGCAGCCGCCTTTCAGGGCGTCCTCAATGGTGACAATCTGCCGCCACTGGCCGTCCGCACAGAGAAGCCCGCTGGCAAGGGCGTTATGACTGACGTCGATTTCCACACGTTCGGCGGCGCTGGCACGTCCCCGGTTGAACAGTTCACCTGACCAGAACGGGTAGGCGTCGTGCGCCAGCGTGGACGGGGTGGAGAAATAGGTCGAGCGCAGGTGACTCTGTGAGGCCATACCTGATGCCACCTTACGCAGTACCTGAAAATTCGGGATCCAGAAAATCTCATCGACGTACAGGTCGCCGTTATGGCTCTGCGCGGTGTTGGAGTTGGTGCCGAGAAAAATCAGTTTTGCGCCGTTATTGCCCAGGACAATCGGGTCACCGGTAAGGTCAACGTCCACCAGACGGGCAAAGGCGATGATGTATTCGCGGAACACATACGCCTGCGTTTTACTGGCCGACAGAAAAATCTGGTTATGACCGGTTTTCAGGGCGCGCAGCAGTGCCTCGCGGGAAAAATAAAACGTCGCGCCAATCTGGCGGGATTTCAGGATATCGCGGATGCGGTGCTCAAGCCCGGCGCGATACCAGTGCAACTGATAGTCGAAAGACTGCTCAAAGAAAATCTGCTCCAGCTTTTCGATGGCTTCGTCACTGAAAAAATTCTTTTTCGGTTTGCGACGCCCGCCTTTGTTGCGGTTAGCGACGTTCGGATTAAGGTCTGCCTCGTTGCCGGTCTGGCTGTAGCGGTTTACCCGTGCCAGTCGTTCAATCTGGCGTCCCAGCAGGTCAATTTCCTTGAAGTCACCGCCGGTTTTCTGCGGTTTGATGATGAGCTGGGTCAGCCGCGCTTCCAGGCTCATTTCGACACGGCTGATGGGGGCAACGCTGTCCCAGCCGTCGCGCTGTTTCCAGCTCTGCACCGTCGGGCGTTTCATCTGCAACATGGCGGCAATCTGCGGCACGGAAAACCCCTGCCAGTACAGCAGCGCCGCCTGACGACGCGGGTCGTGTAAAAGAGTGGTGTCTGTGGTGATGGTCATGAATACCTCGCCGTGATGAATACACGGCAAGGCTACTGAGTCGCGCCCCGCGATTCGCTAAGGTGCTGTTGTGTCAGTGATAAGCCATCCGGGACTGATGGCGGAGGATGCGTATCGTCGGGAAACTGATGCCGACATGTGACTCCTCTAATCACTATTCAGGACTCCTGACAATGGCAAAAAAAGTCTCAAAATTCTTTCGTATCGGCGTTGAGGGTGACACCTGTGACGGGCGTGTCATCAGTGCGCAGGATATTCAGGAAATGGCCGAAACCTTTGACCCGCGAGTCTATGGTTGCCGCATTAACCTGGAACATCTGCGCGGCGTCCTGCCTGACGGTATTTTTAAGCGTTATGGCGATGTGGTCGAACTGAAGGCCGAAAAGATTGACGATGATTCGGCGCTGAAAGGCAAATGGGCGCTGTTTGCGAAAATCACCCCGACCGATGACCTTATCGCGATGAACAAGGCCGCGCAGAAGGTCTATACCTCAATGGAAATTCAGCCGAACTTTGCCAATACCGGCAAATGTTATCTGGTGGGTCTGGCCGTCACCGATGACCCGGCAAGCCTCGGCACGGAATACCTGGAATTCTGCCGCACGGCAAAACACAACCCCCTGAACCGCTTCAAATTAAGCCCTGAAAACCTGATTTCAGTGGCAACGCCCGTTGAGCTGGAATTTGAAGACCTGCCTGAAACCGTGTTCACCGCCCTGACCGAAAAGGTGAAGTCCATTTTTGGCCGCAAACAGGCCAGCGATGACGCCCGTCTGAATGACGTGCATGAAGCGGTGACCGCTGTTGCTGAACATGTGCAGGAAAAACTGAGCGCCACTGAGCAGCGCCTCGCTGAGATGGAAACCGCTTTTTCCGCACTTAAGCAGGATGTGACTGACAGGGCGGATGAAACCAGCCAGGCATTCACCCGCCTGAAAAACAGTCTCGACCACACCGAAAGTCTGACCCAGCAGCGCCGCAGCAAGGCCACCGGTGGTGGCGGTGACGCCCTGATGACGAACTGCTGACCGGCGTCAGTCAGTCCGGGAAAACCTTCACGATTAACCCTTAATTTCAGGAAAAACTATGCGCCAGGAAACCCGCTTTAAATTTAATGCCTACCTGTCCCGTGTTGCCGAACTGAACGGCATCGACGCCGGTGATGTGTCGAAAAAATTCACCGTTGAACCGTCGGTCACCCAGACCCTGATGAACACCATGCAGGAGTCCTCTGACTTTCTGACCCGCATCAACATTGTGCCGGTCAGCGAAATGAAAGGGGAAAAAATTGGCATCGGTGTCACCGGCTCCATCGCCAGCACCACCGACACCGCCGGTGGCACCGAGCGTCAGCCGAAGGACTTCTCGAAGCTGGCGTCAAACAAGTACGAATGCGACCAGATTAACTTCGATTTTTATATCCGCTACAAAACGCTGGACCTGTGGGCGCGTTATCAGGATTTCCAGCTCCGTGTCCGTAACGCCATTATCAAACGCCAGTCCCTTGATTTAATCATGGCCGGTTTTAACGGCGTGAGGCGTGCCGGAACCTCTGACCGCAGCAGCAATCCGATGCTGCAGGATGTGGCGGTCGGCTGGCTGCAGAAATACCGCAATGAAGCCCCGGCGCGCGTGATGAGCAAGGTCGCTGACGAGGAAGGTCGCACCACCTCTGAGGTCATCCGCGTGGGTAAGGGCGGTGATTATGCCAGCCTTGACGCACTGGTGATGGATGCGACCAACAACCTGATTGAGCCGTGGTATCAGGAAGACCCTGACCTTGTGGTGATTGTGGGACGTCAGCTACTGGCGGACAAGTATTTTCCCATCGTCAACAAGGAGCAGGACAACAGCGAAATGCTGGCCGCTGACGTCATCATCAGCCAGAAACGCATCGGTAACCTGCCGGCGGTACGCGTCCCGTACTTCCCGGCGGATGCGATGCTCATCACAAAGCTGGAAAACCTGTCCATCTACTACATGGATGACAGCCATCGCCGCGTGATTGAGGAAAACCCGAAACTCGACCGCGTGGAGAACTACGAGTCAATGAACATTGATTACGTGGTGGAAGACTACGCCGCCGGTTGTCTGGTGGAAAAAATTAAGGTCGGTGATTTCTCCACACTGGCTAAAGCGACCGCAGAGCCGGGAGCGTAACCGATGACGAGTCCCGCACAGCGCCACATGATGCGGGTCTCGGCAGCGATGACCGCGCAGCGGGAAGCCGCCCCGCTGCGACATGCAACTGTCTATGAGCAGATGCTGGTTAAGCTCGCCGCAGACCAGCGCACACTGAAAGCGATTTATTCAAAAGAGCTGAAGGCCGCGAAAAAACGCGAACTGCTGCCGTTCTGGTTGCCGTGGGTGAACGGCGTGCTGGAGCAGGGCAAAGGTGCACAGGATGACATTCTGATGACGGTCATGCTGTGGCGTCTGGATACCGGCGATATTGCCGGTGCGCTGGAGATTGCCCGTTATGCCCTGAAGTACGGTCTGACCATGCCGGGTAAACACCGCCGTACCCCGCCGTACATGTTCACCGAGGAGGTAGCGCTTGCGGCCATGCGCGCTCACGCTGCCGGTGAGTCTGTGGATACCCGCCTGCTGACGGAGACCCTTGAACTGACCGCCACGGCTGACATGCCTGATGAAGTGCGCGCAAAGCTGCACAAAATCACCGGTCTGTTTCTGCGTGACGGTGGTGATGCCGCCGGTGCGCTGGCTCACCTGCAACGTGCGACACAGCTCGACTGTCAGGCAGGCGTCAAAAAAGAGATTGAACGACTGGAGCGGGAGCTGAAACCGAAGCCGGAGCCGCAGCCCAAAGCGGCCACCCGCGCCCCGCGTAAGATCCGGAGCGTGACACCGGCAAAACGTGGACGCCCGAAAAAGAAAGCCAGTTAACAACCGAATGCGCCCCGCGCCAGGGCGGCACGCCGGTCAGTGAGGGTGAATCACCTGACACTGCACCGGCGTCCACCGCCCGACTTTTCAGAGGTAGTCATGATGACGCTGATTATTCCGCGAAAGGAGGCTCCCGTGTCCGGTGAGGGTACGGTGGTCATCCCGCAACCGGCAGGCGACGAGCCGGTGATTAAAAACACGTTCTTTTTTCCCGATATCGACCCGAAGCGCGTCCGGGAACGTATGCGCCTTGAGCAGACCGTCGCCCCCGCCCGTCTGCGTGAGGCCATCAAGTCAGGCATGGCGGAGACGAATGCGGAGCTGTACGAGTACCGCGAACAGAAAATTGCCGCCGGTTTTACGCGTCTGGCGGACGTCCCGGCGGACGACATCGACGGTGAAAGCATCAAAGTTTTTTACTACGAGCGCGCCGTGTGTGCGATGGCGACCGCGTCGCTTTATGAACGTTATCGCGGTGTGGATGCCAGTGCGAAAGGCGACAAGAAGGCCGACAGCATTGACAGCACCATTGATGAGCTGTGGCGGGATATGCGCTGGGCAGTGGCGCGCATCCAGGGCAAGCCGCGCTGCATCGTGAGTCAAATCTGATGAAGACCTTTGCGCTACAGGGCGACACGCTCGACGCCATTTGTGTCCGGTATTACGGGCGCACTGAGGGCGTGGTTGAGACCGTGCTCGCCGCAAATCCGGGACTGGCTGAACTGGGTGCGGTGCTGCCACACGGCACCGCCGTCGAACTGCCCGACGTTCAGACCGCGCCCGTGGCTGAAACTGTCAATCTGTGGGAGTAACGCATGACAGCAGAAGAAAAAAGCGTCCTGTCGCTTTTCATGATTGGGGTGCTGATTGTTGTCGGCAAGGTGCTTGCCGGTGGTGAACCCATCACCCCGCGTCTGTTTATCGGGCGCATGTTGCTCGGTGGTTTTGTCTCGATGGTTGCCGGTGTTGTTCTGGTGCAGTTTCCTGACCTGTCACTGCCTGCGGTGTGCGGCATCGGCTCCATGCTGGGTATCGCCGGTTATCAGGTGATTGAGATTGCCATTCAGCGCCGCTTTAAGGGCAGGGGGAAACCGTAATGCCGGTTATTAACACGCATCAGAATATCGCCGCCTTTCTCGACATGCTGGCCGTGTCCGAAGGGACGGCAAACCATCCGCTGACGAAAAACCGGGGCTATGACGTGATAGTCACCGGACTGGACGGGAAGCCGGAAATTTTCACCGACTACAGTGACCACCCGTTCGCGCATGGCCGACCGGCGAAGGTGTTTAACCGTCGCGGTGAAAAGTCCACGGCATCCGGTCGCTATCAGCAGCTTTACCTGTTCTGGCCGCACTACCGCAAACAGCTTGCCCTGCCGGATTTCAGTCCGTTGTCACAGGACAGGCTCGCCATTCAGTTGATCCGCGAACGCGGTGCACTGGATGACATCCGGGCGGGACGCATTGAGCGCGCTATTTCACGCTGTCGCAATATCTGGGCGTCCCTGCCGGGAGCCGGTTACGGTCAGCGTGAGCATTCACTGGAAAAACTGGTCACCGTCTGGCGTACCGCTGGCGGCGTACCGGCTTAAACGGAGTAAACACCATGAAGAAATTATCCCTTTCACTGATGCTGAACGTGTCGCTGGCGCTGATGCTGGCACTGTCCCTGATTTACCCGCAGAGCGTGGCCGTCAGTTTTGTCGCCGCCGGGGCGATTCTGGCGACGGTTATCTGTGTGGTTGCCGGTGGTGTCGGCGTGTATGCCACAGAGTATGTACTGGAGCGCTACGGGCGGGAGCTGTCGCCGGAATCGCTGGCCGTGAAGATTGTCGCGTCGCTGTTTTTGCAGCCGGTGCCGTGGCGCAGACGGGCGGCGGCTCTGGTGGTGATGGTGGCGACGTTTATCTCGCTGGTCGCTGCCGGGTGGATTTTTACTGCGCTGATTTACCTCGTGGCGTCGGTGTTTTTCCGGCTGATACGTAAAGCCTGTCGTCAGCGTCTTGAGGGGCGGGAATTATGTCAAAGCTGATGATTGTGCTGGTCGTGTTGTTATCGCTGGCGGTGGCGGGGCTGTTTCTGGCGAAGCATGAAAACGCCAGCCTGCGCACCTCACTGGACAGGGCGAACAGCGTCGCCAGCGGGCAGCAGACGACCATCACCATGCTGAAAAATCAGCTTCATGTTGCACTCACCAGGGCAGACAAAAACGAGCTGGCGCAGGTGGCACTGCGTCAGGAACTGGAGAACGCCGCGAAGCGTGAAGCACTGCGCGAGAAAACCATCACGAGGTTACTTAATGAAAACGAGGATTTTCGCCGCTGGTATGGCGCTGACCTGCCTGATGCTGTGCGCCGGTTGCACCAGCGCCCCGCCTGCACCGACGCCAGTGATTGTCCACAACGCCTGCCCGAAAGTGAGTCTTTGCCCGATGCCGGGCAGTGACCCGGAGACGAACGGCGATTTAAGTGCCGATATCCGGCAGCTTGAGAACGCGCTGGCACGCTGTGCCAGCCAGGTAAAAATGATTAAACACTGTCAGGACGAAAACGATGCTCAAACCCGACAGCCTGCGCAGGGCGCTGACTGATGCCGTCACGGTGCTGAAAACTAACCCCGATATGCTGCGGATATTCGTGGATAACGGGAGTATTGCTTCCACACTGGCGACGTCGCTGTCATTCGAAAAGCGTTACACGCTCAATGTCATTGTGACCGACTTTACCGGTGATTTTGACCTGCTCATCGTGCCGGTGCTGGCGTGGCTGCGGGAAAATCAGCCCGACATCATGACCACCGACGCAGGTCAGAAAAAGGGCTTCACGTTTTATGCAGACATCAACAATGACAGCAGCTTTGATATCAGCATCAGCCTGATGCTGACCGAGCGAACGCTGGTCAGTGAGGTGGACGGCGCACTGCATGTGAAGAATATCCCGGAACCTCCGCCGCCGGAGCCGGTCACCCGCCCGGTGGAGCTTTATATCAATGGCGAACTGGTGAGCAAGTGGGATGAATGAGTTTAAGCGTTTTGAAGACCGGCTGACCGGACTTATTGAATCGCTGTCACCGTCAGGGCGTCGACGACTGAGTGCCGAACTGGCGAAACGTCTGCGTCAGAGTCAGCAGCGTCGGGTGATGGCACAGAAAGCCCCGGACGGCACACCCTACGCGCCACGCCAGCAGCAGAGCGCCAGAAAAAAGACCGGTCGCGTTAAGCGAAAAATGTTTGCGAAACTTATCACCAGTCGTTTTTTGCATATCCGCGCCAGCCCGGAACAGGCATCAATGGAGTTTTACGGCGGGAAGTCACCGAAAATCGCCAGCGTGCATCAGTTCGGTCTGTCGGAAGAAAACCGGAAAGACGGTAAGAAAATTGATTATCCGGCGCGTCCTCTGCTCGGCTTTACCGGTGAGGATGTGCAGATGATTGAAGAGATTATCCTGGCTCACCTCGACCGTTAGTTGTGCCATTCCCGACACCTCATCGTCACATTGCCGCCGGTATGACCCGGCGGCATCCTTCCCGTTATGAACACTCTCGCAAATATTCAGGAACTCGCGCGCGCACTGCGCAACATGATTCGCACCGGCGTTATCGTCGAAACCGACCTTAACGCCGGTCGCTGCCGTGTGCAGACCGGCGGCATGTGTACCGACTGGCTGCAGTGGCTGACCCATCGCGCCGGACGTTCGCGCACATGGTGGGCACCTTCCGTGGGGGAACAGGTGCTGATTCTGGCCGTGGGCGGTGAACTCGACACGGCGTTCGTTCTGCCGGGGATTTATTCCGGCGATAACCCCGCGCCGTCTGCGTCGGCGGATGCCCTGCATATCCGTTTCCCTGACGGGGCGGTGATTGAGTATGAACCCGAAACCAGTGCACTCACGGTAAGCGGAATTAAAACGGCCAGCGTGACGGCTTCTGATTCTGTTACTGCCACGGTGCCGGTGGTCATGGTGAAAGCATCAACCCGCGTCACCCTGGACACACCGGAGGTGGTCTGCACTAACAAACTGACTACCGGCACGCTGGAAGTGCAGAAGGGTGGGACGATGCGCGGCAACATTGAACACACCGGTGGTGAACTCTCATCAAACGGTAAGGTGCTGCATACCCATAAACACCCCGGCGACAGCGGCGGCACAACCGGGAGCCCTCTATGACAGCGCGTTATCTCGGAATGAATTGCAGTGATGGCCTGACTGTCACTGACCTTGAGCATATCAGCCAGAGTATCGGCGATATCCTGCGCACACCGGTCGGCTCGCGGGTGATGCGTCGTGATTACGGCTCGTTGCTGGCGTCAATGATTGACCAGCCGCAGACTCCGGCGCTTGAGTTGCAGATTAAGGTCGCCTGTTACATGGCGGTGCTGAAATGGGAACCCCGCGTCACCCTGTCATCCGTCACCACGGCGCGCAGCTTTGACGGTCGAATGACAGTTACGTTAACCGGCCAGCATAACGACACCGGCCAGCCACTTTCGTTAACCATCCCTGTGAGTTGAAACCATGCCGATTATCGACCTGAACCAGCTACCCGCACCGGATGTGGTTGAGGAGCTGGACTTTGAAACCATTCTCGCCGAACGCAAGGCGACACTGATTTCCCTTTACCCGGAAGACCAGCAGGAGGCGGTCGCCCGTACCCTGACGCTGGAATCTGAGCCTCTCGTCAAACTGCTGGAGGAAAATGCTTATCGTGAGCTTATCTGGCGTCAGCGTGTGAATGAGGCTGCACGGGCGGTAATGCTGGCCTGTGCCGCCGGTAATGACCTTGATGTGATTGGTGCCAATTACAACACCACGCGCCTGACTATCACCCCGGCAGATGATTCGACCATTCCGCCGACACCGGCAGTGATGGAATCTGACACCGATTATCGTCTGCGTATTCAGCAGGCCTTTGAAGGTTTAAGCGTCGCCGGGTCGGTGGGTGCCTATCAGTATCATGGTCGCAGTGCTGACGGGCGTGTCGCGGATATCTCTGTTACCAGTCCGTCTCCGGCCTGCGTCACCATCTCCGTGCTGTCACGTGAAAATAACGGTGTGGCATCCGAAGACCTGCTGGCTGTGGTGCGTAACGCCCTTAATGGCGAGGACGTCAGGCCGGTGGCTGACCGTGTGACCGTGCAGTCTGCCGCCATTGTTGAATACCAGATAAACGCCACGCTGTATCTTTACCCTGGTCCAGAAAGCGAACCCATCCGCGCTGCTGCCGTGAAAAAACTGGAAGCGTACATCACGGCACAGCACCGGCTGGGGCGCGACATCCGTCTGTCTGCCATTTATGCCGCTTTGCATGTGGAAGGCGTGCAGCGTGTCGAACTGGCTGCACCGCTGGCCGACATCGTGCTTAACAATACGCAGGCGTCTTTCTGCACCGAATACCGCGTCGTGACCGGAGGCTCGGATGAGTGATTCGCGCCTGCTGCCAACCGGCTCATCGCCGCTTGAAGTTGCCGCCGCAAAAGCCTGTGCGGAAATTGAAAAAACGCCGGTCAGTATTCGTGAGCTGTGGAACCCGGACACCTGCCCGGCAAATCTGCTGCCGTGGCTGGCGTGGTCATTTTCGGTCGACAGGTGGGATGAAAAGTGGCCGGAAGCGACAAAACGCGCCGTTATCCGCGATGCCTATTTCATCCACTGTCATAAAGGCACTGTCGGCGCAATCCGGCGTGTGGTGGAGCCGCTCGGCTATCTCATTAACGTAAAGGAATGGTGGGAGACAAACGACCCGCCCGGAACCTTCCGCCTTGATATCGGCGTACTGGAAAGCGGCATCACGGAGGAGATGTATCTGGAAATGGAACGGCTTATTGCCGATGCCAAACCCGCAAGTCGCCACCTTATCGGTCTGAACATTATCCAGGACATTCCCGGCTGTCTGTATACAGGCGGTGTGGTCTGTGATGGTGATGTTATTACTGTTTATCCCGGATAAGTGAGAAACAATGAGCACGAAATTTAAAACCGTTATCACTACTGCCGGAGCCGCGAAGCTGGCAGCCGCCACTGTTCCCGGCGGGAAAAAAGTAAACCTGTCTGCAATGGCTGTGGGTGACGGTAATGGCCAATTGCCGGTGCCGGATGCCGGTCAGACGAAACTGGTGCATGAAGTCTGGCGTCATGCACTGAATAAAGTCAGTGTGGATAACAAGAATAAAAACTATATCGTGGCTGAACTGGTTGTTCCGCCAGAAGTGGGCGGCTTCTGGATGCGTGAGCTTGGTCTGTATGACGATGCCGGAACACTGATTGCGGTATCCAACATGGCAGAAAGCTATAAGCCAGAACTGGCTGAAGGCTCCGGACGTGCGCAGACCTGCCGCATGGTTATTATTCTCAGCAACGTGGCGTCCGTTGAGCTGAGTATTGATGCCAGCACAGTGATGGCGACGCAGGATTACGTCGATGACAAAATCGCAGAGCATGAGCAGTCCCGCCGCCATCCTGACGCCACGCTGACAGAAAAAGGTTTTACTCAGTTAAGCAGTGCAACAAACAGCACCAGTGAAAAGCAGGCTGCAACGCCAAAGGCAGTAAAAGCAGCCTATGACAATGCTGAGAAACGTCTGCAGAAAGACCAGAACGGTGGCGATATTCCAGATAAGGACGCTTTTCTGGACAATGTTGGCGTTACCAGCCTGACGTTTATGAAAAACAATGGCGAAATGCCGCTTGATGCTGATCTGAATACATTTGGTCCCGTTAAGGCTTATCTGGGAATCTGCTCTAAAACTACCTCAACTAACGCAACACTGGAGAAAAATTTCCCGGAAGATAATGCTGTCGGTGTGCTTGAGGTTTTTGCTGCCGGCAATTTTGCAGGTACGCAACGCTTCACCACGAGAGACGGCAATGTATACATACGCAGACTCGCCAATAAGTGGAATGGCTCTGATGGTCCGTGGGGCATATGGCGTCACACTCAATCAGCTACCCGCCCTTTGAGTACGACTATAGACCTGAATACGCTTGGAGCCGCCGAACATCTTGGTTTATGGCGTAACAGTAGCTCGGCTATAGCTTCATATGAACGCAATTATCCAGAGGAAGGCGGCTTTGCTCAGGGGATGCTTGAGATCCTCGAAGGCGGAAATTATGGAAGAACGCAACGTTATACCACTCGCCGTGGAAATATGTATGTCCGCTGCCTTGCGGCAAGCTGGGATGCATCAAATCCGCAGTGGGAACCGTGGTTAAGAGTCGGTCATCAGTCAGAGAGTCGTTATTACGAAGGTGATTTGAATGATGTAACCTCACCAGGTATTTACAGCGTTACAGGTAAAGCGACCAACGGTCCAGTACTGGACGGAAACGGCGTGACTGTACTCGGCATTCTGGAAGTGTTGAGGCGGTTTGATGGTGTTAATGTATGGCAGCGTTATACAACTGCCGGAACAGGTACAACCCTTAAAGGCCGCACCTTTGAGCGCGTCTTTACCGGCAGCTCATGGAGCGAATGGCGGGAAGTCTACACCTCGTATTCACTTCCCCTGAATCTGGGTATCGGCGGTGCTGTGGCAAAGCTCACCAGCCTGGACTGGCAGACCTACGATTTTGTGCCGGGCAGTCTGATAACCGTTAGGCTGGATAATATGACCAATATTCCCGACGGTATGGACTGGGGCGTCATTGATGGCAACCTGATAAACATCGCAGTTGGTCCGAGTGATGATTCCGGTACGGGGCGCTCAATGCATGTATGGCGCAGCACTGTAAGTAAAGCGAACTACCGATTTTTTATGGTGCGTATTTCAGGAAATCCGGGAAGCCGCACGATCACAGCAAGACGAGTACCAATCATTGACGAAGCCCAGACATGGGGCGCGAAACAGACATTCAGTGCTGGCCTTTCTGGTGAACTGTCCGGCAATGCGGCGACAGCAACAAAGCTGAAAACAGCCCGTAAAATTAATAACGTTTCGTTTGATGGAACATCAGATATTAACCTGACGCCGAAAAATATTGGTGCATTTGCTTCAGGAAAAACAGGAGACACCGTTGCGAATGATAAAGCCGTTGGGTGGAACTGGAGTAGCGGAGCCTATAACGCAACTACTGGTGGGGCATCAACGTTAATTCTTCATTTTAATATCGGTGAAGGAAGTTGTCCCGCCGCCCAGTTCCGCGTTAATTATAAGAACGGCGGTATTTTTTATCGTTCTGCTCGTGACGGTTACGGATTCGAGGCTGACTGGTCTGAGTTTTATACCACAACGCGAAAACCTACAGCGGGAGATGTCGGTGCACTGCCGTTATCTGGTGGTCAATTGAATGGTGCTCTGGGTATAGGAACATCCAGTGCTCTTGGCGGTAATTCGATTGTTTTGGGTGATAATGACACGGGCTTTAAACAAAATGGTGATGGTAATCTGGATGTTTATGCTAATAGCGTCCATGTTATGCGCTTTGTCTCGGGAAGTATTCAAAGTAATAAAACCATAAATATTACGGGGCGTGTTAATCCCTCGGATTACGGTAACTTTGATTCCCGCTATGTCCGGGATATCCGGCTTGGTGGTGCTGCCACATACAAACCTGCGAACAATGGCATGACATGGACACATCAGGCACCGTCCGGGTGTGTATATTCCGGCATTATTGTTCAGGATACCGGCTCAAACTCTGCCGATAACATTGGTGGTGTATATTACAGACCGGTTCAGAAATACATTAACGGGACATGGTATAACGTGGCGCAGGTATAATTTATGCAGCATTTAAAAAATATTACGGCGGGGAATCCAAAAACGGTTGAACAATATCAATTGACAAAAGACTTTGATGTTGTCTGGTTTTTTTCAGAAGATGGTAAGAACTGGTACGAAGAACAAAAGTATTTTGCTGATGACACGCTAAAAATAGCGTACGACAAAGATAATATCATCCGCTATGTGGAAAAGGATGTGACAGCTATCAGACCGGATGGATTAAGTGTTGTTGAAGTGGCGGATATTACTGCTAACCGACGGGCGGACATTTCAGGGAACTGGATGTTTAAGGACGGCAAAGTGATTAAACGCATTTATACGGCAGAGGAATTGCTGCAGCAGGCAGAAAACCGGAAAGCCAGACTTCTTGCAGATGCTGAATCCGTGATTTTGCCGCTGGAGCGCGCGGTCAGACTGAACATGGCAACAGATGAGGAGCGTAGCCGACTGGATGCATGGGAGCGTTACAGCGTTCTGGTCAGTCGTGTGGATCCTGCAAATCCTGAATGGCCGGAAATGCCGCAATAAGTTGTATGATCTCTGGAGTGAGCAAACATATCTATGGCACAGAGTAAAGCCTAATCTGACAGGCCGCTCTGTGTCTGGAGTAGATTTTAGTAAAGCATTATTTTATTAGTGCAAATTCTAATCAATACATTTTATGTATATGATATCCTGCAGACTTTAATGACTTGGTTTAGGCTAACCAGATAACACTGAAGGAATATTTTTGATAATTAAGGTGCGGTATGTTTACTAAGCGACGATTAAAAAATATTAACTGGGAGGCAAGTTCAGTGATTCTTGCTATGGTTCTCTTTGTTGGAAATATATTTTATACAAATCATCGTGATGATATAACTATGGAGGCTGAGAGGGACAGTATCAGAACAATGTTTGCATATGAAATCGCTAATAACCATCGCGCTCTCACTTTTCTTGATAAAACGAGATATATTGGCTTTGACGAAAATTCGGAGCATTTTGTTGGCGAGCCTTTTGCCATTAATGTCAAATCATTAGGGGGGCCTCGCTTACAGATTGCATTAAACCAGACTGATAAAGTGTTTAAATCCTACTTCAGCGAATTAAGTAAGCTTGATAAAGAGGATGTTACTCTTCTTATGGACTATTACCATGAGCAAAGCATCCTGCTGGAGCGTGTAAAATCTACGTTACAGAAGATGAAAAGTGGTAATGATATTAAAGTTGATATTGATGGTTACTTATTAGAAGAACACTTCATGAATGAGCTTAATCTTTCTAATATTTTGCTTAAACGCTATAGCCA
>ERZ1505028.225-NODE-225-length-16287-cov-4.016449_pt1 | contig 16287 bp, 17 predicted proteins | sample MGYA00572409_ERZ1505028 | MGnify/ENA primary metagenome ERZ1505028 (study PRJEB39906, sample SAMEA3182112) | gut metagenome | biome: human; feature: gut; material: Stool; isolation source: human stools | place: Canada | collected 2013-05-06 ... | reverse complement strand
GGCAAAGGCGCTGTATCAGGAATTCGGGACCGCCGTGACCATCTATGGCATCCGCGACGGCTACCGTGGTCTCATCGAAGGCGACTATCACCCCATGGAGCCGCAGGATTTTTCCGATATCCTCACGCGCGGCGGCACGATCCTCGGCACGTCGCGCCAGCCGTTCAAGACCATGCAGCAGGCAGAGGAGAACGAGGCGACGAAGCTCGAGAAAATGCTCGATACCTGCCGCCGTGCCCGCTTTGACTGCCTGGTCATCCTTGGCGGCAACGGCACGCACAAGACGGCAAACCTGCTTTCGGAGCACGGCATTCCCGTTGTGACGCTGCCGAAGACCATCGACAACGACCTCTGGGGCACGCAGGTGACGTTCGGCTTCCAGTCGGCCATGAACATCGCCGTGGAGGTCATCGATTCCATCCATTCCACGGCGTTCTCACACAGCCGCGTGTTTATCGTGGAGATCATGGGACATAAGGCAGGCTGGCTGACACTGCATGCGGGCATTGCCTCCGGCGCGGACGTCATCGTTATCCCGGAGATCCCCTATGACGCGCGGGCCATTGCGGCTGCCATCCAGCAGCGCGCCCGCGAGGGCAAGCGCTTCTCCATCGTCGCGGTGGCGGAGGGCGCCATCAGCCGCGAGGAGGCTGCCATGAGCAAGAAGGACTTCAAGGCCGCCCGGGCGACCATGCCGTATCCGTCCATTTCCTACCGCCTGGCAGATGAGCTGCAGAAGATCACAAGTCAGGAAATCCGCGTGACGATCCCCGGCCACTTCCAGCGCGGCGGCGCGCCCTGTGCGGCAGACCGCCTGCTGTGCACGCGCCTCGGCGTGGCGGCGGCGGAGCTCATCCGCGAGGGAAAGTTCGGCAACATGGTTGCCGTGCAGAACGACCGCATCGTGCCGGTGCCGCTCAAGGAAGTTGCCGGACGGCTCAAGACCGTCCCGGTGGACGGCGAGCTCGTCCGTGCGGCGCGGGAGCTTGGCCTCTGTATGGGAGATTAAAGAAATGGGTCAGCGGCAAAAAACGCCGCTGACCCATTTATTAATTATCTCGTGCCCGGAGCGTGCGCAGCAGGGCGGCGCAGCCCTCGTTGATCTCGGCCTCGGCCTTGCGGAAGTCGCGCGTGTACCACGGATCGGCGATCTCATGCGGATGATCCGTGTAGTCCAGCAGCAGATGGACCTTATTTTCGGGGTCGCCGCCGAAGATGCGCAGCATATCGCGGCGGTTGCGTGCGTCCATGCCGATGAAATAGTCGTAGTTCGGGTAATCCTCGCGGCGGAGCTGCACGGAGTATTTCCCCTTGCAGGAGATACCGCGGGCCTCAAGCAGGGCGCGGACGGGCGGATAGACGGGATTGCCGACCTCGTCGCCGGTATTGGCGGCGGACGAGATGACCCAGTCAAGCCCCTCCTTGCGCACGAGCTGCTTCATGACCAGCTCGGCCATGGGGCTGCGGCAGATATTTCCGGTGCAGACGAACATGATTCGAATCATTGGCTTGCGGATCCTTTCTCAGACGGCTCCATCGGCACGACGTCGACCACGGTCAGCCGGCCCTCGGAGACGGTAAAATGAATGTCAAAGCCCGCGAAGCCCATGCCGTAGCGGCGCGCGGGATCGTCCTGATAGGACGGCCGGGGATCGTGCGACAGCACGCCGAGCAGGGCGCTGCGGTGCGCCTCGGGGATGTGTGCGAGCAGCTCCGGCGGGAAATCGACGTCCAGCAGCAGGTCGGGCGCAAGGGCCGTGAAGCCCGCGCGGGCATCGGGAAAGCAGTCGGAATAGGGAAGATATGGCTTGATGTCGAACACGGGCGTGCCGTCCATGAGGTCAGCCCCTGACAGACACAGAACAGGCCCGAGCTTTGCATCCTGCCGGACGCCGGTCAGGACGACGCAGGACATGCCGAGCGGGTTCGGCCGGAACGGCGAGCGCGTGGCGAACACGCCGAGGCGCGTATTGCCGCCAAGGCGCGGCGGGCGGACCGTTGGCGACCACGAGGCGCGGCGGTTGGCGGAAAACTCCCAGATGAGCCACAGGCGGTCAAAGCCCTCGATGCCGCGCAGGGCGTCCGGATTGCGGAATTCCGGCGTGAAGATCAGCTCCGAGCGCAGCTCCGGCACGACGCCGCTCTGGCGCGGGATGCCGAATTTCCCGGGGAATTCGCTGTGCACATGCGCAATGGGACGGAGAACGCAGGTCTCTTCCATGCTTGCCCTCCTTACAGCTGCGAGAACACGTCGCCAAGCGAGGCGTACAGCACAAGCCCGGCCATGTCGTCATAGGGCGTCTCGTCGCGGTTGATGAGGGCGAGACGGTCACCGCGGTAGTAGCCGAGCAGGCCTGCGGCCGGATAGACGGTGAGGCTCGTTCCGCCGACGATCAGCACATCGGCCTGCCGGATGGCGGAAATGGCTCCGGCCAGCGTCTTTTCGTCGAGCGCCTCCTCATAGAGCACGACGTCGGGCTTCACAATGCCGCCGCAGGTGCAGCGGGGGATGCCCTTTGCGTCGCGGATGAATTCGCCGGGATAGAATTTGCCGCACTTCATGCAGTAATTGCGCAGAACGCTGCCGTGCAGTTCATAGACGCGCTTGCTCCCGGCCTTCTGGTGCAGACCGTCGATGTTCTGCGTGACGACGGCGGCCAGATGTCCCTCCTGCTCCAGCCGGGCAAGCACGCGGTGCGTGACGTTCGGCTCAAAGCCGAGCGGGAGCATTTTTTCGCGGTAGAACCGGTAAAAATACTCCGGATTATTCAGAAAGAAGCTGTGGCTGATGATCGTCTCGGGCGGGTAGTCGAATTTCTGGTGGTACAGGCCGTCTACGCTGCGGAAATCGGGAATGCCGCTTTCCGTGCTGACGCCTGCGCCGCCGAAAAACACCATGCGCTTACTCTCTGCGATCCAGCTGCGCAGCTGCTCGATCTTCGTCTTCATCTGCGATCTCCCTCAGAATTTTTTTGTCCTCCTTGCTTTCGAGCCGCAGGGCGGCATACAGGTCGGGACGGCGCTCCCGCGTGCGGAGGATGGACTGCTTCCTGCGCCAGCGCGCGACCTTGGCGTGGTCGCCGGAGAGCAGGATATCCGGCACGCGCAGGCCGTGCCACTCGGCGGGGCGGCTGTATTGGGGATATTCCAATGTGCCCGCCCAGTGGCTCTCGTCCTCAAAGCAGGCCGCATCGGACAACACGCCCGGCACAAGGCGGCAGACGGCGTCCGTAATGGCCATGGCCGGGATCTCACCGCCGGTGACGACGAAATCGCCGATGGAAAGCTCCTCGTCGACGCACTCGTCGATGAAGCGCTGGTCGATGCCTTCGTAATGCCCGCAGACAAAAACAAGATTGTCCATTTTTGCCAGACGGCGGGCGTCGCTCTGGTCAAACACATGCCCGGCGGGGGAGAGGTAGATCGTGTGGACGGGCGCACCTGCCTCATCGCAGACATGGCACCAGCAGCGGTAGAGCGGATCTGCCTGCAGCACGGCACCATGGCCGCCGCCGTAGGGGTAGTCGTCCACCTGATTCTGCCGGTTCGCAGTGTAATCCCGGATCTGGTGCGTTTCGATGCGGAGAATGCCGCGCTCCTGCGCGCGGCCGAGGATAGACTCGCTCAGCACGTCGCCGACGGTGTCCGGGAAGAGCGTCATGATATCAATTCTCATCGATTGCCATTCCTTCGATCAGGTGCAGGCGCACATAGCCCTCGTCAACGCGAATTTCGCGGACGAATTCCCTGACGGCCGGGACCATGTAGCGCTTCTCACCCGCGATGACATAGACGTCGCTCGACGGCATGGTCAGCACGTCCTCAATGCGGCCAAGTTCTGCGCCGTCCTCGTCCAGCGCGCGGCATCCAATGAGATCGGCAATGAAAACGCTGCCCTCCGGCAGCTTTGCCTCGCTCCGGTCGATGCAGACGCGCTTGCCGCGCAGAGCCATGCCCTGCTCCGGCGTGTCGATGCCCTCGAGGCTTGCCAGCACGCACGTCTTGTGCACGCGGGCGGAGCGGACGGCATAGGGGCGGCCGTCCAGATAGAACGTATCAAATTGCAGCAGGAATTCGGGGCCGTCCGCCCACGGCAGGATCTTGACCTCTCCCTGCACGCCGTGGGTGCTGACGATCTCGCCCGCCTCCAGATATTTTTTCTGCATGCTGTCCTCCTGCTCAGAGCTTGTCATAGGTCTTTTCCAGAAAACGCTCGGCCTTGACGATCACGCGCTCGTGCTGTGCATGGCCGATCTCGCCCGCCTCGTCGTAGGCCGTGACGGTGAAGGTGATCTTTTTGCCGTCGACCGCCGTGACGACGGATTCTGCGCGGACTTCCATGCCGACGGGCGTGGCGGCTGTGTGGAAAAGCTGCAGGGAAACGCCGACGGACGTCTCGCCCTCGGCCAGATATGGCGCGATGCTCTCGCAGGCGGCGCCCTCCATCAGGGCTGCCATGCAGGGCGTTGCATAGACGAGCAGATCGCCGGAGCCGACGGCTCTTGCGGTGTCCTCCTGCTCGACGAGCGTCTCGCTGTGGCCCTGCAGTCCAATTTCAATTGCCATTGTCATAATCCTCCAAATGGACCAGAGGCAGCACCGCATCCTTGCACCTTCGGCCTTCGCCGGATATTTTTTGCCGAATGCTCTTGCGGAATTGTGCGGTGCCAGCCTGATTTCTCACATAGTATAGTACCAAATTTGCAGGGTCAGGTCAATGCAAAACAAAAATAAAGATTGCCATTTTGGCGATTCCGGGCTATAATCTGGGTAATAACATATGCATGAGAGGTGCAGTATGAAAACGAATGAAAAACTCAATCTGACCATGCTCTGCGATTTTTACGAGCTGACCATGGGCAACGGCTACTTTGTGGACGGGAAGGCGGACCAGATCTGCTATTTTGACGTCTTCTTCCGCAATGTTCCGGACGGCGGCGGCTTTGCCATTGCGGCAGGTCTGGAGCAGGTGGTCGAGTATATCCGCGATCTGCATTTTTCTGAGGACGACCTCGCCTATCTCCGCGGCCGCGGCATCTTTGACGAGGGCTTCCTGCACTATCTGGAGAATTTCCACTTCACGGGCGATATCTACGCCGTGCCGGAGGGCACGCCGGTCTTCCCGCGCGAGCCGATCCTGACGGTCCGCGCCCCGGCCATCGAGGCGCAGCTCGTCGAAACGTATATTTTGCTTGCGCTGAACCACCAGAGCCTCATTGCCACAAAGGCCAACCGCGTCGTCCGCGCGGCGGAGGGCCGCCGCGTGCTGGAGTTCGGCTCCCGCCGGGCGCAGGGCGCGCAGGCTGCCATTCTCGGCGCGCGCGCTGCCTACATCGGCGGCTGCGACGGCACGGCCTGCACGATCTCCGATCAGCTCTATGGCGTGTTCGCGGGTGGCACGATGGCCCATTCGTGGGTACAGATGTTCGACAGCGAATATGAGGCATTCAAGCGCTACTGCGAGCTGTACCCGACGAATGCCGTTCTGCTCGTCGACACCTATAACACACTCAAGAGCGGTGTGCCGAACGCCATCCGCGCGTTCAACGAGGTGCTGCGTCCGCTCGGCATCCGCAAGTGCGGTATCCGCCTCGACTCCGGCGATATGACGTACCTGACGAAGAAGGCCCGCAAAATGCTCGACGAGGCCGGCTGGCCGGAATGTGAAATTTCCGTGTCGAATTCGCTGGACGAATACCTCATTCAGGACCTGCTGCGGCAGGGCGCACAGATCGACATGTTCGGCGTCGGCGAGCGCCTCATCACGGCCAAGAGCGAGCCGGTGTTCGGCGGCGTATATAAGCTCGTTGCCGTCGAGCGCCCGGACGGGACGATCGAGCCGAAGATCAAGATCTCCGAGAATGTCGGCAAGATCACGAATCCGCATTTCAAAAAGCTCTACCGCTTCTACGGCGCGGACACGGGCAAGGCCATTGCGGACTATCTCTGCCTGCACGACGAGACCGTGAACGACGGCGAGGATCTGGAAATTTTCGACCCGGAGGCGACTTGGAAGCGCAAGAAGGTCTATAACTTCCATGCCCGCGAGCTGCAGGTCCCCGTGTTCCGGAACGGCGAGCTCGTCTACCAGCTCCCGACGCTCGACGAAATTCGCTCCTACTGCCGCGCGCAGGTCGACACGCTCTGGGACGAGGTCAAGCGCTTCGACAACCCGCACACCTACTATGTGGACCTCTCTCAGAAGCTCTGGGAGATCAAATACCGTCTGCTGAAGGACAACGCCTGCGGAGAGCACCATGCGTAAGCGCGGCGCGGCGGCTCGGATGGCCCTGTGCGGTGTGCTTGCCGCACTGGCGGTCGCGCTGATGTTCCTCGGCGGAACGGTGCCGTTTGCCTCCATCGCCTGCCCGGTGCTGGCCTCGCTCGTGCTCATCCCGGTCTACTGCGAGTGCGGCTGGAAATGGGGCCTGCTGTGGTACGCCGCCGTGGCCGCTCTGGCCGCGCTGCTGGCGCCGGAGAAGGAGGCGGCCGTGCTGTTCGTGTTCTTCGGCTACTATCCCATGCTGCGAAAGCTCATCGGCAGGCTGCGCGTGCGCGCGGCAGCGTGGGCGGTCAAGCTCGTGTATGTCAATGCGGCGGTCTTTGCGGCCTATGGCCTGATGCTCTATGTCTTCCATCTGACGGCTGTCATGGAGGACTTTGAGGGCATGGGAAAGGCCATGCTGGCCGTGCTCCTTGTGCTGGCAAACGTGACGTTCGTGATCTATGACGTGCTTATCGCGCGGCTGGAGATCTATTATCACGTCCGCCTGCGCCCGAAGCTGCATCTGTGAATAAACGTGTAAAAATGGGAGACTGTGCGGCTGCACAGTCTCCCCTCAATTTATTCAGCCGGCCAGCAGCGTGACGGCGATGCCCGCCAGCACACTGAAGCCATAGAGAATGGCAACGACGGCGGCGTTTTCCTTCCAGTTCCGGTTCGTGCGCAGCAGCACGAGCAGGCCGATCCCGGCATTGGACAGCAGACCGGCGAACAGGCCGCCAAGGCCGAGCACGCCGCTCAGGTAGGACTCCGTCACGATGACGGAAACGGAGCAGTTCGGGATGAGGCCGAACAGGGCGAGGATGAGCTCTCCAAGGACGGGGCGGTTCAGCACCGTGCCGGACAGGCGTTCCACGCCGATATAATGGAACAGCAGATTCAGCGCGAAGTTCACCGCGATGAGCATGGCGGCGATCTTCAGCGTGTGGCGCAGAGCAGCGAGGAACACGCTGCCCTCTTCCTCGTCGCAGTCGCAGTGCTCGCGTTCGCAGAAGCTTTGGATGCTCTTCTGCGCGCGGAACCAACGGCCGAACAGCAGATCCGCCAGATAGCCGAGCAGGATGCCGAGCACAGCCTTCGAAAGCGTGATGAGAACGATGGTCTTCCACGAGATGCCGCTGCTCTCCGTCAGCGAGGAGAGGAAGATGGGCAGCATCTCGTCCGACGTGGCAAAGAACACGGCCAGCATGGTGCCGACGGTGATGGAGCCGGTGGAAAACAGCGTGGCGGCCGCTCCGGAGATGCCGCACTGCGGCACAATGCCGAGCAGGCCGCCCAGCGCGGGACCGGCCCGGCGGGAATAGCGGCGCAGCAGGCCCTCGTTCAGGCGGCTGCTGCGCTCGAGCAGCTCCATGAGGAGATAGGCGAGAAATAAAATGGGGATGCTCAGCAGGCCGTCCTTCAGGCCGTCCAGCAGGGCGGAGAGAACGGCGCTCCAGCCGGTCATATCGGCGGAGGCGGCCCCATGCAGAAACAGTGGCGTCAAGTTCGTGGCTCCTTTGTGTGGAAAATCGGCTACCATTATACCGGAACGGCCGAAAAAAAGCAATCGATTTTGCAAAAATCCCCGGACGCATTTGCGCCCGGGGAAAAAGGTCTTGCTTCGCTTACAGCGCGCAGTAGGCAGCGGCGGTCTTCGCGGCCAGACGGGCGTTGTTGTAGACGAGCTGGATGTTGGAGGCGAGGCTGTTGCCGCCGGTCAGGTCCTTGACCTTCGCAAGCAGGAACGGCGTCGTGGCCTTGCCATGGATACCGGCGGCCTTGGCTTCCTCGATGGCCTCGTCGATGGCCTTGTTGATGACGTCCGGATCCATGGAGTACTCCTCGGGGATCGGGTTCGTCACGAGCATGCCGCCGCGCAGGCCGAGCTCATGCTGCGTCTTGAAGGCCTTGGCCAGATCTTCCGGGGTGTCGATCTCATAGTCGACGGAGAAGCCGGACTTGCGGGTGTAGAAGGCGGGCAGCTCCTTCGTGCCATAGCCGATGACGGGCACGCCGTGGGTCTCGAGGTACTCGAGCGTCAGGCCGAGGTCCAGAATGGACTTTGCACCGGCGCAGACGACCATAACGGGCGTGGAGGCCAGCTCTTCAAGGTCGGCAGAGATGTCCATGGTCGTCGCGGCACCGCGATGCACGCCGCCGATGCCGCCGGTGGCGAACACCTTGATGCCGGCCATATGAGCGATGATCATCGTGGTGGTGACGGTCGTTGCGCCGTCTTCGCCGCGGGCGCACAGAACAGCCAGATCGCGGCGGGAGGCCTTGGCGATGGCGGTGCCCTTCTTGCCGAAGTACTCGATCTCCTCTGCGGTCAGACCGGCCTTCAGGCGGCCGCCGATGATGGCGATGGTAGCGGGGACGGCGCCGTTCTCGCGGATGATGCGCTCGACCTCCAGAGCGGTCTGCACATTCTGCGGATAGGGCATGCCGTGGGAGATGATGGTGGATTCCAGAGCGACGACGGGCTTACCGGCGGCAATGGCCTCGGCGACCTCGGGCTTTACGTCAAGAAACTTGTTGAGCTGCATGATAAAGATCCTCCTGTATCAAGAATTGAAAACTTACAAATTTATTCTGCGGCCATGCGGCTGCGGACTGCGTCGGCAGACATGGCAGGGTTGATGGTTTCTTCGCCCTCGATGGCGATAGCGGCGGCTGCCGCGGCGGCGCGCGCCGTTTCGGCCAGCGCCGTGCCCTCGAGATAGGCCCAGGCCAGCGCGGCCATGAAGGCATCGCCGGCACCGGTGGCGTTGCGCATCTGCGCGGGGATGCAGGGCTGCATCAGCATTTCCTTCTGGTCGGCGGCGAACACGCCCTGCGTGCCAAGGGAGATGAACACGCGGTGCAGACCGGTCTCGAGCAGTCTGGAAGCCGCAAGACGCAGACTGGCGTCGTCCGTGATCTGCACGCCGGAGAGAAGTTCGGCTTCGATGCGGTTCGGCTTAAGCGTGTGGACCCTGCCGAGCACGGGCTGAACCTTGCGCGCCTTCGCCGTGGAGACGGGATCGACGAATACAGGGGGGGTACAGTGCGTGACAAGGTACTGCAGGGACTCTGCCGGAATGTTCGTATCGGCGACGATGACCTGCGCGTTGTTCAGCAGGGACAGGTTGGACGCGAGATAGGCGGGGGTGATGCGCTCGCAGATATCCATGTCGGAAAGGCCGAGCGCCATATCGCCGTCGACGTCGTTCAGGAAAAGGTAGGTGGACGTCGTGCCGCCGGGCACCTGCAGCGCGTGGCTGATGTCGATGCCGAGCTCGCCGCAGGAGGCCGCAACGCGCTGTGCATGCAGGTCGTCGCCGAAGGCGGTCAGCAGGCGGACATCCACGCCGAGCAGGCTCATGTTGTGGGCAATATTTCGTCCGACGCCGCCGAGACTGATGCGCACGCGGCCGGGGTTGGAATCCCGCGCGACGAGCGGCGCATAGGACTGGCCGCCGATATCGACGTTCACGCCGCCGACGACGGCGGCATAGGTGCCGGAGCGGAGCACATAGCCCTTCCCGGCGATGTAGCCCTTTTTCATCAGGTTGGAGATATGGACTGCGACAGAGGAGCGGGTGATGCCCGCGCGTTCCGCAAGGGCTTCCTGCGAGATCATGGGGTCGGCCTCGATCCACTGCAGGATCTGGCGTTCACGCTGTGTCATGGGCGCGCCTCCTAAGCGAAGTTTTATTTTCTAATCTATTGCTTAGTATAGCACGGATTTTCGGAATGTCAAGCCGCCGTGAAAAATATTTTGGGGCTGTCTCACCGGGAGACAGCCCCAAGGTTTTATTTCGGAATGCGGCCCTCGCGGAAGCGGTCGATCATCTCGCCGGTCAGGCTGATGCGGGAGTAGTCCGCAGGGACGTCCTCCGGCGTATGCCACTCGGCCAGCGCAAGCTCGCCGTCACGCAGGACGGGCGTCGGGTCGCCGTCGACGTCGCAGAAGAAGCCGAGCAGCAGGCTGTCCGTCAGGACCCACGGCTGCGATTTGTAGAACCGCAGATTTTTGACGCGCAGGCCGACCTCCTCCATGACCTCGCGGCGGACGGTGTCCTCGAACGATTCGCCGATCTCGCAGAAGCCTGCAATCAGGGCGTAGCGGCGGATGAGGGGACGGTTGGCGTATTTTGTCATGAGCAGGCGGCCGTGATCCAGCACGGCGACGATGACGGCGGGGTTGATGCGCGGGTAGACGTTCTTATGGCAGACCGGGCAGGTCATGGCGCGTTCGGCCGGGTTTTCCGTCATGAGTGCGCCGCAGCGGCCGCAGAAGCGGTTTGCGGCATACCAGCGCTGCAGACTCTCACCGGTGGCGCAGGCGAAGGCCGTTTCGCGCGGCTCGGCATCGCGGTAGGTGACGGAGGGGACATAGCGCCAGCCCTCCGGCGCTTCGACCGGCTCCCGCGCCAGAAATACGGCACGGTCGTCGAGGCGAAAGGCAAAATGGACGGCGATGTCCGGAAAATCAGCGCGCACCGGCAGACGCAGGGCATCCGCGGCGCTCAGCACGCCCTGTGGGCCGTAGATGAGCAGCAGGTCCGCGGGCTGCGGCTCTGCCGGTGTGAATTCAACGTGATATGTATGGGGTGCGATATCCTGCAGCATGGTCACAGGACCTCCTTCCATGAGATCGGAAATTCGGACGGTTCGCCCGGCGGGCACAGGGACTTTTCCAGCCAGGTCACATCGTACCACCGGCCGAATTTATAGCCGACCTGCCGGAAATGGGCGGCATCGCGGTAGCCGATGGCGCGATGGAAAGCGAGGGACAGCTCGTTTGCGGATGTGACGACGGCGAAGACCTTCCGGCAGCCCTGCCTGCACAGCAGCTCCTCCACGCGGGCATAGAGCTGCCGCCCGATGCCGCGGTGCTGCGCCTCGTGGGCGAGATAGCAGGAAATTTCGGCATTCCACGCATAGGCAGCGCGCTCAAAGGCGCGCCCGGCATAGCAGTAGCCGAGCACGCGGCCGTCCTCCTCCCAGACGAGCCAGGGATAGACGGCGGTGTGCTCCGTCAGGCGGCGGGTAAATTCCGCCTCGGACGGGACTTCATATTCAAAGCTGACGGCCGTCTGCGTAACGTATTCCGCGTAGATGGCGAGCATGGCGGGAACGTCGGCAGGGACGGCTTCTCGAATGGACATGGGATCACCTCGATATCGGGCAATACCGCATCATTCCCCTTCGGCGGACCTTTTTCGCCGAAGGCTCTTGCTGAATTGTACGGTGCTGCCCTTGTTTTCGGTTCCTATGGTAGCACGAATTTTGAAAAAGTACAGAACTTTTTTGCAAAAAACTGCCCGCCACCGAAAAGATGGCGGGTATAGTGCGTGTAGGCCCGGTGAACGTACGCTCTGTGAAATTGTTACATAGAGACAGCAAATATATAACGATCAATAATTTCACACAGAATAGCGAAATGCTCCTTTGATAGGCAACTACATTTCTGCATAACAGGAGAAAATGCTTCGCCATTTGCACCGAACAGCAATTGGTCACTTGAAACATTTAGAACCAAGCATATTTTTTTTAGTGTTGTCAATGAAACACCGACAACACCACGTTCCAAATCAGAAACATATTGGGGTGATACCTCAATACGTTCTGCAAGGCATTCTTGGGTCATTTTTGTTTGCTCGCGTGCGGCTTTGATCCGCTCGCCAATCTGAATGTTGATTTCTTTTTTCTCACGCATAGTTACCACCATCCCTGCTATTATTTTATCTAAAAGCACAGTTGACAAACACAAAGCAATAATGCTATAATTTGTAATAGCAATACACTTATTTGTTGCTAAAGGGGGGATGAAAATTGGGAAACGAGAGTAGTTCCTCTTATATGGGGACAAAGATAGCATCGGAACTCTGGGGGAGGTCTTCCACTACAATCAGCCGTTGGTGCAGAGAAGGGAAAATTGAGGGTGCAGAGCAGGACGGCGCTGGAAGCCCGTGGCGAATCCCTATTGATGCACAGCCACCATACACCTGCAATAGAAAAGAGAGGAGTTTTTAAATAGCAATGGATAATGTAATTAACGATGCAGAAAATGCAGAAATTGCAGAAAATACAGAAATAAAATATCTCGCTCTCGATACTACAGAAACAGAAAAGATGCCTGAGGCAGAAATCGATCTGGACTCCGTTGAGAGCAACCAGCAGAGAGCAGAACTGAAAAAACCTTTGCGCATTCTGGAAAAGCTACGTTTTTTGTTGTACATCAGTTTGTTAATGCCTGTTATTTTAGTAGGATTGAACTGTACCTTTTTCCTTATGTACCGCAATTGGGTGAATTGCGTTGTATACGCTTTGTGGGGGCTGCTTTTTCTGATTGGCCTTGCAGGAACACTGCTGCATATATATCAGGAAAATCAAAAACTGGTTCTAAGGAAAGCTTTCGGAATTGGTAATATTATGACCCTGGTTCTTACGATTCTACTTGCTATCGGCTGTTGTTATATGGAGCAGGAACCTTCCTCTTTGTGGGGAAAAACGGTAAGATACTGGATTGTAGATACCAAAGACAGGGATACCGATAACTCTAATATTACGATTGGCTTCGACGAAGATACTGTAACAATTAGTTATAATGTATATACGTATATTCCGCTTATGTCATCTAAAGTAATTAATAATAATAAATCTTCCTATCATACATATCCGTATGAATATAATAAGGGAGCGCTATATATCAACGACAATAGCTATTCCTTAGCTGAGAATGAGGACGGCGAATTGCATTTCCGGTCTATTATACGCAGAGACTATAAAGCAGATTTGCTGGCTTTTCTCTTGTATGCGCTTGATGATGAAGCCGACTTTTTAATTGTATCTGATAAAGTTGACCGCTGGGATTATCTATACAGTATGCTCCATAATAACTAAGTTAAGTGATGCTGTATCGGATATCACAAATTTAGCACGATAATTACTTTATCAGAGCGGGACCACTCAATTTGATTTTACTATTACAAATCTGATAATGGCCAAGATGCCATAAAACGATCTAAAGCCTCACTGCGGAATTGCTCTGCAGTGGGGCTTCGCTTATCATTTATCAGCTGGCCACAAACAATTTTTGTAGGCGAAAATCCCGATTCCATTAAGTATTTGGAACGGCGTTTTCAAAATGACCATCATAAAACGAGACTCGCGGTAGCCGTATACCTTGAAATCCGGAACTACCGCGAGTCTCTCATTTATGCGATTGAACTGCCGTCTTGTGAGCGGTACACACCGTGGTGCGAAGGCTTGGTGCGTTCAGTTGCCCTTCTAATTATTTCTTCAGGCGGCTGACACGGTAGAGCATGCGCGCCGCTTCGATGCGACTGACGCTCGTGTCCGCGGCGGCCAGCGGGATCCCCGCTTCCTGCAGGGCCTGCATGGACGAGGCCGCCCAATACGGCGCGCCCGTCTGGGAGACGGCTGCGGAGACGGGGAGCTCCAGCATGTTCTGCAGCATGACGGCGGCCTGCCCGGCCGTGACCGGCTCATTCGGGCGGAAGACGAGGCCGCGCTCGGAGACCATGCCGTTGACAATGCCGCGGCGCATGGCTGAGGCGAGATAGGGCTGGAGCCACGCGGGCGCGTCGTCGGCATCCGCAAAGCCGGAGACCCGGAGCGTGTCGTCCACGGGGACATCGAGCAGCTCCATGGCCATCACGAGAAATTCTGCGCGGGAGACCGTCTCCTGCGGCAGATAGCACAGCGTGCCCCCGATGCTGCGGCCGCCGGTCAGCCCGGCCGCGGCCGTCCACATGGCTTCAAACTGATCCAGACTGCCCGTGAGATCGGCAAAGGCACGGCATTCCGACGGCTTTTTGACCGTGATACGGACCGTTGCAGGGTGGGAGACGTTTCCGGCGGCATCCGTGACCGTAAAGGTGAAGCTGTCCTCGCCGACCTTATTCTTGGCGGGGGTGTAGACGAAGCTGCCGTTTTCCTGCAGCTCGACCTTGCCGCGCTTCGGCTCCTCGGCGAGCTGAAAGGTCAGGTTTGTGTCCTCCGGGTCGGAGCCGGTGAGCCGGCCGTCGTTCGGAATGTTTTTGTACGTCTCCAATTCCGCGTCGTCGGCCTTCGGCGCGGCATCCTTGGCCGAGCGGATGCGGATCGTGACCTGCGCCGGTTCGCCGAGCGCCGTGCCGCGGATGGGGCAGTAGCACAGAGCGGCCTCCTGCCCGCCGGTGCTGACCGGCAGAAGCTCCAGCTCGCCCAGCACGGACACGGGCAGCACGTCGCCTGCACGGATGACGCGCTCACCGAGGCAGATCGTCGCCACGTCGGCCTCTGGCACGGACGTGACGAAGATGCCGTTCAGGTCCGAGAGCGTGTCCGCGCGAAAATCCGTCTCGCGGAAGCAGTAGGCGATGGGGTAAAGCGTCTCCGGCCCGGCCGGGAGCATGCACAGAAGCGCCAGCAGAAGAAGCAGCGTTCGTTTCATGGTGTTCCCTCCTAAAAAAGTCATCGCGGGTAGGATACACCGATTTCTCCAGATTATGCAAAAAGCGGCACCGGACGATGCGGCAAATCAGGACCATTGTGTTTTTCGGCGCTCTTCCAACCGCCGTATGAGCCGCTGCCTGATCGCCTCGGTCGACTCCACCTCGGGCAGCTGCTCTGCGCGTTCTGCTCCGCGATATTGGGAGACCGTGTTGGAAATCATTGGCTGATCGCTTTTGACGGTGGTGCTTCGGATGGCCTGAATGTCGGAATATAGCAGGGTCTTCTTTGCAATCAGCGCTTCAGCAACTGCTTTCAGGAAAATGTCGTTTTGGGTGAGAATGCTCTTTGCCTTGCAGTAACACTGCTCCAGCTCCAGCTGTACGGCCGCCTCGCTGCGCGCATTCAGACCTTCGGACATAGGGGGAGAAGATCGGCTTTCCACATCAAGCAGTGAAAAGCCCAGTGCTCCTTCTGCGGCGGCTGCCTCACGGATGCTGTTGACTGCGCGTTTGATATCGCTGGCGCAGCCATCGGCAATCTGACCGGCATACCGCATCTCCACAGCTGCTTTGCCGCCCAATGCAATGACTGCAATACACGAATCCGGAATGGCTTTGCAGATATGGACAAAGCCGCCGCAGTGATTTTCTTCAGAGGGAAGCAAAGATGTAAAGCCGACACTGCCGGGGCACAGGAGCTCGCAGAGGACCAGATGCCCCGCCTCATGCAGCGCTACCTTTTCCATAACTTCTGCAGGCATGCCGGAAATATCCTCCTGCGCGCCGTATTGCTGCTTCAGAACCGTACTTACCAGGTCCTCCATCTCAATACTGGCTTTTCGGGCGAAGGCCGCGTGAACTGCTGCTTCATTCAGGATCGTTTCCAACTCAGCGCAGGAATGATAGCTGATCATTTTCGCCAGATCATTCAGGTCGACGCTGCCAGAAACCTTTTTTCCGTTGAGGTAATAAGCAATGATCTCCTCTGCATCCGACGCCGTTGGCGCACAGAGACCGATCTTTCGGTCAAAACGCCCGGAGCGCCGCAGCGAATCCGGCAGCTTCCGAATATCATTTGCGGTCGCGATTACAAATACGGCATCATCCTTGACCGTGTCGATCCCTGCCTGCACGGCGACATACTCCGGTGCATCACAGCGCGAGCTATCCTCGTTGGCAAACTTGTCCATATCATCCAGAAAAACAATGGCCGGCGCTTCAGCCTTCGCTTTGGCAAAGGCCTGCGTAATGCTGTCGATAAAGGCATCGCCACCTTTGTCGCGGCGTACCGTGATGGTGTTTAACCCGCTTTCTGCAAGAAAGCACTTTGCTAAAAGGGTCTTGCCCAGACCCGGCTCGCCATACAATAGCAGCCCGTGCGGCATGCGGGCGCCCATTTCCTCATAGATCGTCCGATCACGGAGCATGTCGCAAATCTGCAGCAGCTCCTGTTTCGTGGCTCGATAACCGATGACCTTGTCAAATGCACTCATGATAATTTCTCCCTTTTTGAATTTGCCGCCAGTATAGCACCTTTTTAATTAAGACCTAAGTTATATCAATAATTTACAGCAG
>ERZ1505028.221-NODE-221-length-16404-cov-3.569209_pt1 | contig 16404 bp, 17 predicted proteins | sample MGYA00572409_ERZ1505028 | MGnify/ENA primary metagenome ERZ1505028 (study PRJEB39906, sample SAMEA3182112) | gut metagenome | biome: human; feature: gut; material: Stool; isolation source: human stools | place: Canada | collected 2013-05-06 ... | reverse complement strand
GATCTACACCTCTCTATTCGTCGGCAGCGTCAGATGTGTATAAGAGACAGGCATTGCGGCGGCGGGCTGCGTCTTGCCGCTGACGGAGAACCACAATATCAGCAGCGACCTCGGCACGCGCCATCGCGCGGGCATCGGCATCAGCGAGGTCTCCGATGCCGTCGTCGTCATCGTCTCCGAGGAGACGGGCACGATCTCTGTGGCGATCTCCGGCATGCTCAAGCGCCATCTCGCCCCACAGACGCTCGAAAAGCTCCTGCTCAACGAGCTGGCCCCCCAGCGCGAGGAGAAGACACGCAACCCGCTCAAGCTCCTCCGCCGGAAGCAAAAGGAGAACAAAGATGCAAAAAAGTAAGATCCTTGCCTTTCTTCTGGCGCTCGTCGTCTCCATCGTGCTCTGGTTCTATGCCGTCACGGTCGTGAATCCCGACGACACCATCACCATCAGCGGCATCAGCGTTCAGTTCGAGGGCACGGAGGCCCTGACGTCGCAGGGCCTGATGCTCACGGGCGGCGATTCCACGAAGGTCAGCATCAAGGTCTCCGGCCGCCGCTCCGACCTCAAGGAGCTGAACAACGAGACGGTCACCGCCATTGCGGACGTCACGCGCATTGCCGCCAGCGGCAGCTATCAGCTCAGCTGGAGCGTCGTCTGGCCCAGCACCGTGGCAACGGGCGATATCAGCGAAACGAGCCGCGCACCGTCACGCATCTCCGTCACGGTCAGCGACATTAAGGAGAACCCCGAGGTCCCCATCGAGCTCGAATACACCGGCGAGCCGAAGACGGGCTATATGATCGATAAATCCAACCTGACCCTCGGCACACAGTCCATCTCCGTCCGCGGCCCTGCGGAGGAGGTCAACAAGATCGCCCGCGCCGTCGTGCGCGTCGATGTGACGGATGCCGATGCACTCATCGACACGGATTGTCCCGTCGTCCTGCTGGACAAGGACGGCAACGAGCTGTCGCTGAGCCAATATGTGACAAGCTCTGCGGATTCCGTTCGTGTAACGATCCCTATCCTGCAGTATAAGGATATTAAGCTCAATGCAACACTTATTTCCGGCGGCGGCGCGACGTCCGAGGATGCGGAGGTAACGATCGAGCCGTCCACCCTGCGCGTCACGGGCAATACGGCCGTTCTGGATGCCATGGCGGACGAGCTGACCATCCGCACGATCGATCTGGCCCAGATCACCGGGACCGAGACGTTCGAGGTCACGCCGGAGCTGCCGAGCGGCGTTACGAGCCGCGCCGACAGCCAGACCGTGAAGATCACGGTCACGCTCAAGGGCCTCGTGACGAAGGAATTCACCGTTCCCACGGCGAACATCCTCCGCAAGGAGGCACCGGCCGGCATGACGTTTGCCGACCAGAATGTCAAGATCACCGTCCGCGGCCGCGCGAGCGTCATGAGTACGCTCCGCATGGAGGACCTGACCGTTACGGCCGACTTCAGCCGCCACTATGACGCGGCGGCCAAGCAGGTCGAGCTGGAGGTCGCGCTGCCTGCGAATGTCTCCGCCGGTGTCATCGGCGGGCCATACACCGTGCAGGTCTCGCTGAGCGAGACGGACGGCGGCAATACGGAGTCCTGACGATGCGGCAGCGTGCAACGGTCGGGTCCCTGCTCCCGGACGGGAGCGTCAGCCTGCTGGTGCAGCGTGTGAGCGCCTGCACGGGCGACTGCGGCCATTGCGGCGGCTGCGGAGCCGTCGGCCAGAGCGTACAGGTGACGGCGCGTGCGCCGTTTCCGGTCGAGCCAGGCGAGCGCGTGTGGGTCGAATCCCGCAGCGGCGCGGTCCTCGGCGCAGCGGCGCTGGTGTATCTGCTGCCGCTCGGGCTGCTGCTTGCGGTCTGCCTTGCGGCGCAGTCCCTCGGCGGTGTTTGGATGGCTGTGCTCGGTGCGGCGGCCTTTGCCGTCGGTCTGATCCCGGCCCTGCTTTGGAACCGCCATCTGCGCCGCAGACCGATGGAGTACCGCATCACGGGCAGGGTGGACTAGCATGTTCGGCTATGTGCTGCCGCGGCGCGACCGCCTCTCCGAAGAGGCGCAGGTGCGCTACCATGCGGCCTACTGCGGCCTGTGCCGCGCGCTGAAGCTGGAATACGGCTTTGCGGCGCGGTTTCTGGTCAACTATGATATGACATTTCTCTACTTCCTCCTGCGGGAGGGAGATCCGGCATGCCCGGGGCGCTGCTTCTGCCCGGCCCGGCCGTGGTGCCGCAAGGCCTGCCTGCCGGAGGACGGCGCCATGCGCTATGCAGCCGACCTGAGCGTGCTGCTTTCGTGGTGGAAGCTGCTCGACGCCCGGCGCGACAGCCGCGGCCCGCGCCGTCTGGCTGCCAAAGCGGCCCTGCTGCTCTATCGCCGGAGCTATCGCCGCGCCTCGGCCCGGCATCCGGCGCTCGATGCCGCATTCGGCACGGAGCTTGCCCGGCTGCAGGCGCTCGAGGACGAAAAAAGCCCCAGCATCGACCGCACGGCGGACGCCTTTGCCTCGCTGCTGCGGGACTGCGCCGCTCACTATGACGGCCGGGAGCGTCGGCCGGAGCAGCTGCTATTGTACCACGTCGGCCGGTATCTGTATCTGGCCGATGCGCTCGAGGACCTGCCGCGCGATGTGCGGGCAGGTGCGTATAACCCGCTTCGCTACCGCTACGGCGCGGACGGCGGGACGCTCGATCCGGCGGACCGGGCGCAGCTGCTCGAAACGATCGACGCCTCCATCAGCATGGCCTGCTCGGCCATGGAGCTGCTGGACGGGCGGCGCGACCGGGAGCTGCTTTCCAACATCTTATATTTCGGACTCCCCGCCGTGCTCCATGCAGTCGCGGAGGGAACGTTCCGCAAGGCGGGAAACAGGAGGAAAACATGAAGGACCCCTATGAAGTGCTCGGTGTGCCGCACGGCGCCTCGGAGGATGAGATCAAAAAGGCCTACCGGGAACTTGCGCGGAAATACCATCCCGATAATTACGCCAACAATCCGCTTGCGGATCTGGCACAGGAAAAAATGAAGGAGATCAACGAGGCCTATGCCACGCTCATGAAGGGCGGGCGGCAGCAGGCCGACGCCGGGAGCACCGGTGGCCAGCGCAGCAGTGCGGGAAGCACGTCGTCGCCGCTCTATGAGATCCGCCGACGCATCCAGCTCGGTGACCTCGACGGCGCGGAGGCCGGGCTCAATGCGGTCTCCGCGCGCACGGCCGAGTGGTATTATCTGCGCGGTGTCATTGCGCAGCGCCGCGGCTGGATGGACGAGGCTGCGCAGAACTTCCGCATCGCAGTCAATATGGAGCCGCAGAATCTGGAATACCGAAATGCACTCAGCAGCGTTGGCAGCGGCGCATATACCTACCGGCAGACGCAGTACAGCGACGGCTCGGACGAGCTCTGCGGCCTTTGCAGCTCACTCATGTGCCTGAACTGCCTTTGCGGCGGCTGCCGCTGATCTGATCGAAAGGGGACGAATCATTTGATCCGCAGTATGACTGGCTATGGCCGTGCCTGCAAGACCCTGCATGGGCGGGAGATCACGGTGGAGCTACGCTCCGTCAACAATCGCTTCCTCGATTGCTCCGTGCGCCTGCCCCGCGCGTTCTCCTACGCGGAGGATGCGATCAAACAGCTTGTAAAGGACGCTGTCCAGCGCGGCAAGGTGGACGTGTTCGTCAGTGTGAACGCGGCGGGCGCGGAGGAGGCCACCGTTTCGCTGAACCGCCCCGTGCTCGAGGGGTATCTGCGCGCCATGCGTACCATGGTCGCAGATTACGGCGTGCAGGACGATATCAGCGCTTCCGCGCTCTCCGCGCTGCCAGACATCTTCGTGGTGGAGAAGCCGGAGGAGGACGAAAAGCAGAATCTTGCCGACCTGACCGCCGTTGCGGCGGAGGCCATCGCCGTCTATCAGACCATGCGCGAGACGGAGGGCGCGGCCATGGCTGCCGACCTCAGCTCCCGCGCGGAGACCATCCGCGGCCTTGTCGGCCGCGTCGAGGAGCGCAGCCCCGTCACGCTGACGGAATACCGCACCCGGCTCGAGAACAAGCTGCGCGAGGTGCTCGCCAGCACGACGATCGACGAGAGCCGCATCCTGACGGAGGCTGCTATCTTTGCCGACCGCATCGCCGTCGATGAGGAGACCGTCCGTCTGCGCAGCCATCTGGCCCAGCTCGACAGCCTGCTTGCAGGCGGCGGGGCCATCGGCCGCAAGCTCGACTTCCTGCTGCAGGAGATGAACCGCGAGGCCAACACCATCGGCTCGAAGGGCAACGATCTTGAGCAGGCCCGCACCGTCGTGGAGATCAAGGCGGAGCTGGAAAAGATCCGCGAGCAGATCCAGAACATCGAGTGAGCGCGATGCGGCTGATCAACATCGGATTTGGGAACCTGGTCTCTTCGGAGCGGCTGCTGACCATTGTCGGCCCGGATTCCGCCCCGATCAAGCGAATGATCCAGGAGGCGCGCGACCGCGCCATGCTCATTGACGCCAGCTATGGCAGAAAGACCCGCGCCGTGCTCCTGATGGATACGGACCATGTGATCCTTTCGGCGATCCCGCCGGAGGCCATTGCCCGCCGTCTGGCCGATCCGTCGGCAGAGCCGGAGCGCGAGGAGGAGGAACAGGCATGAGCCAGGGCAGAATCATCATCGTTTCCGGCCCGTCCGGGGTCGGCAAGGGCACCATCCTTCGGACGGTCATGCAGCAGCACGAGTCACTGCACTATTCCGTTTCGGCTACTTCCCGCCCCATGCGGCCCGAGGACCGCGAGGGCGTGAGCTATTATTTCGTCTCGCGCGAGCGCTTTGAAGAGATGATCGCGGCAGGGGAGCTTCTGGAGCACGCCTGCTATGCGGGCAACTATTACGGAACGCCCCTGCGCCCCGTAGAGGAAGCGCTGGCGCGCGGCGAAAGCGTCGTTCTCGAGATCGACGTGCAGGGCGCGCTGCAGGTCATGCAGCGTCGGCCGGACGCCATTTCCGTTTTCATCGCTCCGCCGTCCTATGCCGAGCTGAAGCGCCGGTTGGCCGGGCGCGGCGACACGCCGCCGGACATTGCCGCCAGACGCCTGCATATCGCGCTGGAGGAATGCCGTCAGGCAAAGCACTATCAATATACCATCATCAACGATTCCGTCGGGCACGCCGTGCAGGAGCTGGAAGCAGTCCTGACCGCGGAGGCCTGCCGCACATCCTATCGCCCACTCAATCTCAAGGAGGAAGACTAATTATGCTGTATCCCGCTATGGCCGATCTGCTCAAGCACATCGACAGCCGCTATCTTCTCGTCAACGTGATCGCGCGCCGCGCGCGCCAGATCTCCATCGAGGCAGAGACGGAGCACATCCCGCTGGAGGATAAGCCCGTGACCATCGCCATCCACGAGGTCGCGGACGGCAAGCTCGCGGCAGTCGTGAAGGAATGAGCCGGAACAAGGCGCGGGCAGAGGTGACCCTGCCGGCGTCTTTTGCCTTTTTCCGCCGGACTGTCCCGGCGACGGCAGCATGATCGCCCGCATTGCGGTCGCTTCGGCCGTGTTCTCCATGGACAAGCCGTTCGATTACCGCATTCCGGACTCCCTGACGCTGCAGCCGGGCCAGCGTGTGCGCGTACCGTTCGGCGCATCGAACCGCCGCACGGAGGGCATCGTTCTCGCCGTGATGCCGGATGGCGCGGAGCGGCCGGACGGCCCGGCGCTCAAGCCCGTCGAGGCGGCGCTCGACCCGGAGCCGCTGCTCTCGCGTGCTGCGCTGCATCTGGCGGCCTTTGTTCGCGAGCGCTATTTCTGCACATTCTATGACGCCGTGCGGGCCATTTTACCGGCAGGCGTCTGGTTTCAGCCGCGTGACCGCTATACCCTTGCGGAGAACGCCGCATGGGACGACCGCTGGCGCAATCCGGCGGCGCAGGCCGTATTCCAAACGCTGCAGACGCTCGGCGGTGCCGCGGAGGAATCCGCGCTGCGCGCCCAGTTTGAGGCGGAGGCCCTGCAGCGGGCGCTGCAGTACCTGCGGCAGAAAAAGCTCGTCACCTGCGAGACGTCCCATCGCCGCCGCGTGAACGATAAAACGGAGCGCATTGCCGTTCTGGCCGTCCCGGCCGAGGAGGCGCGGCGTTTTGCCCAGTCGCATCAGGCATCCGCTCCCGTGCAGGCGGCGGCCATGGAGCTGCTTGCCACGCTCGGTGAGTGCGCCTGTAAGGAGTTGGGCTATTACGCAGGCGCGACGTCTGCCACGCTCCGCAGGCTGGAAAAGCTGGAGCTGCTGACGCTCCGGGAGCAGGAGGTCCTGCCTCCGCCTCCCCCGGCCGCAGCGGCTGATCCGAAGCCGCTCCTGCTCACGCCGCAGCAGCAGGCAGCCTATGACAGTTTGTCTGCCCGCCTGCAGGATGCCTCTCCCGGCACGGCGCTTCTCTATGGCGTGACGGGCAGCGGCAAAACGGTCGCGTATCTCCGCCTGATCGATGATTGCCTTGCCGCCGGGCGCGGTGCGATCGTCCTTGTGCCGGAGATCGCCCTGACGCCGCAGCTCCTGCGGCAGTTTTCCGTACGCTACGGCGCGCGCGTCGCCGTGCTCCACAGCGCCCTGCGCATCAGCGAGCGCTATGAGACGTGGAAGCGCATCCGCTCCGGCGATGCCGACGTGGTGCTCGGTACCCGCTCAGCCGTGTTCGCGCCGGTGCGGGACCTCGGTCTGCTCATTGTGGACGAGGAGCAGGAGCACACCTACCAATCCGAAAATGCACCGCGCTACCATGCCCGCGAGGTCGCGATCTACCGCGGCGCGCAGGAGCATGCGCTGACGGTGCTCGGCTCCGCCACGCCGACGGTCGAGAGCATGTACCGTGCTGTTACGGGCGCTTTTGGCCTGTGCCGCATGACGGAGCGCTATAACGGCAGACCGCTGCCGCCCGTCGAGATCGTCGACATGAAGCGCGAGCTGCGCGAGGGCAATGCCTCGATCATCAGCGAGCCGCTGCTGCTGGCCCTGCGCGAAAATCTCCGCCTCGGGCAGCAGTCCATCCTGTATCTCAACCGCCGCGGCACGAGCCGGATGCTGGCCTGCGTCGAATGCGGCAGCGTCCCGATGTGTCCGGGCTGCAGCCTGCCGCTGACGTATCATCATGCGAACGGGCGGCTCATGTGCCACATCTGCGGCCACAGCGAGCCGGTGCCTGCGCGCTGTCCCGTCTGCGGCGGGCATCTGCGCCAGATCGGCTGCGGCACGCAGCGGGTCGAGGAGCAGCTGCAGAATTTGCTGCCCGGCGTCGGCGTGCTGCGCATGGATGCAGACACCGTCTCGGCAGTCAATACCCATGAAAAGCTGTTCCGGCGCTTCCGCGAGGAGCGCATCCCCATCCTGCTCGGCACGCAGATGGTGGCAAAGGGACTGGATTTTGAGAACGTCACGCTCTCGGCCGTGCTGGACGCCGACCTCTCGCTCTATGCGTCCGACTATCGCGCCGCGGAGACGACGTTCAGCCTGATCGCGCAGGTCGCGGGCCGGGCCGGGCGCGGAAAATTGGGCGGCAGGGCGATCCTGCAGACCATGACGCCGCAGAACCAGACCATCCGCTTTGCTGCGGAGCAGAACTATGACGCCTTTTTCGAGGCAGAGCTGCCGCTGCGCCAGCTGCGCGGCTGCCCGCCCTATCGCGACCTGCTCACCGTGACGTTCCACGGCCGGGAGGAGGAGCGCGTCTGGCAGGCGGCGCTGGCATTCCGTGCGCGGCTGGACGGCCTGCTGCATTCCGAATTCTACCGCGGGGAAACCGCTGCCGTGCTTGGCCCGGCCCCGGCCTCCGTTGCGCGGATCAATTATCATTATCGCTGCCGCCTGACGCTTAGCTGCGTCAATACGCGACGGCTGCGGGAGCTTCTGGCGTTTCTGGTGCGGGAATTCGCAAAGGATCGCAGCTTCCGGGGCGTCGGCGCGTTTGTGGATGTCAACGGCAGAGAATAAAGGGGAATCACGATGGCACTGAGGAATATTTTGACCGTAGAGGAGCCTGTGCTGCACAAGACGGCACGGCCCGTGACGCGCTTTGACGCCCACCTCGGCGAGCTGCTTGACGATATGAGGCAGACGCTGACCAATGCGGGGGGCGTCGGCCTTGCCGCGCCGCAGATCGGCATCCTGCGCCGCGTCGTCGTAGTCGATGACGACGGCGAGCTGATCGAGCTCGTCAATCCGGAGATTTTGGAGACCTCCGGCGAGCAGGACGGCATGGAGGGCTGCCTGAGCGTCCCCGGCCGCTACGGTATGGTCAAGCGTCCGGAATTTGTGCGTCTGCGCGCGCAGGACCGCGACGGCAACTGGTTCGAGGCGGAGGGCGAGGGCCTGACGGCGCGCTGCTTCGCCCATGAATGCGACCACCTCGACGGGCATATCTATACGGAAAGAGCCTATCACATGCTCACGGATGAGGAAATGGCCGAGCTGGAGGAGGAAGCATGAGAGTCGTCTTTATGGGCACGCCGCAGATCGCGGCGGACTGCCTGTCCCGCCTGATCGCGGACGGCTTTGACCTCGTCGGCGTCTACACGAAGCCGGATATGCCGAAGAACCGCGGCATGAAGCTCGCCATGTCCGAGGTCAAGGAGGTCGCGCTGGCTGCGGGGCTGCCGGTCTATCAGCCCGCGACGTTCCGCGATGATGCCGCCGTGGAGGAGCTTCGCGCCCTGCGCCCGGACGTCATTGCCGTCGTGGCCTATGGCAAAATTCTGCCGCAGCGCGTGCTGGACATCCCGAAGCTCGGCTGCATCAACATCCACACGAGCATCCTGCCTGCGCTGCGCGGCTCGGCCCCGGCGCAGTGGGCCATTCTGAACGGTCTGGACGAGACCGGCGTGACGGCGATGTACCTCTCGGCCGGAATGGATGAGGGCGACATCATCGAAATTCGGAAAACGCCCATCGAGCCGCTGGAGAATTCCACGGCCCTGCTGGCGCGGCTGGCCGCCATCGGTGCGCCGCTGCTGTCCGATACGCTGCATGCCATCGAGGCGGGTACGGCGACCCGCACACCGCAGGATCCGTCCAAAGCAACGCTGGCCCCGATGCTCTCGAAGGAACTTTCGCCCATCGACTGGACGAAGTCTGTCCGGCACATCGTCGATCAGGTGCGCGGCCTTGATCCGTGGCCCGTCGCCACGGCGGACCTGAACGGCACGCATTTCAAGATTTACGGGGCGCAGCCCGCGCCCGGTCATACGGACAAGGCCCCCGGCACGCCGGTCGCCCTCACGAAGCAGGGCCTGACCGTCGCCTGCGGGAACGGCGAGCTTGTGCTGCTGACGCAGCTGCAGGCTCCCGGCGGGAAGCGCATGGCTGCGCCGGATTATTTCCGCGGCCACCCCATCGAACTCTGAGATGGCGGGCGCAAGAGACGCGGCGCTGCGGGCGCTCATCGCCTTCCGCCGCGACGGTGCATGGCCGGAGAGCGCCCTGAAAGACGTGCTGCGCGGGATGGACCGCCGCGAGGCGGCGCTGGCTACCCGGCTGTGCAACGGCGTGCTGCAGAACCGCATGCTGCTCGACCACTGGCTGAGCGGCTTCGTGCGCGGCAAGCTGCAGCCCGTCGTGCGCGATATCCTGCGGCTGGCCGCCTATCAGCTCTGTTTCCTGGACCGCATCCCGCCCTCGGCGGCGGTGAACGAGGCCGTGGAGCAGACGCGCCGTCTGGCCAACCAGCAGGCGGCCCGTCTGGTCAACGGCGTGCTGCGCAATTTGCTGCGGGCCATGCCGCTGGCGCTGCCGGACGACCTGAGCCTGCGCTACAGCCACCCGGAGCCCATCGTGCGCCTGTTTCTGGCGCAGTTCGGCCGGGAGGAGACAGAGCGCATTCTGCAGACCGACAACGAGGCCCCGCAGACCGTGCTGCAGGTCAATCCACTGCGCGGCAATGCCGCGGCGCTGCTGGAGGAGCTGCCCGGTGCGCAGCCGCATCCGTGGCTGCCGGGCTGCCTGACGGTCTCCGGCCCTGTGGAGCAGACGGCTGCCTTCCGCGAGGGGCGCGTGTATGTGCAGGACGCGGCGGCTCATCTGGCCGTGGCCGTTTCCGGCATCGAGCCGGGTATGCGCGTGCTTGACTGCTGCGCGGCGCCGGGCGGCAAGAGCTTTGCCGCCGCGCTGCAGATGCAGGACCGCGGCACGCTGTATTCCTGCGATATCCACCCGCACCGTCTCGACCTCATCGAGCGCGGCGCAGAGCGGCTGGGCGTCTCCATTCTGGAGACTCATCTGCAGGATGCCTCGCAGCCCGTGCCCGCGTGGCGCGGCGCGATGGACGTCGTGCTGGCCGATGTGCCGTGCTCCGGACTCGGCGTTATCCGGAAAAAGCCGGATATCCGCTATCACGAGCCCTCGGCGGAGCTGCCCGCCCTGCAGCGCGCCATTCTTGCGCAGCAGGCGGAATATGTCCGCCCCGGCGGCGTGCTGCTCTACAGCACCTGCACGATCCTGCGCCGGGAAAACGAGGCTGTGGCGGAGGACTTCCTGCGCACGCATCCGGACTTCGTCCCGGAAAACGCGCCGTGGCCAGAGGGCTCCGGCATCGCGCCGGGAGCGATGGTCACGCTGCTTCCGGGGCAGCATGAGACAGACGGCTTCTTTATCTGCAAATTCAGGAGGAAACCTTGAAAGACATCAAATCCATGACGCTGGCGGAGCTGGGGACCGAGCTGAAAGCGCTCGGCGAGCCTGCCTTCCGCGCCAAACAGATCTATCGCTGGATGCACCGCGGCGTGCGCGATTTTTCGGAGATGACGGATATCTCCCGCAGCCTGCGTGAGCGGCTCACGGCGGAATATACGCTCGTCTCGCCGACGGTCGCCCGGCGGCTGCAGTCGCAGAAGGACGGAACCATCAAATACCTCTGGCGCCTAATGGACGGAAACTGCGTGGAAAGCGTGCTCATGCGCTACCATTACGGCAATACGATCTGCATTTCCTCCGAGGTCGGCTGCCGCATGGGCTGCGCCTTCTGCGCCTCGACGCGCGGCGGACTGGTCCGCCGCCTCGAGCCGTCGGAAATGCTGGATCAGGTGCTGTTTTCGCAGCTGGATTCCGGCCTGCCCATCTCGCACATCGTGCTCATGGGCATCGGCGAGCCGCTGGATAATTATGACAATGTGCGCCGCTTCCTCGAGCTCGTCAATTCGCCCGAGGGGCTGAACATCGGCATGCGGCACATCAGCCTTTCCACCTGCGGGCTGGTCGATCAGATCGACCGGCTGGCCGGGGAGGACCTGCAGCTGACGCTCTCCGTGTCGCTGCACGCGCCGGTGGACGAGGTCCGCAGCAGCATCATGCCCGTGAACCGGCGCTGGCCGGTGCAGGAGCTCCTCGATGCCTGCCGCCGCTACTTTGAAAAGACCGGGAGAAGGATCTCCTTTGAATATGCCATGATCCGCGATGTCAACGACACGCCGGAGATGGCAAAGCAGCTCATCCGCCGCCTGCGCGGGATCGCGGCGCATGTGAACCTCATCCCGCTGAACGACGTGGCGGAAAGCCCGCTGAAGCCGAGCCTGCCGGAGACGGTGCTGCGCTTCCAGAAAACGCTGGAGGCCGGCGGCATCCCCGCCACGGTGCGGCGGACGCTCGGCAGCGACATCAACGCCTCCTGCGGCCAGCTCCGCAGAAATTACGAGGCGGAAAAACCAAAAGAAGGGAGCGGAATGGATGGAAGCATGGGGACTGACGGACACGGGAAACGTGCGTGAGGAAAATCAGGACTTTTACCGTATGGAGCGCCTTGGCCCGGAGACGCTGCTCGCCGTCGTGTGCGACGGCATGGGCGGCGCGCGCGCCGGGAATGTAGCCAGCCGCCTTGCCTGCGAGGTCTTCTGCGGCGAGGTCTGCCGCTCTCTGCGCGACGGGATGACCGAGGCGGAGGAGCAGGACGTGCTGTGCACGGCGGCGAAGCTGGCCAATATTTCTGTCTATGAGCATGCGCAGCTCAGCGAGGAGTTCCGCGGCATGGGCACGACGCTCGTGGCTGCCCTCGTCCGCGGCCTGCGCGTGGAGATCGTGAACATCGGCGACAGCCGGGCCTATCATCTCGGGGCGGACGGCATCCGCTGCGTCACCGTGGATCACTCTCTTGTGGAGCTGATGGTGCAGCGTGGTGAGCTGACGCACGAGCAGGCCAAGAACCACCCGAGCAAGAATCTCATCACCCGCGCGGTCGGAACGGAAAAGCAGGTCGCCGCCGATGTGTTCTCCCTCACGGCGGAGCCGGGCGACTGCCTGCTGCTGTGCTCGGACGGCCTTTCGAACCAGATGGCCGATCAGGAGATCTTATTTGAAGTCGTGCACGGCGCACAGAAGGCAGACTGCTGCCAGCGCCTGCTGGATATCGCAAAAAGCCGGGGCGCGCCTGATAACGTGACCTCTGTGCTCATTGCACTGTAACAAAGATAGGCCGCTCTGCGGTATCTGAGATTGAATCCGGCTTCCGTTCGCCGCTGAGAACGGGCCGCGCACGCGGAAGGAGTTGCCATGGAAAATTACTTAGGAAGGCTGCTGGATAACCGCTATGAGATCCTCGAGGTCATCGGGACAGGCGGGATGGCAGTTGTATATAAAGCACTGGATCACCGTCTGAACCGCTTGGTCGCCGTGAAGATCCTCAAGGATGAGTTCTCGCGCAATCAGGAGTTCCGCCGCCGCTTCCATGCGGAGTCGCAGGCCGTCCCCATGCTGTCGCACCCGAATATCGTCAGCGTTTACGACGTGTCCCGCTCCGGCGACGTGGACTATATCGTCATGGAGCTGATCGAAGGCATCACACTCAAGCAGTACCTGGAGAAGAAGGGCTGCCTCAACTGGCGCGAGACGCTGCATTTTGCCATGCAGATCGCCAAGGCGCTCGAGCACGCCCACAGCCGCGGCATTGTCCATCGCGATATCAAGCCGCACAATATCATGATCCTGAAGGACGGCAGCATCAAGGTCGCCGACTTCGGCATCGCGCGCATCGCCTCGGCACAGAGCACGCTGACGCGCGAGGCGCTCGGCTCCGTGCACTATATCTCGCCGGAGCAGGCCAAGGGCGCGTGGGTGGACGACCGGTCCGATCTCTATTCCCTCGGCGTCGTCATGTATGAGATGCTCACGGGCCGCACGCCCTATGACGGCGAGACGCCCGTCTCCGTCGCCATCCAGCACATCAACGGCGGCGCGCCGCTGCCCAGCACGCTCGTCACCGGTATCCCGCGCGGCCTCGAGCAGATCACGATGCACGCCATGGCCTCCAATGCCGACGAGCGCTATTCCTCCGCGACGGAGATGCTGCGCGATATGGAGGAATTCCGCAAGAATCCGAGCCTGACGTTCGTGTACGGGCCCGGTGGTCAGACGCTGCGGCAGGCGCCGCAGGCCCCGCAGCAGCCCCAGCAGCCGCAGCACGGCGGCATGACCCGCTCCGAGGCGGAGCGCTATGCCGCTGCCCGCGCCGCGAACCGTGCTGCGCGTCAGCCGGATGAGCGCCGCGCAGCCGAGCGTGCCCGCCGCGAGCAGGAGAAGAAGCGCCGCACCGTCATCGGCGTCGTCTGCGCCGCAGCGGCAGCCGTTGTGCTGCTCGTTGTGCTCGGCGTTGTGCTGCTCCGCGGCTCCGGCACGAATGACAAGCCCGATACGCCTGAGGTCGAGGTGCCGAAGCTCGTCGGCATGAAGCTCGAGGACATCAACCCCGACGACTACCCCGAGCTGAAGATCGACCTGAACGGCGTGACCTACGACTATAACGACGAATACGAAAAGGGCTATGTCTATGAGCAGACCCCCAAGGCAGGCGAAATGGTCAAGGGCGGCCGCGTGCGCACGATCTCGCTGAAGGTCAGCCTCGGCAAGGAGAACAACCTCATGCCGGATCTGGCCGGTCAGTCGGAGGCAAATGCCATGTCCCAGCTCAAGGCCATGAATCTCGGCCTGAATGTCCGCCGCGAGGAAGAATCGAGCGACACTGTGCCCGCGGGCAGCGTGACGCGTACGGATCCCGCAGCCGAGACCGAACTGCAGGAGGGCCAGAGCGTGACGGTGTATGTCAGCCTCGGCTCGGGCAAAATGCCGGAGCTCAAGAACCAGTCTAAGGAAAATGCCAAGAGCATCCTCGATGCCATGAACCTGAATCTGCGCATCACCTATCTCGAGGAGGAGAGCGACGATATCGCATCCGGCAATGTCACGCGCACCGTCCCTGCCTCGGACAGCCAGCTCAGCCGCGGCCAGCAGGTCACGGTCTATGTGAGCAAGGGCAGCGGCAAGGTCACCGTCCCGCCCGTCACCGGCCTGAGCGTCCGCGACGCCATCGACCTGCTGACGGAAAACGGCCTGAAATATGAGATTAAGCGCGTCTACAGCGACACGGACGAGAAGGACCGCGTCGTGCGTCAGAGCGAGGCGGCAAATTCCAAGGTCGCCAAGGACACGATCGTGACGCTCGAGGTCTCGGACGGCCCCGAGCCGACGGAGGCCCCGACGGAAGCGCCGACCACCGCGCCGACGGAGCCGGAGCCGACGACAGAATCCTCTGAATCGGGAGACTGAGCATGGAGCGTGGACGCATCGTCAAGGCGCTCAGCGGATTTTACTATGTAGACAGCGGGAACGGCACACTCACGCAGTGCCGCGCCCGCGGCCGCTTCCGCAAGGAGCGGATGTCGCCGCTCGTCGGTGACTGGGTCCGCTTTTCCGGCTCCGGCGCACAGGGCATGGTCGAGGAGATCGAGCCGCGCCGCAACAGCTTCATCCGCCCGGCCGTCAGTAACCTCGACGCCCTCGTCGTGCTGGCGTCCGGCGCGAATCCCGTGACGGACCCGTTCCTCATCGACCGCGTCGCGGCCATTGCGGGAAACCAGAATGTGCCGGTCGTGCTTTGCATCAACAAGACGGACCTCGAGAGCGGGGAGTCGCTCACACGCATCTACCGCCATGCCGGTTTCCCGGTCTTTCCGACGAGCGCGGCCAGCGGCGAGGGCGTTGACGCCCTGCACGAGGCCGTGCGCGGCAAGACCGTCGCCTTCACGGGCAATTCCGGCGTCGGCAAGAGCAGCATCCTGAACTGCCTCGGCTTCTCCGTGGAGACGGGCGAGGTCTCGGAAAAGCTCGGCCGCGGCCGCCATACGACACGTCATGTGGAGCTGTTCCCGCTGGCGGACGGAACCTGCGTCATCGACACGCCGGGCTTTTCTTCGTTCGACACGGAGCAGATGGAGCTGATCCTGAAGGAAAACCTCCAGTATGCCTTTCCGGACTTTGCCCCGTATCTCGGCCGCTGCCGCTATCACGACTGCGCGCATCTGTCCGAGCCGGGCTGTGCCGTGCTCGAGGCGCTTGCGGCAGGGGAGCTGGAGCCGACCCGCCATGCCAGCTATGCAAGGCTCTATGAAGCAGCAAAGGAGATCCGGCTTTGGGAACACAAACAGCCCTGATTTTTGGCGCGATGCCCTGCCGCAGCTGGGGGCATCTCGATGCGCTGCGCGCGGAGAAACCGCTTGTGATCTGCGCGGACGGCGGCGTGCACTGCGCCGCGGCGGCCGGTTTTGCCCCGGACTGCTATGTCGGGGACGGAGACTCCGGCGGCACGGCTGTGGCCGGAGCGGAAAATATCCTGCTCCGCCCGGAGAAGGACGAGTCCGACCTGCAGGCGGCCTATACGATGGCGCGGGCGCATGGCTGTACGCGCCTGTACCTCACGGCCTGTACCGGCGGGCGGCTGGATCATGCCCTTGCCAATCTGCAGCTGCTGGAAACGGCTCGCGCTGATGGTGTCGAGGCCATCCTGCTCGATCCCGATAATCGCGTGACGTGCATCGGGCCGGGGGAGTATGTCCTGCCGCGCACGGATTATTTCTATTTTTCCCTGCTTCCCATCGACGCCGTTCTGCGCGGCGTGACGATCGAGGGCGCGAAATATCCGCTCCGCGACGCTGAAGCGCGCCGGGGCGACTCGCTGACCATCAGCAATGAGTGGATCGAACCGACGGTCAGGCTCCGTATCCGCGAGGGCCTGTGCTGGCTGATCTGTTCCGGAGCAGCTGCACGGTAACAATGGCTGCTTCGTGCATCCGGACAGATTCACCGTGCTGAAAGGAGACGAGGCCATATCATATGGCAGCACCCGGATATCTTGTGTTTCCGGGAAAAGCGTTTCATTGTGATATTCTGCTGAATATCGGTGTCCATTTTAAGGCTGGCCGCATCCAATTTCTGGAGTTTTTTCGGGTCATTCCGCCGGAGCAGCGAAAGAGCTATGACGCTGCCGCTTCTTATGCGGAGCTGTCAGCTGCTTTGAGAAGAGCGTACGGATCGCCTGCCGAAGCAGAAGAGCGAGAGGACTGCCGGTGGGAGCAGTGGCCTCTTGGAAAATTGACGCTGCTGCACTCCTTGTGGG
>ERZ1505028.196-NODE-196-length-17872-cov-3.991357_pt1 | contig 17872 bp, 9 predicted proteins | sample MGYA00572409_ERZ1505028 | MGnify/ENA primary metagenome ERZ1505028 (study PRJEB39906, sample SAMEA3182112) | gut metagenome | biome: human; feature: gut; material: Stool; isolation source: human stools | place: Canada | collected 2013-05-06 ... | reverse complement strand
TCTTGTGAGAAGACGAGCGGTAACATCAAAGGCATTGTATCACCGATTGACGGGGAGGCGGATGTGTTGATATTCCCAAACATCGAATCGGGCAATGCTTTTTATAAGGCTGTATCTCTGTTTTCTCATGCCGATATGGCCGGGTTGCTGCAAGGACCCTCATGTCCGGTGGTATTACCGTCGCGTAGCGATTCCGGTTTGTCCAAATATTACAGCATTGCCATGGCTTGCCTGACCAGCGGGGTGAAAGAGCCTTGATTGTAATTAGTAATTTGTAGTTCGTAATTTGTAAATCGTAATCAATGAAAATACTGGCAGTAAATCCCGGTTCCACCTCGACAAAAATTGCTGTCTATGAGGATGAAACTCCCCGTCTGGTACTCAACATCCGGCATTCGGTGGAGGAGCTTTCCCAATTTCCCCGCATCATCGACCAGTTCGAATTCCGCAAGCACTTGGTGCTGGAAGCGCTGGAGGCCAATGACATTCCCTTTAAGTTCGATGCCATCGTCGGCCGTGGGGGATTGTTGAAACCCATTCCTGGCGGTGTGTATGCCGTGAACGATGCCATGTTGGACGATATGCTCCACGCCATGCGTACCCACGCCTGCAACTTAGGTTGTCTGATAGCCCACGAACTTGCCGCCATGCTGCCCGGCTGCCCCTCTTTCATAGCCGATCCCGGCGTGGTGGACGAGCTGGACGATGTGGCACGCATCACCGGTTCGCCTCTGATGCCCAGCATCACCATCTGGCACGCCTTGAACCAGCGAGCCATCGCCCGGCGCTATGCTGCCGAGCGTAGTGCCCTGCAGCCCGAAGCTCCCGTGCATTACGAAGACCTCAATCTGATTGTCTGTCACTTGGGTGGAGGCGTTTCCGTAGGAGTCCACCGCCACGGCCGTGCGGTGGACGTGCCCAATGCCCTCGACGGTTTCGGTCCTTTTTCGCCCGAACGTGCAGGTACCCTGCCCGCCGGGCAACTGATAGACCTTTGTCACTCGGGGCGTTACACTACCGAAGAACTGAAGAAACGTATTTCCGGTAAGGCGGGACTTGCCGCCCATTTGGGTACTACCGACATTCCCGCCATAGAGAGGCGCATCGCTGAGGGAGACACCCATGCCGCTTTGGTGCTTGATGCCATGATTTACCGCATTGCCAAGGAGATAGGCGGTGCTGCTGTTGTGCTTTATGGCAAGGTGGACGCCATTCTGCTTACGGGAGGTATGGCACATTCCGAGTACATCACTTCGCGGTTGCAGGAGCGCGTGTCTTTCCTTGCTCCCGTCCACGTCTATCCCGGAGAAGACGAATTGGAAGCATTGGTAATGAATGCGCTGGGAGCTTTGCGTGGAGAGCTTCCGGTGCAGGTTTACCGATAATAATCATATCGCTTTTGTTCTTCATGAAAGTGTCATAACTCACCACAGATTACACAGATTCACACAGATAAATATGTCAGATATCAATAAACTAAAAAAATCTGCGTGAATCTGTGTAATCTGTGGTGAGTTATGACATATATGGAATCCCGGTTTACTTACCGTAATCGTCGTACATCATCAACAGATGTGAGGAGCTCCAGCTGAAATGGGGAGCTTTCAGGCGTTCGCCGGTATGGGTTCCGTAGTTCTCGTGGATGGGAGCACCCTCTTTCAGCCCACTCAGGCGGTCGAAGACTTGCAGCGTATATTCATCTGCCAGCCGGTTGTAGCCGTAGTTGCGCAGTCCGCGGATGGCAAAGTAGGTCTGGTCCAGCCAGATGGGGCCACGCCAGTAGCCGCGCGGATTGTATTTGGGATTGTCGGCGGCAATGGTCGGGAAGGGGATATACGTGGAGAACTTTGCCGTATCTTGAAGCATGGGCAGCATGCTGTCCACTTGCGCTTGTGTGGCAATCCGGGTCCACAACGGAGTGTAGGCTTCGCAGCCCGGCTCTTCGATGAATGAACCGTCCTTCAGGCGGCGGTCGCAGAAGAAGTTGATGTTCTTGTCAAAGAAATAGTCGGCTACCTGGCTACTGTAGTCCGGTGCGTCGAAAGGTATCTTCAGCAGGCTGGAGAATTTCTTCAGCAGTTTGCATTCCAGTGCCAGATAAGCGTTCAAGTCCACACTCTCCTGATCCATACTCCAGGCATCCTCGTAGCCTTCGTTTTTCAGCATCACGGCGCCGTCAAAACGGATGGCGTTGTCCATGCCGCTTTCCCAGGCGGCAGCTTCCAGTGTTCCGTCGGTAGCACCGTACTCGCACATGCCATTGCGGTTGTGGTCGCGCTTCTCGTACCACCATCTATAATAGGAGAGCAGTTGCGGATACATCTCGGCAACGAAGGCGGTGTCACCCGTATGGGTAAATATTTCATCGACAGCCCAGCATACCAAGGGAGGCTTGCTGTCACGGGCATTGTTCTCGGAGGGGTCGGTGTAGATACAGTCGATAATCATGCCGTCCGGTTGCTGGTAGTCGAACATGGCTCGGATGTTGTTCTTGGCCAGTTCGGGGTCGAATTTGGCGGTTCCGGCACTGAAGCGCCAGCTATCCCATGCCCAAAAGCCGACGAAATAGCCTACGGCATGGCTCGGGATGATACCTTCGTGAAGCAATCCACTGCGGTGTGTCCGCCAATTGGAGATGAGCGTGGTGACGGCTTTCACGGCGATACGGTCATATTCGGGCTTCATGTCCTTGCGCAGTATCTTGGTGAGGTAACCTTCCCAACGTTCGGCATTGGCTTGCAGGGCGGGGGCGGGATTGTTGAGCAGGCTCGGCAGGTTTTGCAGGTTGGCAGTCATCTCTTTTTCGGAAGTGAAGAAAGAGATGGCTACGTTGACAGGGTAGCGCGGAGAGCGGACGAGGGCTGTATAGTTATTGTCGGTCTTGGCCAGCTCTACATTAGGAGTGAAGGTCACGGTTACGGTTTCGCCACTGGGATGACGGGCGATGACGGAGTTCTGTTCTACGCTGACGGTGATGTCTTTGCCCCATTGGCTACCGGAGAGCAGCAGGTCTTCAGCCGTGTCGGCTTCGATGCGCAGCAAGGCGGTCGAGGCACTTGTGAAGTTGAGCCGTTGCGTGATGCTCCCGTGGGTGGAATGTGCCGACATATAGAGCTCGCCGGGGTAATAGCAAGTGGAATCCGGAACAAAAATGTTTTGTGTATCTTTGGCAAAGCCTACGACGGCGGCTGACTGTGCCATCCACTGGCGGCTGAACATATCGAGGCTGAAGGGGCCGCAGAAGCCGTTGACCCATTGTTGCCGTTCGGGCAGCGTGAAGCCCATCCACGAGCCGGCGTCGGTGAACCAACCGTAGCAGCGGTGCAGAGTGTCGGGAGTGTAGGAGATGTCCAGTATGTCGGCGAAGGCATACCGTTTCTCCGTAGTGCTTTTCATGCCGGGGGTGCAGGCTGCGATGCCTGCAGCCAACAATGTGAAGCAGAGTATGCGTATAAATTTGTATTTCATATGAATGAGGTATTTAACGGTTATTTGTGCGCTTGTTCCGCTGCATCATCCTCCGGTGCGAGAGGGGCGAGCGTGAAGCTGTATTTCCATTCGTGCGGAGTGATGGTGTACTCGGGATGAACTTGTGCTCCCCAGGTATTGTCACCGCCTACGCCCATCTGCTTGTGGTCGATGTTGAGCCATACCATATCTTTCTTCTGGATGCTTCCACCGTGGCGGCGCTCCATCTGTGAGGGACGGTATTCAATGTCTTCCATCGGGAAGTTCCAAGCACTTACGCTCAACGGTTCTTCGCCCACTACCAGCAGGCCTTCGCCGGTTGCATTACGTAGGGCCACCCAGCGTACGTCACAATGATTGGCCGTCTCTTGGGCTCGTACATACGGATGGTACTGTTCCCAGACTGTTGCGTTGTATAGGCCTATCAAGGCTCCCGTCTTGCGGTCGGCATACGTCTCTTGCGGACCACGGCCCAGCCAGGTCATCATTTCATATTCGGCAGGGAGTATCATGCGCATGCCCAGACGAGGCATCTCGCTCAATGGCTTCTTGCCGGGGGTGAAGTGCATGGTTACCTGAACCTTGCCGTCGGGAGTGATTTTGTAGAGAGTCTGCAAATCAGCATCTTGTTCTTCCATGCGGTAGGTCGCAGTGACAGTAGCCGTTTGTCCGGCTTCTGCAACTTCGATGTTCTGCAGTTTGGCATCGCGTCCGGCGTTTCTCCAGGTGCCGCAGCGTATCAGGTGCCCATTTGGAATATCATTATCGGTCAACGGGCGCCAGAAGTTGGGTTGTAGCCCTTCTTTAATCAGATTCTTTCCGGTGTAGTTCAACTCTGTCATTTCACCGTTTCGGGTAGAGAAAGCTACCTGGAAGTTGTTGCCTTTCACGGTCAGTGTTTCGTTGTTGCGGTCTACGGTCAGCGTTCCTTCCACCGGCTGAACGGTTTTGGCTGACGGTGCAGAAGGCAATTCCCATTGTTCGATGGCAACCTCGTGTCCTTTCGGTACTAATGGCGCTTCGTGCTTGGTGAATGCACGCAGTGTGAGGAAATACTCCTTGCCGTCGGCAGGCAGCGCTTTCAGTGGCAATTCTATGTTGGCAGAGTTTCTGGGAGCAATCTTGGGGAAATCCATTTCACCGTCCTGAACGGTCTTGCCGTCGCATTCCACTGCCCAGCGGAGGGTATATCCTTCCAATCCGATGAAATCGTGCCAGTTGGTGACCTTTATCTTGTTCGGGGTGAAGGCGAGTGGTTCGAAATGGATATATTGCAATACCTTCTTCACTTCGTAGATGTGCGGGTGCGGGGTGCGGTCGGCAGCAATCAGGCCGTTGGCACAGAAGTTGGAGTCGTTGACGACGCCTACAAATCCCATGTCGCCGCCAAAAGCCCAGATGTCGCGCTGGTTCTCGTCCTTGATGGCAAACGTCTGGTCCACCCAGTCCCAAATGAAACCGCCTTGCAGCTGGTCGTACTTGTAAATCAAGTCCCAGTAGTCCTGGAAGTTACCTACACTGTTACCCATGGCATGGGCATATTCGCAGAGAATCATGGGGCGGGCATCACGCTGGTTCACGTGTTGGCGCAACCTCCAGATGCGTGCGTACATGGGGCAATAGATGTCGCTCTTGGAGTTGTAGCCACCCCCTTCGTATTGTGCGGGACGGGTGGGGTCTATCTTTTTGGTATAGTCATACAGAGTTTCGAAATGCTTGCCGTAGCCCGACTCGTTGCCCATAGACCAAGTCACGATGGCGGAGTAGTTGCGGTCGCGTGCAATCATACGGCTCATCCGCTGCATGAAAGACACCTCCCAGTCGGGATAGTTGGCAAGGGTCTCATCTTTGTGGAACATCATGCCATGGCTCTCGATGTTGGCTTCGTCTACCATATAGAGTCCGAATTCCGTGCAAAGCTCGTACCACGCATAGTTGTTCGGGTAGTGGCAGTTGCGTACACCGTTCAGGTTGAACTGCTTCATCAGCTGGATGTCGTGTATCATGGACCCCACGGTGATGGTACGTCCCTTGTGCGGGTCGTGCTCGTGACGGTTCACCCCCTTGAAGAGGACGGCCTGGCCGTTAATCATCTGCATGCCGTTCATCATTTCCACGGTACGGAAGCCGAAAAGGTGTGTAAAGGATTCCAGAGGTTTCCCTTGTGCGTCAAAGGTGCTGACTACCAGCGTGTAGGTGTTCGGTGTTTCGGCATTCCAGGTGCGTGCATTCGGGAAGACTTGCTGCTGGGTAAACAAGGTGTCCGTGGCAGAGGCTATGGACTTCTTCCGGTCATAGATAACCTTATCCCTGTCCATTACCTTCACTTCCACCGTTTCTCCGGCTTTAGGCCGATGGAGGAATACATCCAGCTTTAGTTCGCCATCCTTGTAGTTGTTTATCAGTTCCGCTGTCATCCGGAAGTCCTTGACGCGGCTCTGGGGGCGGGCGTAGAGATAAACACTCCGTTCGATGCCGCTGTATTTCCAGTAGTCCTGGCCTTCCAAGTAGGAACCGTCGCTATAACGGAATACTTTTACAGCCAGTCTGTTGTTGCCCTTCTTCAGCAGCTTGGTGATGTTGAAGTGCGACGGCAGGCGGCTGTCCTCGGCATAACCCGCCAATTCGCCGTTTACCCATACATAGTAGGCAGACTCCACTCCTTCGAAATCGAGGAAAACGTCCATGCCTTCCCAACCTGCCGGGACGGTGAACTCGCGGATATAAGCACCTACGGGATTGTAGTCGGTAGGCACGTAGGGCGGATTGGGGGGGAACGGATAACGGGTATCTGTATAGATAGGTGCATCGAAGCCTTGCAGTTCCCAGCTTCCCGGAACTTCAATTTTACTCCACTTGCGGGTACTGAATCCGGGCTTGTGAAAGTCTTTGGGGCAGAGGTCATTGTTCTTTGAAAAAAGAAATTTCCAGGTGCCGTCCAGAGTGATACGGCGTTCCGTTGCAGGATTAACGTCGAACCGTACGTCGGCGGGCAAGGCACGTTGTTTCAATGCGTTGGCTTCATTCGTAAACGGGGTGAAGTGGGCGTGCATCGGTTCTCTGTTCATTTCGTTGACTTGCGGGTTCTGCCACGGCTCGTTGTCGGCCAGGGCACCGGTGCAAAGCAGCGAAGAAAGGAGAAAGGTATAAAGTTTGGTTTTCATTATTAATAGGATTTAGTGATATAAAAATGGCTCTTGTCAGAGACCGGTGTCTGTCAAAAGAGGGTAAAAGCCCTATATCGAGCAGAACAATGTCACCAGGAACGGAACGCTGAAATCGACCACAAACCCGTGGAAGATGGAAACTACGACAAACTGCTGTCCGGCTGTCCGTGTGATGATGGGCAGTGTGGTGTCCATCGTCGTGGCTCCTCCGGCAGAGATGGGGGCAAGGTTTCCGAACCATCGTACCAGCAACGGGGCGGCCAGCAGTGTCAGAATCTCCCGGCTGATATTGGCAAGCAGGGCGATGGTGCCCAGCTCGGCTCCCTTGTATTCGGTAATGAAGATGCTGGAGAGCGAGTAATAGCCGAATCCCGAGCCTACGGCCAGACAGTCCGTTATAGAACGGTGTGTCAGAATCAGACTGACGGCTGCCGAACCTGCCAGTGTTCCCAGTATCGTCATGATGGGCAGGAATACCAGCCGCGGATTGAGTGAACGGAAGTTCTTCAGGGTCTGCGGGTCGTTGCCTACGCTCAACCCTACACTGAACATCAGTGCGCAAAGCGCGTAATAGCTGATATTGGTTTCTGCAATATCAAAAGGCAGCAGATGGCACACACCACAAATCGTACCCAATACAAAAAAGCCCACAATGATAAGACTTCCTTTCATGCCCTGCCTCCTTTCCTTTTATACAAGGCTCTCCAGAGTGCCCAAGCAGCGATAACACTTCCCAAGGTCCCTCCCAGGGTGAGGACAACGGCTTCATATCCGATGGTATGGAGTCCTCTGATAATCTCTTCGTTACTTCCTACCTCAATACCGAGGATAAACAGTAGCAGCCAGATAAGCAGGGTGATGATTGGATGAATCTTCTTTAAGTCCCGTTTCCGTAAGAGGTAGCCCAGCAGCATTCCTGTGAGCATTAGTCCGATGATTGTAAACATTGTCTGTATGGTTTTGTGAATAGATGGAAAGCTGTCTTACCCTCAAAAGCGCCTCCTGTTTAAAGAGGGGAAGGCGCTTCTGAGGTTTGACAATTGCAAAATTACTTCATTTCCAAATATCTTTGGTTCTCTTTCACTCCTTTTTCTTGTGCAGGGCATAAGCGGAATGAGAATTCCATCTTACGGGCAGGAATCAGGTATGGTTGATGCGGGTAGGCTCCCCAACTGGTATCTCCACCCACACCCATCTGCTTGAAGTCTATGTTCCAAGTCACCATATCTTTGGGTTGGATGTCTGAGATATGGCGTTGTGACTTGCGTGTGCCGGGTTCATCCAAATCTTCTGTCGGGAAGAGGTAGGCACTGCCGCTGATTGTGGGTGCACCGATAACCATCAGGCCATTGCCTTTCAAATCGGTGAGGCTCATCCAACGTACATCGGTCTTGTTGCCGTTTTCTTGTGGACGGTCGTAGGCGAAGTACTGTTCGGCTACGCTACCTTTGTACAGACCCACGAAGGAAGAACCGTTGCGGTCGCAATAGTTCTCGTGCGGACCTCGACCTAGCCATGCCATTTGGTCGTATTGCTTGTTCAGGGTGATGCTCACACCCATGCGGGGCATCAAAGGTAAAGTGTCGTTGGCAGGAATGAAAGTACAGTTCACATCGAGGCTGCCTCTCGGTGAGAAGCGGTAGCGGACAATGAATTCCGAACCGGCAACTTCTTCGGGCAGACGGTAGTGTGACACTACTTCATAGCCATCTTTGTCGAGCGCTGTTTTCTCCAATGAGGTGAGTTTGGCGCCACGTCCGGCTTCACGCCACGGGCGCAGGGTCTTGTTCATGTCGTTGCCCATGTCATTGTCCGTCACCGGACGCCAGAAGTTGGGACGCAGTGCTTCCTTAATCATCTCTTCCTTGCCTTCCTTGAACGAGCAGAGTGCTCCGGTGGCTTTGTCGAATCCTACACTGACATTTCCGGCAGTGAGGACAAGTAGGGCTTCGCTGTCGCTTGCCGTCACGTTGCCTGAGGCAGCTTTGGGGGTAACAGCCTTATAGAAGGGAAGCTTCACTTGTTCGGCAGCCAATTGTGTACCGGCCTTCAGCAGACCCTCGTCGCGCTTCTGGCTGGCATAGAAATTCAGGTAATATTCTACTCCTTCGGTGGAATGTATGGTGGGGAACTGTGTCCGGAATACGCCTGTCTGTTGGGCGGACAAATCTACATTATCTATGCGTCCTTGTGCCAATACTTCGCCGTTGCCTTCCAAACGCCAAGTGAAGTCAAAGTCATTCAGGTTGGTGAAGAAGAACTTGTTTCTAAGCTCTACCAATCCTTCGTGATAATCGAGCAATCTGAAAGCCATATTCTGGTACACCCGTTTCACTTCATGTATGTGGGGCTTCAATGTGCGGTCTGCGGCAATCAGGCCGTTCATGCAGAAGTTGGCCGAGCTTGGAGTGCCTTCGGGGGCAAGGTCGCCGCCGTAGGCCCAGTAGAACTTACCGTCGTCGGTCTTGTTGTAAAGACCCTGGTCCACCCAGTCCCAGATGTGACCGCCTTGTAGAGAAGGGTACTTCTCGATGATGTCCCAGTAGTCTTGCAGATTGCCCACACTATTACCCATAGCATGAGCGTATTCGCAGAGGATGAGGGGCATGGTGGGCAGATAGAGAGCATGGTTTATCAACACGTCTATCTTCTTGTACATGGGGCAGAAGATGTCGGTGAAAGGACGGTTTTTGCCAGAGTCCTCGGAGTGTACGGGGCGTTGGGAACGGTCGTGGGCATGAATCCAAGCATAGGTGGCTTGGAAGTTACAGCCTGAGCCGGTTTCGTTGCCCAATGACCAAATAATGACGCAGGGGTGGTTCTTGTCGCGTTCAAACATACGTTCTGTACGGTCGATGAAAGCCTTCTGCCATTCGGGTTGGTTGGCGAGGCATTGGTCGGGTTTGTAGCCCATGCCGTGGCTTTCGATGTTGGCCTCGTCCACTACATACATGCCGTAGATGTCGCACAGTTCATACCAGCGCGGGTCGTTGGGGTAGTGGGAGGTGCGCACGCTGTTGATGTTGTTTTGTTTCATCAGTTCCAGGTCGCGTATCATGGAGGCTTCGTCCACTACATGGCCGTGGTAAGGGTCGTGTTCGTGGCGGTTTACGCCCTTGATGTAGACGGGTTGCCCGTTGACGAGTAACTGTGCATGTTTGATTTCCGATTTGCGGAATCCGATGTTGCGGCAGATGTACTGTGTCTGGCCGTTGGCACGCAGTATAATCATCATCTGGTATAGGTTGGGCTTTTCAGCACTCCACAGTAGGGGCGTTTCGATGTGTTTCAGGAAGTGCAGCTTGTTGTCTTTGGCGCGTTGGCGTTCAGTGTAGATGACTTTTCCCTCTTTGTCCGTCAGGCTCACTTCCACTTCGGCACCTTTTACCTTGGGCGTTTGAGTACGTTGGGAGTTTTGGGCATTGTCCAGTTCCACATAGAGGTGGAAGTCGGCGTCCTTATACTCGTTGTCGAGGTCGGTCACTACTTCAAAGTCGCGCACGTGGATGTTGGGACGGGCATAAAGGTACACATCACGTTGTATACCGGCAAAGCGCCAGTAATCCTGATCCTCTAAGTAGTAGCCGTCGCTGAACTTGAATACCTGCACGGCAATCTCGTTCTGTCCGGTTACTGCATAGGGGGTGATATCGAACTCACTGGGGGTCTTGGAATCTTGCGAGTAACCCACCTTTTCACCGTTGACCCACACATAGAAAGCTGAGGCCACGCCTCCGAAGTGGAGGACGATTTGCTTGCCTTTCCAGTTGGCAGGGACGTTGAATGTGCGTTTGTAGGAACCTACGGGACTGTTTTCCACGGCAATGAGTGGCGGGTTGCGCTTGATGCCGTAGCCGGCACCTACATAGAAAGGATGGCCATAGCCTTCCATTTCCCAGTTGGCAGGCACTTTGATGTTGCCCCATCCGCTTACATCGTGGCCTTTTTCAAAGAAGTCCATCGGGCGCTGGTCCGAACGGGGAACAAACTGAAACTTCCAGGTACCGTTCAACGACTGAAAATATTCCGATTGACTCTTGTCGTTCTTCACTGCTTTCTCTTTGGTGGTGTAGGCCATGAAGGTGGCGGCAGAAGGCAGACGGTTGATGTGCAACACATCAAAGTTTTCCCAATCGTTGTCCGAGTGAGGATATTTGTCGGTTCTTACGGCGGTTTCCGCTTTCTTGGTGTCGCCCGTCTTGTTCATGGGTGTACCGTCGTACTGTGCAAATGCGCATAACGGTAGCATCAGTGCGAGGGTGCAGATTGAATGTATCTTATTCATATTCGTATGCTTTTAATGATGTATAATCGTTTGTCTTTTCAGACTTTTGAGAGTTGTTTTGCGTGAGAGTTACTCATCGAGCAGCATCTTGATGATACATGCCGAACTCCAGCCGAAGTTAGGCGAATTGAGCGCTTCGCCGGTCAGCGGGTTGTAGTTCTCGTGGATAGGGCCGTCGGTGGTGAGTCCTTGGGCGTTGTTGATGAACTTCTCAGTCAGTATGTCGGCTTCCCGGTCGAAACCATAGTTGCGCAGGCCGGTGATACCGAAGTACACTTGGTCTACCCAGACCGGGCCGCGCCAGTAGCCGCGCACGGGACGCAGGCGAGGATGGCTGATGTCCAAGGTACCCAATGGAAGGGTGGAGTTGAACTTCTGCGGGTCCATCATCTTCTGCATCACCTGTTTGGCCTGTTCGGGAGTGGCGATGCCTGCCCAGAGTGGCAGCCAGCATTCGGCACCCATCACTTTGATGTGCTCGCCGGTATCGATACGGGTGTCGTAGAAGAATCCGGTTTCCTTGTCCCACATCTTTGTCTGTACGAATTCCTTGATGACTTTGGCTTCGGCATTAAGCTGTGCCGCCAGTTCGGGCTTGTTCAGGAGGGTTGCCATTTCGGCGAGGATGGTCTTGTCTACGTAGAGGAACGAGTTCAGGCAGATGTTCTCCTGGTTCATGGACCATGCCTTCTCGCTGTTTTTCTGCATCACGGCATCGTCAAAGCGTACGCCGTTGTCCATGCCGCTTTCCCAACAGGCAGCAATGAGAGTGCCGTCGGTGGAACCGTATTCGCAGATGCCGTTGTGATTGTGGTCGCGCTCGGCATACCACCACTGATGGAACTTATAGAGCTTGTCGAACATTGTTTCGAGGAATTTCTTGTCGCCGGTAGCTTTATACACGTTCATGGCTCCCCAGGCGGCTACGGGCGGTTTGGCATCGCGCCAGTTATTGTATTTCTTGTTGTAGCTGATGAAGTCGGGTACCATGCCGTTGTCGGCTTGATAGTCGAAGAGGGTAATCATTTCGCTTTTGGCTATCTCCTCGTTGAAATGTACGTTGCCCGAAGCAATCTTCCAGGAGTCCCACGACCAGATGCCGTTGATGAATCCGTTGTACGACGGGTTGCTGCCGCCATGCAGGATGTCACCGGCAGGGGTGCGGTAGTTGCTGTTCAGGGTCATCATTGCTTTTACGAGTACCTTGCGGTATTTGTTGTCCTTGAGGTACTTGCTGTTTCCGCTCAGCAACGAAGCGATTTGTGCGTTCCATTGCTGTTCGTTTAGTTCAAAGCAATTGTCTATATTCAGCGTTGCTATGGCAGCCAGTTCTTTGGCTGTGTCTTCACCGCGCAGCGTTAGGGTTTGAGTCATCTCCGACTGATAAGTCTTGCCGGGTTCCAGGGTCATTTCACTTTTTTCTGTGACGTGCAGGCTATCGCTCCCCACAGCCTGAATCTTGTCTGCTGTGAGGAATCGGATTACCGTGTTCGTGGAATCTTTGGGGCGGATGAAAGAGAGACCTTTATCTATGCTGCTTACGACAGAGGTAGGCTCGTATACGCCTCCGTTCCAGTCGAAGCTGACCTTTACCGGTTTTTGGCTCATATTCTTCACGATTGAACGTATGGCTACGGAACGTGAGGTGAGGTAGCACAATTCGGTAGTGAAGTTTAAGTTCTCATCGTTGTATTCCTGTATCAGTTTGCCGGGGAGGTATCGGGTGGTCTGTACATTGTACACCATCCTATACTGTTCGCCGTTCACCCACAGCGTAGGTTCGGCGAGTCCGGCAGCTATCCATCCGCGTCCGGTCATGACCATAGGTCCCATGAAAGCACCGGCATGGCGACGGTTTTCGTTGTCGGGCAGTGAGTATGCCATCCAAGCACCTTTGTCGGCAAAGACGTAGGCATCCCAGTCTACGGCTCCGGCGGGAGTGTTCTTTATGTTGATAAGATTACAGAAGTCCGCTTGCTTGGATAAAAGCGGTTCTGAAGAAGTGGGAGCTTTGACGCACGAGGCCAGTATGCAGGCAACGATGCCAGTCAAAGCGATGTTTTTATTTGGATGTCTCATGGTAAATTAAGTATATGATGAAATGAAGTCTTGAAACAGAGAGTTCTATTAAAAGCAATCTCTATCGGATGGGATCCCGTTTCCGGCATTTCGCTTCCGATAGAGACTGAGTTGTAGGGTTATCGGTTATTTTGTGTAACCTTCGTTTTGCACCCAATCAGGATTCATCAGGAATTCTTTGTGAGGGATAGCGAGTCTGATATGCTTGGTCGATATGAAATTGCTTGCGAAAGGCTTTTCATGACTCTTAAGTGCGTCTTCCACAATGCCCCAACGGATGAGATCATACCAGCGTGAGCCTTCGAGGGCCAGTTCGCAAGGACGTTCCACATCCTGCAGGTGCTTCAGCACTTGTTCTTTACTTAGGGTGTCGGACAGTGGCGTTACGTGTACACGGTCACGTACTTTGTTGATGTATTTGATGGCTTCTTTAGAGTTTCCTTCATCGTTCAGACACTCGGCATAGAGCAACAGGATGTCCGCATAGCGGATGAGGGGGATGTTGAAACCGGAATAATCCCAGTAATCACCCAATGACTTGTCGTAAGTCACATATTTGCGCCAGTAGATATTGTCTTCTTGGTGGTAATCACTGAATCCTTTGCCGTCTTCGTAATAGAACGGACGGGATTTGGGATCGTCGAAAATGATAGTCTCATACAATCGGTCGCTGTATTCCCCATCTTCGGTGAGGTCTTTCTTCAGTGTATTGAATAACCATTTGGACGGATATGCTTCCTCGTATGCGCCACAGCCACTGTCGGGACCCAAGTGCAAGGTAAAGAGATTGTATTCGTAGTGCCCGCCTTCCAGACTTCCGGTGAACTGTACTTCAAGGATGGATTCCTTATTGTTCTCGTGTAGTCCGTTGAAGTTGTCGCCATAGTTCTCCATCAGTTCATATCTGTGACTGTCAATGACTTTCCAGAATTCTGTTTTGGCTTTGGCCTTTTCGCCGATGAACATATAGTATTTGCCTAAGAGTGCTGCGGCAGTATATTTAGTGACGCGTCCGGCCATGTTTGTATTCCATTTTTCGGGAAGGTTGGCTTGACATTCACTCAGTTCTGTCTCGATGAAAGTCTTCAGTCTGCCGGCTTCTACCTGAGGAGGATAGAATTCCTCTTCGGTACCTTCGAGTTCGTGCTCGAACATTGGTAGTCTTTCACCGAAGTTGATGAAGAGACGGTAGTAGTAGAAAGCTCTCAGAAAACGTGCCTCGGCAATACTGGTCGCTTTGGTCTGCTTGATGCCTTCGTCATCGTTGTCGGGCACATTGGGAATGTTGTCCAGACACTGGTTGCAATAGTTGATGCTGGTATAGAGGTTGGTCCATTCATCGTTGGGCACGTAGTTGGTCGATTCGTTGTTGTACATGGCCAGTTCCATCCAGGCGGTCACGTCGGGGCGGTAGTCCAGCTCGTCGCTGCGGTAGTTGTCTATCACAATGTAGCGTTCGAAAGGTTGCGCCCATTCGATGGTAGGCTGTAGTCCAGCGTAGGCTGCGGTAAGTCCTTTGAGGATGTCGGATTCGCTCTTCCAGAAGTTTTCGGGGTCCAGTGAGTTGGGGTTTCTGTCTTCATCCAGGCAATTCCCGGTACATGAAGAGAGTGCCAGGCCTCCTAAGACTGAGGCGCACAATAATATATTCTTTAATTTCATAATCATCTTTTTTAAAGTTTTGGTTCAATTAAAATCCGAATTTAATACCGGCCATGAAAGTACGGCATAGAGGTGATGAAGCATAGTCGTAACCCATGCGGTCAATACCACCGTTGGTAGAGGGGTCATAGCCACTGTAACCGGTGATGGTAAAGATGCGTGTACCACCTACATAGAAACGGAGGTTGCTGATGCCCAACTTACCACAAACTGTAGCAGGCAGGTTGTAGCCCAGTTGCAAGTTGTTCAGGCGGAAGAAGTCGCCTCGTTCGATGAAACGGTCGGAAGTGCGAGCATTCTTGTTCGGGTCGCCGTATACGGCACGTGGAATGTTGGTGTTGGGGTTCTCCGGAGTCCATGCTTTCAGTGCGTTTCTGCCATAGTTGAACTTGGTATCCATACGTTCCAATTGATATTTGGTATAGTTGTAACGGTCTACACCGAGGTCACCGTAGAAGTTGGCTACCAAATCGAAGTTCTTGTAATTCAGTGTTACGTTGAAGCCGATAGAGGCCTTGGGGCAACCGTTGCCCAGAAGCTTCTTGTCATCGCTGTCCAGCATGCCGTCACCGTTTTGGTCTACGAAGCGGAGGTCACCGGGTTCTGCGTTGGGCTGCATGGGAATCCAGTTGCCTTTGCTGTCCTTGCGTCCGTGTGATTCTTTCCAAAGTTTGGCTTCTGCTTCATTTTGGATGATGCCTGCGGTTTCGTAAGCCCAGAATTCACCGAAGTAACCACCCACGTAGGTACGTGAAGCACCATATTCGTACATATAGTTGGGGTCTGCCATTGATTTCAGTTTACTCTTAAAGTGGCTCAGGTTGAAGTCAAGGTCATACTTGAAGTCCTTACCTGCATTACCGTGGTAAATCAGTTGCATTTCCATACCGGTGGTGCGCAGTTCACCGTCGTTCACCGTCAGTGCACCGTAACCGGTAGACAGACTGATGTTCTTTTCGGAAAGCATGTCCTTGGTGTCCTTGATGTAACCTTCAATCGAGAATTCCAGTTTGTTGTTCCATAGGCTCATGTCCACACCGATGTTTTTGTAGAAGGTAGTTTCCCACTTGATGTTCCTTGAGGGGAGGCTACGTACTGCATATCCCTGGTTTACGACTTTGCCGTCGAAGGGGTAGTTGATGTTGTCGGCGTTGGAGTCCAATTTGGGAATGTAGAGATAGAGAGGTACCGATTGGTTACCGAGGGCGCCGTAGCTCATACGCAATTTGAAGGAGCTGACTGTTTCTTTCATATCTTCCCAGAAAGGTTCGTTGGCAATGTTCCAGCCTACTGATACAGAGGGGAAGAACCCCCACTGGTTACCGTCGGCAAAACGTGAAGAACCGTCATAGCGGAACGAGGCCATTAACATGTAGCGCATTTTCCAACTATAGTTCACACGGCCAAATACGGAACGCAAGCCGCTACGGGTCTTTTCACCTTGCACACCATAGTCTTTGCGTGCCTGGCCCAGAATGCCCATGTCGTTGTTCTCGAATTCGGAACCCGATGCACCCAATAGGTCGTAAGTGCTTTCTTCTTGTGAAGCTCCCAGCAGGAAGGCGAAGTCGTGACTGTCTTTGATGGTGAAGTTGTAGTTGGCAGTCAGTTCCAGCAGGTCGTTGACGCTTCTGGTGCGGGTCTGTGATAGTGAGGCGCTTTCGTTCCACTTCATGGCACCCAGTTCGTAAGTAGGTTTGAATACGCGGGTTTCGCGGAAAAGGAGGCTACGGCTTGCTTGTGCCTTGATTACCAGTCCCTTGATGGGCTCATATTGCAGATAGCCCGATCCTTTGATGTAATCTGTGGCGCGGGTGTTCTCAATCAGGTTATTATAACCTACCATGTTGGCAGCATCGCTCATGTTCATGCCGGGGATGGCACCACCGTATCCGCCGTCACAATTCTCGTCATACAGACGTGCGATAGGTTCCATGTTGGTCACTTGGTATATGCCGGGAAAACCTGAGTTGGCTTCCATTTCCGATTCCCAACGGCTGTAGTTTACTGATTCGCCCACTTTGAACTTGCCGCGTTTCATGTCTGAGTTTAAGCGGAAGCCATATTTCTCGTCACCCGTGCCGGTCACGATGGCTTCGTTTTTTGAATAGAATACGGACAAAGCTACGTTGGCATTCTCACTGCCACTAGTGTACCCCACATTGTATTTCTGTGTGAAGCCGTTGCGGTAGTATTCGTCCTGCCAATCGGTGTCGCCAAACTGTGTGGGGTCTTGCTCATAAGCCGCAATGTAAGCAGGCCAGTTTTTGGGGTTTTGACCGGCGTTTGTACGGGCCATCTTTGCCATGTGGATAAATTCTTCGGCATTGCAGACATCCAGTTTCTTGGCTATCTGATCCACTCCCCAATAAGCTGAGAACGTGATTTTGGGTTTGGATTTGGTACCACGGTAAGTCTCAATCAGGATAACGCCTGCGGCGGCGCGTGCTCCGTAAATAGCGGCGGTGGCAGCGTCTTTCAATACAGACATTGACTTGATGTCTTCGGGGTTCAGAAAACTCATATCACCCGGAACGCCATCGATAATTACCAACGGAGAGTTGTCTGTTCCATAAGTGGTTACACCGCGCACCTGCAGGCTGGGAGTGGAGCCGGCGGCACCGCTACCAAAGTTAACTATCAAACCGGGAGCCATACCCTGCAGGGCAGTTTCGGCATTAGCGGTAGGTATGTTGTTTAGTTTATCGCCCGATACGGAACTTACCGAACCGGAAACATCCGATTTCTTTTGTGTGCCATAACCGATAACGACTACTTCGTCCAGTAGTTCGGTGTCTTCTTTCAGCACCACTTTCAATTCCTTGCGACCATTGAGGGCGATTTCTTGTGGAGCATAGCCCACGTAAGAGATAATAATAGTGGCTTTTGGGGAAACGCTGAGGGTAAAGTTACCGTCGATGTCAGTGATTACTCCATTTGTTGTTCCTTTCTCTAATACACTGGCTCCGATGACAGATTCACCGGAAACATCGGTTACGGTACCGTTCAGCTGAATGTTCTGTGCCAATGCGCCCATAGGCAGCATAAAAGCAAAGAAGAGAAGTAGCTGAATGACTCTTTCTTTGTAGTAGTTACTTTTACTCATTTGAATAAGTTTTTAAGGTTAATACTATTGGTTTTTCACAATGCTAAATTAAGCTTCATAAACAGGAATTGCTAATGAATGTTATCTACAAGCAGACTACAAGAG
>ERZ1505028.141-NODE-141-length-21062-cov-3.718094_pt1 | contig 21062 bp, 18 predicted proteins | sample MGYA00572409_ERZ1505028 | MGnify/ENA primary metagenome ERZ1505028 (study PRJEB39906, sample SAMEA3182112) | gut metagenome | biome: human; feature: gut; material: Stool; isolation source: human stools | place: Canada | collected 2013-05-06 ... | reverse complement strand
GTCGACGGCAAGGTCGATCGTTTGCACGAGCGCACCGTCCGAATAGACCTCCGCCGTTGTCTCGGCCTTGCCGCCGAGCAGCCAAACGGACAGCCCGGCGCAGACCACGGCGATGGACAGAAACAGCAGGATCCAGAATCTCGTCTTCATCGCGTCAGCTCCGTAAACGTGCAGTCCGTCAGCAGGGCGGCCGCGCCTTCCGTGGCGTAGATCGTGCCGTCCTCCGTGATGAAAACGGCCTCGAAATCGGACGAAGCACGCCAGAATTCCGTTGCCCGCTCCAGCCCCATGACGAACAGGGCCGTGGAAAGCCCGTCCGCCAATGTGCCGCTGTCCGCGAGGATCGTCACGGAGCGCAGTCCATTTTGCACCGGCCTGCCGGTCTGCGGGTCGAGAATGTGATGGTAGCGGACGCCGTCCTGCTCAAAATAGCGCTGATAGTCGCCCGAGGTCACAAGGGCCTTCGATCCGGTGAAGCGCACGACGGCGATCGCGCTCGACGGGTCGTCCGGGTCGGCGATGCCGACCTGCCATGCCGTGCCGTCCGGCTTGCTGCCGACGGTCTGCACATTGCCGCCGAGCGAGAGCATGGCGGCCTGCGCCCCGGTCTCCTCCAGCTGATGCGCGCACTGCTCTGCCGCATATCCCTTGGCGATGCCGCCGAGGTCGACGCTGCAGCCCGTATCGAGGGCGGCCGCCGCGCCGTCCAGCTGCAGATGCTGCGCACCGGTGTGCGCGAGCGCTCCGGTCAGCTCGGCCTCCGTCGGGACATGATATTTCCCGGAGGGGAAGCCCCAGAGGCAGACAAGGGGATAGACTGTCGGGTCAAAGGCTCCGCCCGTGCGCGCGGCGCAATCCAGCGCCTGCTGCAGGAGGTCTGCGGTCTGCGGCTGCAGCTCCGCCGTGCCGTCCCGGTTCAGGCGGGCGATGTCGCTGTCCTCTGCCGTGGCGGAAAGCAGGGCTTCGAGCGAACGGAGCGTGTCCTCCGTCTGCGTGACAAGGGCCTCATCGCCCCAGATGCGCAGGCTCATCAGCGTGTCCATGGCAAAAAGCTGTGCCTCATGCGCCTCTGGCTGCTTTGGGCCGCAGCCCGTCAGGACCAATGCTGCCAGAAGTACGGCAGCGAACCATTTTTTCAAGGGGATCACCTCATTTTCCGGGATCATTATATCAAAAAAGAGAAATTTTCTCAAATAGTATTTGACATTTTCCTGCCGGGATGGTATGATAAACAGGCCGCATCGAAGAGGTACAAGCTTGAGGTATGCCCTCACGCCTCCAGAGCGAGACTACAAAAAGGTAGGTGCAAACAAACATGCAGGCAGTTATCGTTACCGGTGGCAAGCAGTACAGCGTCAAGGAGGGCGACGTGATCTACGTCGAGAAGCTCAATGCTGAGGCTGACGCAACCGTAACCTTCGATCAGGTCCTGGCAGTCGTGGACGGCGAGAACTCCAAGTTCGGCGCTCCCGTGGTGGCAGGCGCTTCTGTCGAAGCCAAGGTGCTGAAGAACGGCAAGGCCAAGAAGGTCGTCGTCTTCAAGTATCGCCCGAAGAAGGACTCCAAGTCCATCCGCGGCCACAGACAGCCGTACACCAAGGTGCAGATCGAAAAGATCTCCGTGTAATGACTAAGGTAGAGATCTTCAATCACGACGGCAGGATCCATGGATTCTCCGTGTCCGGGCACAGCGGCTATGCCGAAGAGGGCAGCGACATCGTGTGCGCAGCCGTTTCCGCAGCCGTGACCTTCGCCGAGTGCACGATCAACGACGTGCTGGGCAATCATGCCAACACGAAGGTGAAGGAAGAAGAGCCCCGGATCACCCTCACCCTTCCCGCAGCCTGCGACGACGAAGACGCCGTGCAGGCCGTGCTGACCGGCTTTTTGCTGACGGTCTGCTCCCTGCGGGACAATTATCCTGAGTATATCGAAGTTATGGAGGTGTAACAAATGCTGAAAATCGGTTTTCAGTTCTTCGCTCATAAGAAGGGCGGCGGTTCCACCAAGAACGGCCGTGATTCCGAGTCCAAGAGACTGGGCGTGAAGCGCGCGGACGGTCAGTTCGTCCTCGCGGGCAACATTCTGGTTCGCCAGAGAGGCACGCACATCCATCCGGGCGTCAATGTCGGTATCGGCAGCGACGACACCCTGTTTGCTCTGGTTGACGGCCACGTCAAGTTCGAGCGCAAGGGCAAGGATCGCAAGCAGTGCTCCGTCTACGCGGAACAGTAAGACGCAATACGGAATCCCGGACATAGGCGCTCTATGTTCGGGATTTTTTATAGGAGAAAACTGTGCAATGAACGGCATATGGCGAAGTTCTAATGAGGGCAATACGTATGGCGCAGAAGACGATACTTCCCGTGAGGCATCTGGTACGGCTGTCAGAATTTGATTATTCTTCAGAAGGCTCCTATTTTCTAACAGTTTGCGCAATTCAGCATAAATGTATCTTTTCACGTATTGTAGGGGGCGGCGTCCTCGACGCCCCGTTCTGCAAACTATCTTCTATTGGCAGGATCGTTGAACGAAATCTGCTGGAAGTTCTGAAACAAAGAACGAACATCGTTATTGACCGCTATGTGATCATGCCAAACCATGTGCATATCCTACTGCGTATCAACGGGGCGTCGGGGACGCCGCCCCCTACAAACCTTCCGGTGAACAGGGCAGCCAATGCGGTCATTCCGGCGTTTGTTGGCACATGGAAACGATTTGCAAACAGAGAAGCAGGACGGGCTCTATTTCAACGCTCCTACTATGACCATGTCATTCGAAACGAAAAAGACTTTCTCGTTCACTGGGAATATATCGAGAATAACCCTGCGCGCTGGCTTGAAGATGCGTTGTATCGGGAGGAAACGGAGGATTCTGATGTTTGTAGATAAGGTAAAGATATATGTCAAGGCGGGCAACGGCGGCAACGGCGCGGTGGCCTTCCACCGCGAGAAATATGTGGCCGCAGGCGGCCCGGACGGCGGCGACGGCGGCAAGGGCGGCAATATCGTCCTGCGCGTGAACGACAACCTCTCCACGCTGATGGACTTCCGCTACAAGCGCAAATATGCTGCGGCACCCGGTCAGGACGGGCAGGGCGCGCGCTGCTCCGGCAAGCGCGGCGAGGACCTTGTCATTCAGGTCCCGCGCGGTACGGTCGTGCGCGATGCCGCAACGAACGAGATCATCAAGGATATGTCCGACGATGCGGACTTTATCCTCTGCAAGGGCGGCCGCGGCGGCTGGGGCAACAAGCATTTTGCCACGCCGACCCGTCAGGTGCCGCGCTTTGCCAAGGCCGGTCTGCCCGGCGAGGAGCACGAGGTCGTGCTGGAGCTGAAGCTGCTGGCGGATGTCGGCCTTGTCGGCTTCCCGAATGTCGGCAAGTCCACGCTGCTGTCCGTCACGTCCAACGCCCGCCCGAAGATCGCAAATTACCACTTCACCACGCTGTACCCGAATCTCGGCGTCATCTATGTGGATGAGGGCGTGTCGTTCGTCATGGCCGATATCCCCGGTATTATCGAGGGTGCGGCCGAGGGCGCGGGCCTTGGCCACGATTTCCTGCGGCACATCGACCGCTGCCGCCTGCTCGTGCACATCGTCGACGTCTCCGGCAGTGAGGACCGCGACCCGATCGAGGACTTCGAGAAGATCAACGCCGAGCTGCGCGATTATTCGCCGGAGCTGGCCGAGCGGCCCATGATCGTCGCGGCAAACAAGTGCGACCTCATCCAGGAGGGCAGCGACAACCTCGAGCGTCTGCGTGCCTACGTCACGGAGCGCGGCTACCCGTTCTATGAGATCTCGGCCGCCACGACGCAGGGCACGAAGCAGCTCATGCGCGTCATTGCCGGCCGTCTGCGCGAGCTTCCGCCCGTGACGGTCTATGAGCCGGAGTATGTTAAACCGCTGGCCGAGGCGGGCGAGGCCGACGCCCTGTCCATCGAGCATATGGATGACCTGTGGGTCGTGTCCGGCAAGTGGATGCAGCAGCTCATCGCCGATATCAACTTTGCGGATTACGAGTCGCGCATGTACTTCGACCGCCAGCTCCGCAAGAGCGGCCTGTTCGACCGGCTGGAGGAAATGGGCATCGAGGACGGCGACACGGTCAGCATCTACGACTTTGAATTTGAGTACGAGCGATAATTTTTGCGCTTGCATTTTTGAGCGCGCCATGCTAAAATAATACTATCGTGCTGCGAATGCGTAAGTCCAGATTTTGGGCTTACGCATTCTTTTTTTGCATTTTTGAGGAGGTTTTTGTATGGAAAACTCGGAACATCGCTTTCTGGCGGAAGCACCGACCGGAAAGCTCATGCGTCGCTATGCGATGCCGTGCGTCATATCGCTGCTTGTCGGCGCGCTGTATAACATTGTCGATCAGATCTTCATCGCCAACGCTTCCTACCTCGGCTCGTTCGGCAATGCGGCCAATACCGTCGTCTTCCCGATGACGGTCATCGCGCTGGCCATCGCCGTCATGATCGGCGACGGCTGCTGCGCCTTCGTCAGCCTGAGTCTCGGGAAGGGGCGGCCGGAGGACGCCTCGCGCAGCACGGGAAATGCCGTTGTGCTGTCTGTGACCGCGGGCTTTGTCCTGATGGCGATCTACCTGCTGCTGCGCGATCCGCTTCTGACTGTTTTCGGCGGACGGGTGAATGACGAGACGTTCCGCCTTGCGCAGGAATATTTCTTCTGGATCACGCTCGGCATCCCGCTTTATATGTTCGGGCAGGCCATGAACCCGGTTATCCGCGCCGACGGCAGTCCGCGCTTTGCCATGCTCTCCACGCTGGCCGGGGCCGTCGTGAATATCATCCTCGACCCGGTCTTTCTGTTCGTCTGCAAGTGGGGCATGATGGGCGCGGCCGTTGCGACCGTGCTCGGGCAGGCGCTGACGGCGGCGCTGGCCGTCTGGTATCTGTTCCACAGCAGGATCGTCCGCCTGCATCCTGCGGATTTCTGCCTGAAGGCGAAGACCGTCTGGCGTACCCTTTCGCTCGGCGCCTGCAGCTTTTTGTCGCAGATCTCACTGGTCGCGGCTATGGCTGCCATCAACAACATGGTGCGAAAATACGGCGCGCTCGACCCGATTTTTTCGCAGACGCAGTATGCCCAGATCCCGATGGCGGTCGTCGGCATTGTCATGAAGTTCTTCCAGATCATCATTTCCATTGTCGTCGGCATGGCGGCGGGCTGCATCCCGATCGTCGGCTACAATATGGGTGCGGAGCGCAAGGACCGTGTCCGGACGCTGTTCCGCCGCCTGCTGCTGTGCGAGGCGCTGGTCGGTGCGGTCGGCCTCATTCTGGTGGAGGGATTCCCGCGCGCCCTCATCGGCATTTTCGGTGCGGCAAATGAGAGCGTGTACTATACGGACTTCGCTCTGCGCGCCTTCCGCATTTATTTGTGCATGCTTGTGCTTGCCTGTGTCAACAAGGCCTGCTTCATCTTCCTGCAGGCCATGGGAAAGGCGGCGGCCTCCACGGCGCTGTCTATGGTGCGTGAGATCGTCTTCGGCGTCGGCTTCGCGCTGCTCCTGCCGCTGTTCTGGGGATTGGACGGCGTACTGTGGTCCATGCCGGTCTCGGATATCCTGACGTTTGCCATTTCTGCTGTGCTCATCGTCCGAACGGACCGCGAGCTGCGCGGCGAGGGAAAGGCTTGCTGTCTGGCATGATATATGCAATACTTGAACCGCGCGAAAAAAATTCGGGGCTTTTCGCCCCGGATTTTTTTGTTGAGTTTACTCTGCATGCCCGCGGATATGGTGCCGGTAAAATGCTGCGAGGAACGGCATGGAGATCACGAAGGTCAGAAGGTCTGCCACGGGCTGGCTCATCTCCACACCGGCGCAATGCAGCCACAGCGGCAGGAGCAGCACGGCCGGAAGGAAGAAAATGCCCTGCCTGCAGCTTGCCAGGAACGTCGCGGCCGTGCGGTAGCCGAGGCACTGATAGAGCTGATTGACGAACGTCGAGACGGCCAGCAGCGGCAGAACGATGCAGGAGAAGCGCAGCGTCTCCGCACCGATGCGCACGACCTCCGCGTCGCTGCAGAACCACCACAGGATCGGCCGCGCGAAGATGGCCATGACGATGGCGCAGACCGTGCAGAGCACCGTGCCGACGAGGGAAGAGAACCAGAACGCCTGCCATGTGCGGCGGCGCTTTCTGGCGCTGTAGTTATAGCCTGCAACGGGCTGGAAGCCCTGCCCGATACCGATGACGAGATTGCGCACGAAGACATAGAGCTTGTTCGCGATCGTGATGGCCGAGACGGCCGCGTCGCCATAGAGGACGGCCTGCATATTGAGCACGGCCGAGGCCACACTGCCGAGGCCCTGCCGACAGACGGTTGGGAGACCCGTCGAGAAAATAAGCCAGTAATCACAGAAATGACGACTTACGCTGCGTAGGCGCAGCCGGACGATGGAGCGGCCGGTCAGGAAGAACATCAGCAGAAGCACAAAGCTCACGACCTGACTGACGGCTGTGGCCAGCGCCGCGCCGCCTGCGCCCATGTCCAGCGTGAAGATGAACAGGGGATCGAGCACGATATTCAGCACGCCGCCCAGTCCAAGCCCCCACATGGCGAGCGTCGATTCGCCCTCGGCGCGGAGCGTGTTGTTCAGCACGAACGAGGCGCAGCTGACCGGCGCGACGAGCAGAATCCAGCGGGCGTAGGGGACGGCATAGGGAAGCATGGTGTCCGTGCATTTCAGCGCGCGCAGGATCGGCTTCAACCCGGCAAGACAGCCCCAGCCGACGACCGCACCCGCGAGAATGGCGGCCACAAAGGCGCTGACGGCGTAGCGCTCGGCCGCGTCGTCGTCCTTTTCGCCGAGCTTGCGGCTGATGAGGCTGCCTGCGCCCATGCCGAGTCCATAGCCGACGGCCTGCAGAATGGCCATGAGCGTGTAGACCATGCCGACTGCAGCCGATGCCGATTTGTTGATTTGGGAGACGAAATAGGTATCCGCTGTGTTGTAAATAACCGTAACGAGCATGCTGATGGTAGTCGGGATCGCCAACGAGCTGACGAGCTGCGGGATCGGCGTGCCGATCATCTTCTCATATTGCTCCGCACTGTTCGGAACATGAGCCATTCAGAATCCCTCCGACATTTTCTTTTATTCTATCATATTCCGGCGCGATTTTCCAGAGGAGGAATCCACATATGAAGTTCCCGAAGCTCAGGCACGCAGGCCTGTGCAATATCCTGATCTTTCTCCCGGCGCTGTTTCTGTTTTTTGCCATCGGCTTCAATATCCCGCTGGCAAACTGGGGCACGCCGAAGTGGGTCCTTGCCCTGAATTTCCTGCTTGGCTGCGCGGTCTCGCTCGGCTATCTCATTCTGGGGGCGTTTCCGCTCCTGTGCGCCGATCAGGTTTTTTTCCTGCTGCGGGAGTGGAAGCGCTCCAGCCTGGAATACCGCACGGGCCGGAACGGCCGCGGGCGCAGCGCCATACAGGCGGCGATCCTATGCCGCTGCCGCCGCTGGGGTAAGCCCGTCGAGGGGACGGAGAGCATCTCTGCCTTTTATCGCAACCGCGGCTGCGTGGGCACGCGGTTCTATTCCGCCGCCGGCTGGCGGGCTGCGGTCTGCTCCGTGCCGCATCTGGATGCGGACACACTGCGGCGCTGCAGGGCGAAAGCCCGTCTCGCCCTTGGGCGCGCACCGGAGCCGCGGCCATCCTTTCTGACGCCGCGAGCCGAAGATGATCGCGCCGGTCCTCATCGTGCTGGCAGATACGCTGGATGAGGAGCTGAAGCGTGTTCCCTATAAGCAGGACGAGCTGCGCCTGTGCCTTGTGGATTGCACGAACGGCGCGTACTACTTTGACTGCCGTCGGAATTACTACGACATCGGTGCGATGGAAAAACCGAAAAACGGCTTTCAGGTGCAGGCGATCCGGCGGCTCATCTTCGGCGGATGTCTGCCAAAGGGCCCGGCAGAGCTGCGGACGGAGCTGCCGCCTGACACGGACCCGGAGCAGCCGTTCTGGACGTTCTATGCAGGCCTGTTTGCGGCGGTGAAGGGTGCGTTCCACGATGCGCACCACGAGCGGCGGAAAATGCTGCGCCGCCTGCGGCCGGGCGAGATCAGAATGGGCGAGTATGCGCTCTACTGCGGCCTCGGCGACCGGGTGGCTGTGCTGACGTATACGAAGCAGGAGGGGAAAAAGCACCTCCTGCTCGAAAAGGACCCTGCTGCCTACGGAACGAGCGGCAGGAGCAGAACCCGCAGGCGCAGGATCACCCCGGAGGAGCAGAAAAGCTGCCGCGCCCGGATCGAAAGCTGGCTCGTCGCCGAGGGCTACCGCTTCGAAGCGGAGACGGAGAAATGATCTGATGACACAAAATGCGGGCGCTGCTTTTGGCAGCGCCCGCGCAGTTTTTATTTGGGATCCTTACTGCGGAATATGCGGTTGAGCAAATAGACGCAGAGCATGATGACGAGGATCACAATGAAAATGGAACCCCAACCGGCGCCCATCAGGCGCAGGGATTCCTGCCATGTGGCAGGACGGCCCGGGATCGACTGTTCCGCAACGGCGGTGAGGATCGGCAGCAGCTGCATGGTCATTCCTCCTTACCCAATGGTGTAGACAAGGCTCATGATCAGGCCGCCCGCAATGACGGACGCGATCTGGCCCGAAACATTGACGCCGACGGTGTGCATGAGCAGGAAATTCTGCGGGTCCTCCTTCAGGCCCATCTTGTGGATGACGCGGGAGGACATCGGGAAGGCCGAGATACCGGCCGCACCGATCATGGGATTGATCTTCCTGCCCTTCGGCAGGAACAGGTTCAGGAACTTCGCCACGAGGACGCCGCCCGCCGTGTCGAAGATGAAGGCAACAAGGCCGAGGCCCATGATGAGCAGCGTCTGCGGCTTCAGGAACTGCACCGCGTGCATGTTGAACGCGATGGAGATGCCGAGGAAGATCGTGATAAGGTTCGCCAGCACCTTCTGCGCCGTCTCGGACAGCGAGTTCAACACGCCGCACTCGCGGATCAGGTTGCCGAACATCAGGAAGCCGACGAGCGCGACTGCCTTCGGGGCAAAGATGCCCGTGATGATCGTAATGACGATGGGGAAGAGAATGCGTGTTGTTTTGGAGATCTGCTTCGGCTCATACGGCATGCGGATGAGCCGCTCCTTCTTCGTTGTCAGCAGGCGGATGACGGGCGGCTGGACGATGGGGACCAGCGCCATATAGGAATAGGCAGCGACGGTGATCGCGCCGATGTAGCCGCTCTGCAGGGCGTTTGCCACGACGATGGATGTTGGGCCGTCCGCCGCGCCGATGATGGCGATGGAGGCGGAGTCGCGGATGTCAAAGCCGCAGAGGCTCGCAACGAAAAATGTGAAAAATATGCCAAACTGCGCCGCCGCGCCGAAGATCATCAGCTTGGGGTTCGACAGCAGCGGACCGAAATCGATCATTGCACCGATGCCGATGAACAGTATGAGAGGGAACAGCTCATTTGCGATGCCCTTTTCATACAGAAGATGCAGGATCTCGAGGTCCGCGCCCGGCAGATTCATCAGGATCGCGCCGAAGCCGATCGGCAGCAGCAGCGAGGGCTCCATATCCTTGGCGATGGCGAGATAGATGAGCACCGCGCCGATGACCCACATGACGATGAGCTTCCAGCCGTCTCCCTGCAGCAGGGACTGCGCATTTTCCAACAGAACTTCCAAATACGTTGCCTCCCTTTTGGCAGTATAATAACACAATTATAATCGAACGTCCCTGCAGATGCAAGAGGATAGAATGTTAAATCTGGGTAAAGTACACAAAATTTCCGCAGGGCTGGTAGGCGGACCGTTCCTGTGATACAATATAGATACAAGGCGGATGCAAACTATCCTCAGGAAATGCTTTTTGGGAGGAAAAATCATGATCCGGATTTTGATCGTGGAAGATGAAATAACGATCGCGCGGCTGATCGACCTGAATCTCAGCGCGTGCGGCTACGAATGCACCTGCGAATATGACGGTCTGGCGGCCGCAGACCTTCTGGAGCAGATGAGCTTCGATCTGATCCTTCTGGATATCATGCTTCCTGGGGCGGATGGCTTCGAACTGATGGACCTGATCCGCCCAACGAAAACGCCGGTGATCTTCCTGACGGCGCGCGGCTCGGTCAGCGACCGCGTTAACGGTCTGCGCGCCGGAGCGGATGACTATCTTGTCAAGCCATTCGACATTGTAGAGCTGATCGCGCGGGTGGAGAGCGTCCTGCGCCGCACCGGAAAGACCGGAGACCAGTATACCGTAGGAGATGTGTGCATCGACGCACGAGCCATGCGCGTCACACGCGGCGGCGAACCGATTCTGCTCACGCCGAAGGAATTTGACCTGCTGCTCCTGTTTGTACAGAACCGGAACATCGCGCTGTTCCGCGAAACGATCTATGAGCGCGTCTGGGGCGCGGAATTCACGGGTGACAGCCGCACGGTCGACCTGCATGTGCAGCGGCTGCGGCGAAAGCTGGGCTGGCAGGGAAAGCTCCTGACGATCTATAAGACAGGCTACCGACTGGAGGTGACGGATTGAGATTTGCTGCCAAAATGACCGCCCTCATCACCATGCTGCTGGCGGCTTCTCTGGCTGTCGGCGGCTACCTGGTCATGAGCAGCTCGTTTGACGCGCGTCTGCAGGGACAAGTCCGCGATGCGCAGGAGGGGGTACGGCTGCTCGGCATGACGGTGCAGGCGCTCTGCGCCAGAGAGCAGGGACAGGACACCGCTTCCTCCGGCGCGATCGAAAGAGCGCTGGAGGCCCTGCCGCAGGACCGCAGCTACTGCCTGCACGCGGCGGACGGCACGGTTTTATCTGAAAGCGCGGACTTCCCACAGGAGGCGGTGCAGAACGGAAGGGCGGGCGTGATCGTCTCCCGTGTGCAGAACACTGCTTCCGGCAGCCGCCTGATCACAACGTCGCTGCTTACACTGTACGGCGGTACATACTCTCTGACTTGCCTGAACGACATTACGGACATGCTGCGCGAAGCGGAGACGGAATTGCAGCGCTTTCGATGGATCCTTGCCGCTGTGCTTGGGGCTGCGGTCGCGGCAACGGCAGCTCTGTCTGTCTATATGACGCGGCCCCTCCGCCGCATTTCGCGCACGGCGCGGCAGCTTGCGGCCGGGCAGACGGACAGGCGCGTCACGGTCCGCACCGATGACGAGCTTGGCGATCTGGCGCAGAATTTCAACGCCATGGCCGATGCGCTCGAGGCGCGGCTACGGGAGCTGGCGGCTGCGGCGCAGCGTCAGAAGGAATTTACGGCCAGCTTTGCGCATGAGCTGAAAACGCCTCTGACCTCTGTCATCGGCTATGCCGACACACTGCGCAGCAGGACGCTTCCGAACGAGATGCAGTTTGAAGCAGCCAACGCGATCTACACCGAGGGGAAACGTCTGGAGCGTATGTCGTTCGCGCTGCTGGACCTGTTTGCGCTTGAGCGCAGCGAGCCCTCCTTCTCCCGGGTGCAGACCGGTGCGCTCGCGGCCTCCGTGCAGAAAAGCTGCGAATACCGGCTTGCCCGGCAGAAGCAGAGCCTGCAGTGCGATGTGGAGGAGGCGGCCGTCTGGGGCGAACCGGAGCTGCTGCGGACGCTGCTGCTCAATCTGCTCGACAACGCGCACAAGGCCTCTCCGCCAGGCGCGGTTCTGCAGCTGCGCGGCAGGGGTGTTCCGTCGGGCTATTTGTTCTGCGTGATCGATCCGGGGCGCGGTATTCCTCCGGAGGAGCTGTCGCGTATCACCGATCCGTTTTATATGGTGGATAAATCGCGCGCCAGAGCGGCGGGCGGCGCAGGCCTCGGCTTGACGCTGTGCCGGAAGATCGCCGAGGTCCATGGGTCGAGCCTGCGCTTTGAGAGCGTGGTCGGCGAGGGAACGCGCGTGTCATTCCTTCTGAAAGGAGAGCAGAAATGAAGCGAATGCGAAGCTGGTGGCTGGCAGCCGCGGTCTGCGCGGTCCTTGCGGCAGCTCTTCTGCTTCCGCAGCGTTTTCTGCAGCAGAAGCTCGACCGCGTGGCCGAGACGGAATTTTCCGTCGATGGCGCAGAGCCGGATATGGAGGAAGCGGTGACTCTGATGGAACGGCTCCGCCTTGCCGCCGTCGGTGAGTTCATTGCGCAGAATACCGGCGATGACGCCGGCGCGCTGACGGCGCAGACGCAGCAGTGGCTGCTCGATGCGCAGAGTGTTATCCCGCAGCCGATCCAGCCGTATATCGACCTGTCAGGTGAGGTATTTGCGGAAAGCGGATGGATCCTTGACACGGCCTCTGGCACGGTGTTTTCGGCGATCCGTGCGTCGCTGCACCATACGCCGTTTATTGACACGATCATTCTGCTCGATGCGCAGACCGGCAGGCTGCTCCATCTGGAGATGCTGTTCTATCAGGAGTCCGATTATCTGATCCTGCTGCAGGACCTGCCGGACTGTCTGGAGGATGCGGGCGGCTGGAGGCAGCAGGCGGCGGATTATTACGGCCTGACGGCCAATGCATTCCGGCCGGAGGACTCCCTTGTCAAGCAGTGGTATTCCACGGCAGAGCCCAGCGAACTGGGCTTCGTGCTGGGGGATGCCGACGGAAATGCGGTCACCTATGGCTTTCGGCACGGCGCTGCGCCGGGGATGGCGATCGCGCTGGGCTCGTTCGGCAGTTGACGCAGCGTTCTGCCTGTGATAGAATGGACAAAATGTCCAATATGGATACGGCTCCCGCCGGTGCGGGGGCAGAAAGGAACGTACCATGATCGAATATGTGACCATCGATCAGGCGGCGGAGCTGGACGCCTTTGTCCTCCGGCAGCCAAACTGCCATTTCATGCAGACCTCTGCATGGGGCCGCGTGAAGGAGGGATGGGGCTGGACCGGCATCCTCTGCCGCGACGAGAAGGGCGAGATCATCGGCTCCATGGCCATTCTGGAGCACCGCATCCGCCATATGCACACAGGCTTCCTTTATGCGCCGCGCGGGCCGATCTTCCGCGACGGCGACTACGCCACGCTCGAGGCGCTTGTGGACGCCATGCGCGCTCTTGCCGAAAAGCGCGGCGACTATATGATCCGCATCGACCCGATGCTGGAGGAGACGGACACGGCGTTTCTGGACGAGGTACGCCGTCTGGGCTTTACCGTCAATCAGGCGAGCGATTTTTCCCTGTTCCAGCCGCGCATGTGCTATGTGCTCGACCTGCAGGGCTTCACGCCGGAGTCGCTTCTGGCCTACTATAATAAAACAAAGCGCTATGACATCCGCCGCGCGGAGCGCAACGGCGTGACTGTCCGGCTGGGCGATGTCTCGGATATCCCGGTGTTTTACCGCATGATGCTCGCCACGGCGGCAAAGAACGGCTTTACCGCGCGGCCGCAGCAGTACTATGCGCACTTCCTCGAGGCGCTCGGCCCCATGGCCAAGCTGTACCTTGCGGAGAAGGACGGCGTCATCATTGCCGCGAGCATCACGGCCGAGCTTGGCAACCGCGTGTGGCATATGTACGCCTGCTCCGACCGCGCCTATCAGGCGGATTTTCCGAATGAGCTGATCCAGTGGCAGATGCAGCGCGACGCGCTCGAGGGCGGCTACCGCTACTTCGACTTCCGCGGCGTCGAGGGCTATCCCGTGCCGGAGAATCCCTATTACGGCCTGCATCACTACAAGCAGGGCTTCGGCGCGCAGTTCCATGCCTATGTCGGCCAGTGCGACCGCGTGCTGCACCCGATGCGCGCAAAGCTCGTCCATACCTTGCAGAAGATATTCGTGCGCGAGTAATATCGAATTATTTGCTGGTTTTCGTTTTTTTCTCTATACAAAATCTGTAAGATACGCTATAATAATTTTGGCTGATTCCTACAAAAATTTTGAAAGGCGGATATCCACATGAACGCGTTTTTACCGGCAGACATTCTCTTCCCGCAGGTCGATTCCATGGAGAAGTGGGCGGTCATCGCCTGCGATCAGTTCACCTCTGACCCTGCCTATTGGGAGCGTGTCCGGCAGCATGCCGAGGGTTCTCCCTCGACGATCAACCTTATTCTGCCCGAGGCAGAGCTTGGTACCCCGCAGGAGGCTGCGCACACGGCGCTCATCAACCGCACAATGGCGGAATATCTCGATGCCAACGTCTTCCGCACGCTGAAGGATTCGTTTGTTTATGTGGAGCGCACGCTGGAAAACGGCTCCATCCGCCGAGCCGATCGCGGAGAAGAAGGACAAGCTCGAGAAGCTCTATGACTTTGACCTCATGGAGGACGGCGGCCACATCCGCGGCTGGCTCGTCGACGGCGAGGAAGCCGCTGCGTTCAATGCCCGCCTGACGGACTATACCGCAAACGTCGGCAAGAAGTACGAGGGCCTGAAGGGCGTTCCCATGGTGTTCGCCGTCGGCGACGGCAACCATTCCCTTGCTACCGCAAAGTCCTGCTATGAAGAACTGAAACGCAACCATCCCGGTGAGGATCTGTCGAACCATCCCGCGCGCTATGCGCTCGTGGAGCTGGAGAACATCCATGATCCCGCGCAGGTCTTTGAGCCGATCCACCGCGTTGTGACGGGCTGCGACCCGAAGGCGCTGCGGAAGGCGCTGGAGAGCCAGGCCTGCGCCGAGGGCGGCTTCCCTGTGACGTGGTACGCGGGCGAGGAGTCCGGCACGGTGCTGCTCGACCGTTCGCTCAGCGAGCTGGCCGTCGGCGTGCTGCAGGGCTTCCTGGACAGCTATCTGGCCGATCATCCCGGCGAAGTGGACTACATCCATGACGACGACGCCCTCATCGCGCTGGCAAAGCAGCCGAACGCCATCGGCTTCCTACTGCCCGCCATGGAGAAGAGCCAGCTCTTCCGCGGCGTCATTGCCGACGGCATCCTGCCGCGCAAGACGTTCTCGATGGGCCACAGCCGCGAAAAACGTTACTATCTTGAAGGAAGAAAGATCAAATGACAACTCTGACCGAAGGCGCATTTGCAAAGATCAACCTCACGCTCGACGTGCTGGACCGCCGTGAAGACGGCTACCACGATATCCGCAGCATTCTACAGACTGTTGCCCTGCGCGACGACATCGAGCTCCTGCTGGACACCGGCACGGGCTGGCGCATCGAGTGTGAAACGGCGGGCATCCCGCTGGACGAAACGAATCTGGCCTGGCGGGCCGCTCGCGTGTTCTTTGACACGTTCGGCGGCGAGCCGGACGGCCTGACCATCCGCATCACCAAGCGCATCCCGTCCGGGGCGGGCCTTGGCGGCGGAAGCGCCGACGCGGCGGCTGTGCTGCGCGCGCTGAACCGCTGGAGGGACTATCCGCTTTCCGTCTATGCGCTGTGTGAGCTGGGCGCGCAGATCGGCTCCGACGTTCCGTTCTGCGTGCTGTGCGGCACGGCTCTGGCCGAGGGGCGCGGCGAACGACTGACGAAGCTGCCGGACGCGCCGGAGATGTTCACCGTGATCTGCAAGCCGGACGTCAGCTTTTCCACCCCGGCGCTCTATGCCAAACTCGACGATGTCGCGCTTGCCAAGCGGCCGGACACGCGCGCCATGCGAGCCGCGCTTGAAAAGGGCGATCTCGAGGCCATCGGCGCGGGCCTGTGCAATGTGTTTGAGCAGGTCGCCATTCCGGACCATCTGGAGCTGAACTATATCAAGTCCATCATGATGTCCTACGGCGCCTATGGCGCGCAGATGACGGGCAGCGGCTCGGCCGTATACGGCCTGTTTGACTCGTTCGAATATGCCGCCGTCGCCTGTACGATGCTCAAGGACAATTATCCGCAGGTCTTTATCGCCAAGACGGTATAAAAATTCCAAAACCCGTCCATTCTATAGGCAACTACAGAATGGACGGTGTTTTTTTATGAAAATCCGAAGGATCCTCTGCTGGCTGCTGTCGCTTGCTCTGTTGACCGGCAGCATTTATACGGCCGATACGCTCGTGCGGCAGCGCAGGCTGGCGCGGAAGACCGTGCGGCTGCATGTCATTGCCAATTCCGATGAAGCAGCTGATCAGGCGCAGAAACTGCGCGTGCGCGACGGCGTGCTGGCCTACGTGTCCGGCCTGACGGCAGACTGCGAAACGGCGGATGACGCGCGCAAATGCATCGCGGCCCATCTGCCAGAGATCGCGGAGGCGGCGCAGCGCGTGCTTGCGGGCAGCGGCTATGACGTGACGGTCAGCCTCGGCCCGGAAACCTACGGCACACGGGACTATGCCAGCTTTTCTCTGCCTGCCGGGACATACCCCTCGCTGCGGGTGCAGATCGGCGAAGCCGCCGGGAAAAACTGGTGGTGCGTCGTGTTCCCGACGCTCTGCACGGCCGCAACGAGCGATGAGGCGGAGCTGCAGGCTGCCGCGGGAGGTTTTGACGAGGACGAGGCTGCATGGATCACGGAGGAGCAGCCGGAATACCGCCTGCGCTTCAAAACGCTCGAGTGGCTCCAGAAGCTCAAGGAACTGTTTTCATGAACCAGCCCCACGCCGTGACCCGGCGTGGGCTCAGCTTGTCAAAAAAGTCCTGTTGGACTTTTTCGCCAAGCTGCTATCAGAATTGCAAAATCAATTTTTGCAGCATGATTTTGCAATTCTGCCGCTGCGGCGGGTTATTTAACGCGAAAGGAAACCCTGACGGTTTCCTTTCACACTTTTCTTCCCTCCGGAACCTTTGGCTGGGCAGTTTTTTCAACAGTCCGCAGCTCACGTCGTGATCCGGCGTGGGCTTTTCTTTTCGCACGGCGTGTGTTACAATAGGTAAAAAGAGGTGAGGAACATGCTGGAGCTTTGGCTTTGCCCGAGCAGAAAACAGAACACGGCCCGCGTGATGCAGGCGCTCTGCGAAAAAACGGCGCAGCGCATTCTGATCGTGCCGGAGCAGTTCTCCCACGAGGCCGAACGCATGCTCTGCCGCGCGGGCGGCGACACGATCAGCCGCTTTGCCGAGGTCCTGAGCTTTTCCCGGCTGGCCTCGCGCGTGTTTTCCATCGAGGGCGGTTCCGCCTGCGAGGAGACTGATGCGGGCGGACGGCTGCTGCTGATGGCGCTGGCTGTGGAGCAGGTGCGCCCGCGGCTGAAGCTGTTCGGTGCCAGCACGTCCCGGCCGGAATTTTTGCTGCAGCTGCTCGACACGCTGGAGGAATTCCGTGCCTACTGCCTGCGGCCGGAGCTGCTGCGCGCGGCATCGGAGAAGCTCAGCGGCGCGCTGGCCGTGAAGACCGAGGAATTTGCCCTCCTGATGGAGAGCTATGACGCCGCCTGCGCCAATGCGGGGCAGGACCCGTCCAGCCGCCTGACGCGGCTTGCCGCCGCGCTGGAGACCGGAACGTTTGCTGCAGGGCGGCAGCTGTATCTCGACGGCTTTACCGACCTGAACGGCGTGGAGCTGGAGATCCTGACGCAGCTCCTTGCAGGCGGAGCGGAGGTGACCGTTGCGCTGAGCTGCGACAGCCCGGCGGGCGGTGCGCAAATTTTCGATGCTGCGCGGGATACGATCCGCAGCCTGCAGAGAGCGGCCCGGCAGGCGGCCGCGACGGTACAGCTCCGGGAATTCCCGGCAGAGGACGAGGCTTTTTCGCCTCTGCTGCGCGCGCTGTTCGGCAGGGGAGCGGCCTGCCCGGCGCTTCCGGGCGTCTGCCTTCCGTGCGCGCCGGATATCGAGACGGAGTGCCGCGCTGCGGCGGGTGAAATTCTGCAAAGGATGGAGGGCGGCGCGCGCTGGCGCGATATTGCCGTGGCCTGCGCCGACCCGGAGACCTATCGTCCGGTGCTCGAGACCGTCCTGCGCCGTGCGGGCATCCCGGCCTATTTTGCCGGAACGCGCGATCTGCTCCGTGAGCCGGTCGTGCGCATGCTGCTTGCCGCGCTGGAGGCGGCCTCGGGCGGCATGGAGCAGGAGGCCGTTCTGGCGTACTTAAAATCCGGCCTTTCTCCGCTGGACGCCGCCGCGTGCGACGCACTGGAGAACTATGCCGTGATCTGGAACATTCAGGGTGCGCGCTGGGAGCGCGAATGGACGATGGACCCGGCCGGGCTGCACGGCCGCGCTGCGCCGCCGGAGCGATTGGCCGAGCTGAACGCATGGCGCGCAGAGGCGATCGCCCCCCTGTCCGCCCTGCGGCGCGGTTTGCGCGCCGCGCAGAATACGGGCGAGATGGTGCTGGCGCTCTATCATTTTCTGGAGCAGACCGGTCTGCGCGAGCGGCTGAACGAACGCGCGCAGGAGGCCTATCGGAGCGGGAGCCTGCAGAAGGCACAGGAGCTGACGCAGGTCTACGGCATTGTCTGCACGGTGCTGGAGCAGCTGTACGGCGTGCTCGGCCGCACCGTCCGCACGGCGGACGCATTTTTCCATATTTTCCGCGTCGTTCTGAGCCAGTATGATATCGGCACGATCCCGGCCCAGCTCGACAGCGTCACGGTCGGCAGCGTCATGTCGCTCCGCCGTGCGGATGTGCCGCATCTGCTGCTGCTCGGCGCGAACGAGGGTGCGTTCCCGGCTGCTGCCGCGCCGCGCAGCCTCTTGACGGATGCCGAGCGCGCCAGCCTGCAGCGCATGGGGCTGGAGGTCGGCCCTGCTGCTTCGGCCCGGCTCGACCGCGAGCTTGCCGCCATGGCGAGCGTGCTGGAAGCGCCGCACTGCTCGCTGTGGGTCAGCGCCGTGCAGGAGCGGGAATCCTACTTTTTCCACAGGCTGACGGAGCTGCAGCCGCAGGCGGTGCGCGGGGCGACGGATGAGGCGCTGGTGCTGCGCGCGCCGCAGGCCTATCTGGAGCGCTGGCTGCCCGCCGCGGGCGGCCTGCTGCAGGAGCCGATGTTTGCCGGGGCTGCCGCGCGTGCGGAGCAGGCCCGGACCTATTCGCCCGGCTCGCTCCGGCCGGAGACGGCGCGGGCGCTCTACGGCGCGGAGCTGCACTTCTCCTCCTCGCGCATCGATGTGCTGGCCGGATGCCGCTTTGCACATTTTCTGCAGTACGGCCTGCGGGCGCAGGAACGCGAACCGGCGGAATTCGACAGCCGGTTCTACGGCACGTTCGTGCACGACGTGCTGGAGCATGTCGTGCAGCAGACGGAGCGCGAGGGCGGGTTTGCCGCCGTGCCGCGCAGCCGGGTGCAGGAACTGGCGCAGGAGCGCATGGAGCAGAACGCACAGACCCTGCTCGAGACCTTCCCGGACTCGGGCCGGACGGGCTATCTGCTCCGGCGGACGTTTGACGAGGTGACGCAGGTCGTCGACGAGCTGTATGACGAGCTGTCCGTCTCCGCCTTCCGCCCGAAATTCTGTGAGCTGGAATTCTCGGCGCGTGGCGCGCTGCCGGGTGTGGCCTTTGCCGGGGAACGCTGCCGCGGCGTTGTGGAGGGCTTTGTTGACCGTGTAGACGTCTGGCAGAGCGGCGGACGGCCCTATGTCCGCGTTGTGGACTACAAGACCGGCAAAAAGAGCTTCGATTATACGAACGTGCTGCACGGGCGCGGGCTGCAGATGCTGCTGTATCTCTTTGCCCTCGTCCGGCAGGGCGGACATCTGCTCCATGGCGAGCCGCTGCCTGCGGGCGTGCTGTATTTCCCGGCGCGCATCGAGCGCGTCTCCGTGCGCGACCGCCTTGCGCAGGCCGAGATCGAAAAGGAGCGCCGCAAGCAGCTGCGCCGCTCCGGCGTGCTGCTGAACAGCGATCCGGTGCTCGAGGCTATGGAGCCGTGCGGCGGGAGCCCGCGTTTTCTGCCGTATACGCTTGACAAGGAGGGGCGGAAAACGGGCGACCTTGCCTCGTTTGTCCAGCTTGCTCAGCTGGAGCGCTTCGTGTTTCAGACCGTGGCTGCGCTCGGCGACGAGCTGGCGGACGGCCGCATCGACCCGGATCCCTGCATCCGGGATGCGAAGGACAGCGCCTGTGCGTTCTGCCCCTATTCGGAGATCTGCGCCGGACATGAACAGCCTCGCTGGCTGAAGAAGATCACGGTGGAGGAATTCTGGCAGACGCTGGAAAGGAGAGAGCATGGCTGAGATCGTATTGACGCCCGGACAGCGGGCGGCGGTGGAGAGCCGCGGCTGCGCCCTGCTGGTCGCGGCGGCCGCAGGCTCCGGTAAGACCCGCGTCTTGATCGATCGCGTGCTCGATCAGGTCATCCGCGAGGGCAGGCGCGTTGACGAATTCCTGCTCATCACCTTCACGCAGGCGGCTGCAGCGGAGCTGCGCGGCAAGCTGCTGGCGGAGCTGAACCGCCGCCTTGCCGCCGACCCGGAGAACCGCCATCTGCAGCGGCAGCTCAGCCGCGTCTATCTGGCGCAGATCTCCACGGTCCACAGTTTCTGCGCGGCGCTCCTGCGGGACTATGCCCACGTTCTGGAGCTGCCCGCCGATTTCCGCCTTGCAGACGAGCAGGAGGCAGCCGCCTTGCGGGAGCGCGCCGTGCGCGCCGTTCTCGAGGAGGCCTATGCAGATCCGTCGCCCGCCGTGCGCGCTGCGCTGGATCTGCCCGGCGCAGGACGGGACGACCGCGCACTGCAGGAGTTGATCGTGCGCGTCTACACGAACCTGCAGTGCTATCCCGATCCGTCTGCGACGGCGGACCGCTGGGAGGTCATGCTGGATGTGACGGACTGCACGGACCCCGGCCAGACGATCTGGGGCGAGTGGCTGCTGCGGGAGCTGCAGAGCGATGCGGCCATGCTGCGCCGCGCGCTGGCGCTTGCTGAGGAGAACGAGGCCGTTTCCGCCTATGTGCCCGTGCTGCAGGCCAATCTCCTGCTGCTCGAGGCGCTGGCCTCTGCCGGATCGTGGGAGGCGCTTGCGCGCATCCCGCCGGATTTCGGCCGTTTCCCGGCGATCCGAAAATGCGCCGACCCGGAGACGCAGGAGCGCATCAAGCGCCTGCGCACGGACACCGTCGCGCGCGTGCGGCGCAGGCTCGAGCCGTTCTCTTTGCAGCCGGACGAGACGCTGCGGGAGCTCAGCGGAAGCGCGGAGGCGCTGCGCGGACTGCTGGCCCTGACGCGGGCATTTTCCGCGCGCTTTGCGGCGGAAAAGAGCAGAAGGCACCTGCT